>SAMEA104315421__coassemble_837_pt1 | contig 25033 bp, 22 predicted proteins | sample SAMEA104315421__metabat2_low_PE_055 | metagenome-assembled genome bin SAMEA104315421 (sample SAMEA104315421) | gut metagenome | biome: Monkey gut; feature: monkey-associated habitat; material: faeces | place: China | collected 2013
TTAATGCCAAACCCTAAGACTGGTACTGTTACAATGGATGTTGCTAAGGCTGTTTCAGAATCAAAAGCAGGTAAGGTAACTTACAGAACTGACCGCGACGGTAACGTTCATGTTCCATTAGGTAAGGTATCATTTAGTGAAGAAGCACTTGAAGGTAACTTCAAGACTATCTACGACGTAATTGCTAAGGCTCGTCCAGCTGCTGTTAAGGGTCAATACATCAAGCATGTATCCTTTGCATCAACATTCGGTCCTAGTGTAACTGTTGATTTAGCTTCACTTTAATCTTGGATTAAAGTCCCCCCGTGAGAGAAGGGTAACCTTTTCTTACGGGGGTTTTCTTTTGGCCTTACATGTGTTAGATAGCCCTAAAATTAACCGAATACGCTGGAAAAACGACCGAATAGGGTGAATTTGAAACAAGTGGCAATTTTTTTGTTAAGATAAACTCTGTATGTGGTTTTATTATTTTAATTACCATTGGAGGAAAAAGATGAGTGCAAAAAAATGGTTGTTAGGCTTAATTGTGCTGATGAGCGTGCTTACCGGACTGACAAGTTTTTATCTGAATCAGTACCAACAACAAGTACAATTAGCGACCCAACAACAAGATTTGAGCAAGCACTTTACCGCCTTGCGCTTGCCGGCGGACCTGTTGATTAATTCAGCTACAAAGCAACGGTTGATTTTTTCGGCCTTAAATAAAAGTGCGTCTAAATATCACTTAAATTATTTAGAGAAGTGTGCAGACGTGGGTTACAGTTACGATCGACTTGGATTAAAGCCCACTTCTAATTATCACAACCACTACACCTTCTATGTTCACCACCTAGCAACGAGTATGATTACCGGTAATTTTGGGAATTTAGGTACGCAAAAAGACTACTATCGCTATACTTACCCCTACCTTAAAGGTTATCAAGTAACTTTAAAACCTTTGAATGAAGCCAAACCGCTTCGGGCCCAGTATGAGGGGATATACTTTGTGGAAACCCGCAATCAAGCTAGGTATGACGCCTTTCTAGCCGATTTCAATCAGCAAATTAACCACAAGTTCAAGAGGCACTATGCTAGTGGTGATTACCAGCTAAGAGATGAAGAGCAGTTATTGATTCCGCATTTTTATTTTAGCGACACTTTGGCTAGCATTAATGACTACTTATTGCTATTTAGTTTGCTAGCCTTGGTTATTTACTATTTTTTAGAGCAGGCTAGCGTAAAGTTGTACAAACTTAATGGCTATTCTTTGCCATTGACGGTAATAACAGTTATGAAAGTGCCGGGCTTGCTACTAACAGTAACGACTGGACTAAGTCTGACGGTGCTTTTAGTAGCAGGTGGGGTGGCGGAAAGTTTTATCGTCCTTAATATCTTCTTTTGGCAACTGTTAGTTTCGCTAGGGACACTTACGGTGCTTTACATAGTCAGCTTAGATGAACTTAAGGAAAAGTTGCTAGAAATTGGGAGTTTTTTAGTTTTATTTAGCTTGAAGTTTTTAGTGGTGGCCCTTTCCTTTGTAAGCCTGTTTAATATTGCTGAAGCAACTATTAGTGGCTTTAAATCTGTACAGGTTAACCAAGTGAAAAAAGATTACCTGTGCTTTTATCCCCTTCAAGTTGGACGCAATCCGGTTGGTGACGTTGATAATTATTTGCGCGGTGGCAAAAGATTGTATTACTTAGCTGCTAAGGAGAAAATCTTATATATTGATTCAGGGGCGGCTTCTTACAAACAACCGGCCGATGTTGCCCGTGCTAAAACTTCCGTGACGATGAATAATTACTATTTGGATGCTTACCCACTAAAAGATATTCATGGTCATAAAATCACGGTTAAGCCAAGTGAAAACCGGCTGGTTATTTTGCTTCCTAAAGACCGACGTAACCAAGAACGGGCGGCCTTGACTTACATAAAAAAGTACGTTCAAGCAAGTAATAAGCTCCTCAAGGTAATTTACACTGACCCAAAGTATAACCAGGCTAGCTATGATGCCCTTAATCAACGGGCAATGGCTGATGAGATTGTGTATGTTGTGACTAGCAAAAGTCTGACAACCTATCTTAATATTTTGAACGGTTCTCCTAGAGATGGGTTAATGATTCCGCTTGAAGGCTCAGAGAAAGCTCTCCGTCAGAAATGGCTTAAGCGAATGAAAGAGGTTAATTTAGAAGATAATTTCCCCCAATTGATCCGTTATAGCCAAGCCGACCGAGCAGAATTTAGGCAGGAGTTGACTGATTTAGGTGAACATGTGGTTGAGAATTTATTCTACTTGTTAACCTTAATCTTGTTGAGTGGCTACTCGTTAGGAAGCTACCTTAAGTTATTTGCCCGGGAAATTAGGTTAAAACGCAGTTACGGTTATAGCCGTTTCAAAGCCTATCAGTCCTATTGGCTATTGCTACTAGGTCAATATTTATGTATAGGAACCTACGGAATAGTTAGGGTTATCCAGGGAGCTGATGGGTTAAATTTGTTGGTGGTGTTAGCGATAATCAGCTTGATAGAACTAACAGTCACTGGGCTAGCATTGAGAAAGGTTGAGGCAGAAAATGACTAGGACGTTAATCGAAGTTAGGGGCTTAACTAAAAGTTATGGCAAGCAGCTAGTGTTTCAAGATTTAAATTTAGCCATTCAAGAACATAGTTTGACGACCATCTATGGGCCAAGTGGTGTTGGCAAGACGACGCTTTTAAAAATTATGGGGGGACTAGCGACTTATCAGGCGGGAAATGTTTTATTTAATGGTCAGGTAGTCCCAGCTAAAGGGACAAGGGCAACGCGTTATCGGCGGGAGCATTTGGCCTATGTATTTCAAGATTATGGCTTGCTTGAGGAGCAAACGATTGCGGCTAACTTAAAGATTGGGCTCGCTTACCAAAAGCTAACTAAAAAAGAAAAAAATCTCAAGATGAATGAAGCTCTAAAACAAGTTGGGCTGAGCTACCGCTTAAAAACTAAGGTGAAACTGTTATCCGGGGGCGAGAAGCAACGGGTTGCGCTTGCCCGGGCTTTACTTGCCAAGGGGGAATTAGTTTTAGCTGATGAACCGACTGGGTCCTTGGATTTGAATTTACGCAACCAGGTGGCTGAGCTCTTTATCAAATTACGTTCCCTAGGGAAGACGGTGGTAATCGTTAGTCACGATCCTTACTTTAAGGAAATTAGCGACCAAGTAATTGAATTAAAATAATTTCAAAAAAGCCTTGACGATTTTGTTTGAAAATGATATGCTATTGAAGGTCAATTTTTTAAATTATGATTCTACCGAAGACTCAGGTGGTGTAAACCTTAATATCCTGCCGAGGAGACTTGAATGAACTCTCTCTCTATGTCTTCGTGAACATAGGGTTTTTTATTTTATAAGAAACCTTGACACAATGACTAGGAGGTGAATCTAAGTGAGTGAAAAAATTATCGCAAAGAAGGCTGCTATCGTTGACGAAGTTGCTGAAAAGTTCCAATCAGCTGTTTCAGTAGTTGTCGTTGACTACCGTGGTTTAACAGTTGAACAAGTAACTAACTTACGTAAGGACTTACGTGAAGCTGGCGTTGAAATGCGTGTTATCAAGAACACATACTTGAAGCGTGCTGCTGATAAGGTTGGTTACGAAGGTCTTGATGAAACTTTCACAGGTCCTACAGCTGTGGCATTTTCTTCTGAAGATGTTGTCGCTCCAGCTCGTATCATGGCTAAATATGCCGAAGATATCGAAGCATTGGAAATTAAGGGTGGTATAATCGAAGGTAAGGTTGCTTCTCTTGAAGAAATCAACGCTTTGGCCAAATTACCAAACCGCGAAGGTATGCTTTCAATGTTACTTTCCGTATTACAAGCTCCTGTTCGCAACTTCGCTTATGCAGTTAAGGCTGTTGCTGACAGTAAAGATGAAGATGCAGCTTAATGCGTCTTTAGCATAACTATTTTAACTAATTATATATAATACCTAAATGGAGGATATCAAAATGGCATTAGATACAGAAAAGATTATTGCTGACTTAAAAGAAGCTAGCATTCTTGAATTAAACGACTTAGTAAAAGCTATCGAAGAAGAATTTGGCGTTTCAGCTGCTGCTCCTGTAGCAGTTGCAGGTGCTGCTGGTGGCGACGCTGCTGCTGAAAAATCAGAATTCGACGTTGAATTAACTGATGCAGGTTCTGCAAAAGTTAAGGTTATCAAGGTTGTTAAGGACATCACTGGTCTTGGCTTGAAAGACGCTAAGGGCTTAGTTGATGGTGCACCTTCAGTTATCAAGGAAGGCGTTGCTAAGGAAGAAGCAGAAGAAATCCAAGCTAAACTTGAAGAAGTTGGCGCAAAGGTTACTCTTAAGTAATTCTTGCTTAGTAAGTAGGCGTTACCCCAGTTGGCGGGTGACGCCTTTTTTGTTATAATTAAGTAAACATACGTACTATTTTAGGGTGAAGCGAATGAAAGAGAAAAAGATTAAATTTATAAGTGCCTGGTTGATGTTAATTTTAACCTTAGGGTTTGTGGGAACGGTTAAGCACTCCCCCGCAACGATTCAGGCCAAGACTAACCTAACTAGCTTATCCAAGAAACAGTTACGGGCAAGAATTAGTAGTGCTAAGAAAAAATCGCTTAGTTTAAAGGTTGATGCTAGTAGCCTGCGGGTTCTTTCTACTTCGTTAGCTAGCCTAGAAGCTAGTGCTAATAGCCAGGCTACTAGTCAAGTTCAAGCTAGCAGTGAAGTTAGCCAAGCACAAACTAGTTCTGTTACGACAGGACAGACTGGGCAAATAGTCGGCAATCGTAATACTCACGTTTACCATGTACCCGGTCAGGCTAGGTATTCTATGAAAGCCGCTAATGCCGTTTACTTTAACACTGAAGCAGAGGCACAAGCTGCCGGTTACCGTAAAGCACAGCGTTAGGGGGAAGAGAGTATGGGAATTGGAATTATTGTCTTATTAATTTTGGTGTTACTACTTAACTTAAAACAGCTAAAGAAAGTTAAGCCAGTAGTCTTGCTGGCTTTAATCGCGGTTGGTTTTATTGCGGGGATAGCTCTTAGTCAAAACAATAGTCCGGTTGAGGCGCTTAACCAAACAAAAACTCAACTGATTAGCGTTTTACGTTCACTAACCGAAAAAAATGCTAAGCAGGAGCGTAAAAATGAAAGCTTAAAGGCTAAACTATCCTCGCAGGCTCAAAAATTAGGAATCACCTTAGAGGACACTGACTCTAAGCAAACGGCTAGCGGAAATGAGGATTTAGCGCAATTAAGCTATCAGGGTCAGCAAGTGATTACGGTCAATGATAATAAGCCCGGCTTTAGTGCGGCTGACTTGTCTACCGCTAAGGGTCCGTGGCAGCATTATGGGGATCTAGATAATTTAAACCGGGCGACCCAGGCAGACGCCTTGTTAAATCAAAGTTTGATGCCTAAGACCAAGCGGGAACGGTTGACGGTTAATCCTACCGGGTGGCATAACAAACGGATTAGCTCGGGCTGGTTGTACAATCGAAGTCACCTAATCGGCTATCAGCTAACGGGGCAAAATAACAACTGGAAGAACCTAATTACTGCTACCCGCTCTCTAAATGATCCGGGGATGGTTAAATATGAAGATCAAGTCGCAGATTACCTAAAAGCGAGTCCTAAGCACTATGTTCGTTATAGTGTGCGCCCCGTTTTTTATCAAAATGAATTACTAGCAAGGGGTGTGCAGATGCGGGCACAATCAGTCGGTGATAACAGTGTTTCTTATAATATTTATATTTTTAACATTCAACCAGGGGTGACCCTAAATTATAACGACGGAACTAGTCGCCTAAACTAAAAACAGCTTGCAACCATGCGTTTATAGCGTGATTGCAAGCTGTTTTTTGTTATTGTTCTAGAAATTCTTCTAAGGCTAAACTGGCCTCTTCCCAAGCAGTTTCGGCGGCAGTTAAGTCGGAAGTTACTTGGTCAAGTTGTTTTTGCAAAGCTTGGAGTTTGCCTAAATCATTTAAGTTTTCAGGAGCGGTCATAGCAACTTCGATTTCAGACTTTTGCGCATCGAGTTGTTCAACCAGACTTTCGGCATCAGCTTGTGCCCGTTGCAGTTTACGTTCTTGCTTTTGACGTTCCTTGCTTTGCTGGTAACTTAACTTAGAATCAGAAACTGAGCTAGTAGCTTGTGCAGTTTGGTCAGATTGTTCGCTCGCTTTAGCAGCCGCTAGTTCGGCTTGTTCTTTTTTCTTATCAACATAGTAGTCATAGTCACCTAGGTAAAGGGTGCTACCAGTTGGTTCGATCTCTAAGACGCTGGTGGCCACCTTGTTGATAAAGTAGCGGTCGTGAGAAACAAATAAAATCGTGCCGTTGAAATCAAGGATAGCCTGCTCTAGGACTTCTTTACTGTCAATGTCTAAGTGGTTAGTAGGTTCGTCCAAAATTAAGAAATTATCGTGTTCTAAGGCTAACTTAGTTAGAAGTAAGCGGGCTTTTTCACCACCAGAAAGGCTACCGACGATTTTTTTAACATCATCACCAACGAAGAGAAAACTGCCTAGAATCGAGCGGACGTCACGTTCTGGCATAGTTGGGTGTTCGTCCCAAATTTCATTAAGCACGGTCTTTTTGAAGTCAAGGTTTTGTTGTTCCTGGTCGTAGTAGCCTACCGTAACGTTAGTTCCTAGTTCGGCTGAACCCTTGATAAAGGGAATTTTACCTAGGATACTCTTTAAGAGGGTGGACTTACCAATTCCGTTGGGGCCAACGATAGCCATAACCTTGTGTTTGCGTAAATCGATATTAATGGGGGCGGCAATGGTTGTTTGATTATAGCCGATTGCGGCGTCAGATACGGTTAAAACGACATTACCGCTCTCTTTTTCGCCTTCAAAGCTGAAGTGGGGGCCCTTTTCATAGCCTTCAGGTCGTTCTAACCGGTCCATTTTTTCTAGTTGTTTACGCCGGCTTTGAGCCCGTTTAGTGGTGGAAGCTCGGACTAAGTTACGGTTAACGAAATCTTCCAATTTATTGATTTCTGCTTGTTGTTTTTCGTAACTCTTCCATTCCTGAGCTAAGCGGGCGGCTTTTTCCTTAATATAATAAGAATAGTTCCCCTTATAGTAATTAGAGTGACCATGCGTAATCTCGTAGATTTCGGTGACGATTTTATCTAAGAAATAACGGTCGTGAGAAACGATTAAGAGTGCGCCTTGGTAGCCTTGAATGTAATTTTCTAACCAGGTTAAAGTCTCAATGTCTAAGTGGTTAGTAGGTTCGTCTAGAATCAAGAGGTCGCGTTTTTCTAAGAGTAACTTAGCCAAGGCTAGGCGGGTTTTTTGTCCCCCGGAAAGGTCTGTGATGGCGTGGTCATACATATCTTCGTCGAAGTGGAAACCATGGAGGACCGCTTTTATTTCATTTTCATAGCCGTAACCATTTTGAGCGTTAAAGTCATGGAGTAACTGATCGTATTGTTTAGTTAGTTGTTCGTAAGCAGCGCTTTGATGGTCTGTGCTGGTAGCAATTTGTTCTTCTAGTTGGTGGAGTTTAACTTCCATTTCTTGGAGGTAAGCAAAGACGGACTTCATTTCCTCAAAAACAGTTCTATCGGAATCAAGGCCAGTGGTTTGGGCAAGGTAGCCGATAGTTAGGCCTTTTTTACGGACAATTTGGCCTTCATCTGGTTCGGAGTCACCGAGTAGCATTGAAATTAAAGTAGACTTACCGGCTCCGTTTTTGCCGACTAAGCCAATCCGAGAATTATCTTGAATATCGAGGTTAACGTTTGAAAACAAGACGTCTGCCCCAAAGTGACGGGCAACGGCTTGTGCTTGAAGTAAAATCATGAAAATATCACCTGCTTGTGTAGTTTTTAGCTTGTGTTAAATAGTAATAATGTTTGTGAATTAATATGTACAATCTTTTTAAGCGAAAATCTTAGATGTAGTGCTTGATAAGCTGGGATTTTACCGACTGAATTTAAAAAAGATTGTGAAAAAGTAAACGCTTTTTTATTCCCTTATAGTCGCGGTTATGGTAGAATTAATTCGTGAACTATGTGAAAGGAGAAATAAAATGGCTACTGAAAATATTCCTAATGCAACAGCTAAACGGCTCCCCATTTATTATCGTTACCTTAACATTCTAGCAGATTCTGGTAAAAAAAGGGTATCCTCTACGGAATTAGCTGAAGCTGTTAAAGTAGATTCGGCAACCATTCGGCGTGACTTTTCTTATTTTGGTGCCCTAGGTAAGAGAGGGTATGGTTACGAAGTTGAAGCATTGATTAAGTTCTTCAAAAAGATTCTTAACCAAGATAAGTTGACTAACGTTGCCTTGATTGGAGTCGGAAATCTTGGCCATGCTTTATTAAACTTTAACTTCCATAAGAGTAATAACGTCCGAATCAGTGCTGCCTTTGATGTTAATGACGAGATAACGGGTACCATTCAAAGTGGGGTGCCCATCTACCCAATGTCTGATATGAAAGAACAGTTAACGGTACAACAGATTGAAATTGTTATTTTGACTGTACCTGCATCTGTTGCGCAAGATGTAACTGATGAAATTATGGAAACCGGGGTAAAAGGTATCTTGAACTTTACCCCTCTTAGAATTTCTGTTCCAGATACAGTTCGGGTCCAAAACGTTGATTTGACCAACGAACTCCAAACTTTGGTTTACTTTTTAGATCACTTTGGCACTAAGGATGAAGACCAATAACTTAGGGATTTTCACATTATGGTGAAAATCCCTCTTTTTTATATTGTTTGGCTAAGTAGTAAGATTAGTAAGTTCATCCCCAGGTGACACCCCACGCTAATACTGATTCTTCCCGTCTTATAGTAGACCCCACTAAGGATTAGGCCCATAAAAGCATAGACTAAGAAGTGACCATCGTTATGGGCTAACACAAAGAGTAAAGTTGAACCTAACAAGGGGTAGAGTTTATTTGTAAAGTCGCTAACGGTCCCAAAGAGTACCTTCCTAAAGACGAGTTCTTCCATAAGTGGAGCGGCTAGTACCAAAGTTAAGGCGTAGTACGGATAGGACTTCGTAATGGTTAGCAAAGATTGGGTGTTGGCAGAAGCGCTTGGAAGGTGGAGAACGTAACTCTCGAACCCTAGAGCCAATTTTTGACTAATAAATAAGCCTAACAGTCCTAAGCCGAGGTAGAGTAAACTCACAGACCAGGGAGCTTTTCGTCTTTCAAACTGATTGTGATAAGGGTAGAGGTGGTTAAGCCCCAGCATAAGTCCCGCACCTAAGAGGTTAATAATTGTTAGGAACAGATAAATATAAGGATTTTTTGCCCACCAGTAGCTAGCTAGGTTGGCAAAGTTAAGTGTTAGAAAATAAGTAAGCACTAATGCCAACGCGTTTTTAGAATTTGCCATTGAAAAAACCTTTCTGCTTGTAAGTAAAATTTCAACAGCGTCAATTATAACACAGTTAAGCCGTGGTTAAAAAAAATTAGCACTCGCCAGGCGAGAGTGATAAAAAAGTCTTGCAATTTTAAATTAAAGTGAGTATAGTAATAGTTGTAATCAGTTAGCACTCAAAGTTAACGAGTGCTAAAAAAAGACATGGAGGGATTTAACGTGCTTAAACCATTAGGAGATCGAGTAATTTTAGAAGTTCAAAAAGAAGAAGAACAAAAAGTTGGGGGCATTATTTTAGCCGCTAATGCAAAAGAAAAACCTCAAACAGCTAAGGTTATCGCTGTTGGTGAAGGTCGCGTTTTAGACAATGGTCAAAAAGTTGCTCCAAGTGTTAAGGAAGGTGACCTTGTCTTATTCGACAAGTACGCTGGAACAGAAGTTAAATATGAAGATGCAACTTACTTAGTTGTTCGTGAAAACGACTTAGTTGCAATCGTTGACTAGTTTTTATTAAATTTACTACTATATGAGGTGAATATTTAATGGCAAAGGAAATTAAGTTTTCAGAAGATGCACGTTCAAAAATGTTAGCTGGGGTTGACAAGTTAGCTAACACAGTTAAATCAACAATTGGTCCTAAGGGACGTAACGTTGTTTTGGAACAATCATATGGTTCCCCAACCATCACAAACGATGGGGTAACTATTGCTAAGGGAATTGAATTAGAAGATCATTTTGAAAATATGGGGGCTAAATTAGTAGCCGAAGTTGCTTCTAAGACAAATGATATTGCCGGTGACGGTACAACTACTGCTACTGTCTTGACCCAAGCAATTGTTAACGAAGGAATGAAGAACGTAACTGCTGGTGCTAACCCTGTTGGTATCCGGACTGGGATTGAAATGGCAACTAAGGCTGCCGTTGAGGGGTTACACAAGATGTCTCACACAGTTGCTTCTAAGAGTGATATCGCCCAAGTTGCTTCTATTTCATCAGCAAGTGAAGAAGTAGGTAACTTAATTGCTGATGCGATGGAAAAAGTTGGTAACGATGGGGTTATCACTATTGAAGAATCTAAGGGGATTGATACTTCCTTAGACGTTGTTGAAGGGATGCAATTTGACCGTGGTTACCTATCACAATACATGGTAACAGATACTGATAAGATGGAAGCAGACCTTGACAACCCATACATTTTGTTGACTGATAAGAAGATTTCTAACATCCAAGAAATCTTGCCATTACTTCAAGAAGTAGTTCAACAAGGGCGGGCACTCTTGATTGTAGCCGATGATGTTGATGGTGAAGCTTTACCAACCCTTGTTTTAAACAAGATTCGTGGTAGCTTTAATGTAGTTGCTGTTAAGGCACCGGGCTTTGGTGACCGGCGCAAAGCAATGTTAGAAGATATTGCTATCTTGACCGGTGCAACTTTGATTACCGATGATTTAGGCCTTCAATTAAAAGACACTACCCTTGACCAATTAGGGACAGCTCACAAGGTAATTGTAACTAAGGAAAATACAACAATTACTGAAGGTGCTGGTGACTCAGCCCAAATTAAGGAAAGAGTAGAACAAATTAAGAAGCAAATCGCAGAAACAACTTCTGACTTTGATCGTGAAAAGCTTCAAGAACGGTTAGCTAAATTAGCCGGTGGGGTTGCGGTTATTAAAGTTGGGGCTGCCACTGAAACTGAATTGAAGGAACGCAAGTACCGGATTGAAGATGCCTTAAATGCAACCCGGGCTGCTGTGGAAGAAGGCTTTGTTCCTGGTGGTGGTACAGCCTTAGTAAATGTAATTCCTGCTGTTGCTAGCCTTAAAGCTGAAGGTGACGTTTTAACTGGGATTAACATCGTTAAACGTGCCTTAGAAGAACCAGTTCGTCAAATTGCTGAAAACGCTGGGCTGGAAGGATCTGTAATCGTTGAAAAATTAAAGGAACAAAAGGCAGGTATTGGTTACAATGCTGCTAGTGATGAATGGGTAGATATGGTTGAAGCCGGAATCGTTGACCCAACTAAGGTTACTCGTTCAGCACTTCAAAATGCTGCTTCAGTTTCTGCATTATTACTTACAACCGAAGCGGTTGTTGCCGACAAACCAGAAGAAAATCCAGCTCCTCAAGCACCAGCTGCTGGCATGGGCGGTATGATGTAATTTAAAATTAAGCGTAATTAAAAGCAAGTTTTCCTTGAGGAGGCTTGCTTTTTTTTGTTATGAAAAAACTTTGTTAAAAAATTAGCTTGCAAGTCCTAGGTAAATATGATTAAATCAAGGGCGTACTATTTTACAACTGCCCCTACTAGTCTTAATCAGATGTGGCTACTAATTTTGGGGCTTTTGGTGTAAAATGGTGGTGTTTAATCAAAAAAGTTTCTACTTTAAATAAGTGATAATTACGATTAGCTAAAGGAGAAATTGTTATGTGGCGTTATTTAAAACGGCTGTTAATTGGTCAGCCGTTAAAAACTGCAGAGGAAGGCGGGCAATCTTTAACCAAGTTTAAGGCCCTGGCACTTCTTTCTTCAGATGCTTTGTCTTCTGTGGCATACGGGACCGAACAGATAACCACCGTGTTATTTGCCTTATCTGCAGCTGCAACTTGGTATGCAATGCCAGCGGCTGGAATTGTGCTGATTTTGCTCTTTGCAATTACAATGTCCTACCGCCAAATTATTCATGCCTATCCATCTGGTGGTGGTGCTTACGTAGTCGCAACCAAGAACTGGGGAACAGGTGCTGGGTTAGTGGCCGGGGGCTCATTATTAGTTGACTATATGCTGACCGTTGCGGTTTCTGTGACTGCGGGGACTGAAGCGATAACCTCTGCGGTGCCGGCTTTGCGCGACCATAGTGTGGCAATTTCAGTAATAATTGTCCTCTTTATCATGACCTTGAACTTACGGGGAATGAGGGAGTCAGCTTCATTTCTGACCGTGCCCGTTTATTTCTTTGTCATCATGATTGTCGGGATGGTTGTTTGGGGACTAATTAATATTGCTACCGGTCATTTGGCTTACCACGCCCCAGCTGCGATTGGTGCTAGTGTTCCTGGCATGACGGTTATTTTATTTTTAAAGGCATTTTCTGCGGGTTCTTCTTCCCTAACTGGGGTCGAAGCTATCAGTAATGCGGTGCCAAACTTTAAGGAGCCAAAAAGAAAGAACGCGGCTAATACCTTAGCAATTATGTCCTTAATTTTGGCGACTTTCTTTGCTGGGATTACTTTCCTTAGTTATTACTTAGGGGTAATGCCTAATCCTGAGCAAACGGTCTTATCTCAAATTGGGGCGTTAGTTTTTGGAAAGGGGATTTTTTATTACCTCCTTCAATTAGCAACTGCTATGATTTTAGCTGTTGCTGCTAACACAGGTTTTTCAGCCTTCCCAATGTTAGCTTACAATATGGCTAAGGACAAGTTTATGCCCCACCTATTTATGGATAAGGGTGATCGCCTAGGTTATTCTAACGGGATTATTTTCTTGGCGGTTGGTGCGATTGCGTTAATCTTTATTTTCCATGGTCAAACTAACCTCTTGATTCCACTGTATGCAGTGGGGGTATTTGTGCCGTTTACCTTGTCGCAATCAGGGATGATTATTCACTGGTTTAGGGAAAAAGGAAAGAATTGGGTCTTAAATGCTTGCTTCAACTTATTAGGCGCATTAATTTCCTTTGCCTTAGTGATTTTCTTGTTCTGGTTACACTTTGACAATGTTTGGCCATACCTAGTAATCATGCCATTCTTACTGTTTATGTTTTATAAGGTGCATGATCACTATGTTAAGATTGCCGCCCAGTTACGTTTGACAATGGACGAGGAAGCACAATTCCATAAGTACGATGGCTCAACGGTAATTGTGTTAGTTAGTTCAGTTACCCATGTAACGACGGGGGCTATTAACTATGCGCGTTCGATTGGGGATTACGTGATTGCTATGCACGTTTCTTTTGACACTAATCCGAAAAAGGAACATGAAACGGCTAAGGAATTTAAGCAGGCCTTCCCTGACGTTCGGTTTGTCGATTTGCACTCTTCTTATCGGTCGGTTACTAAGCCAGTCTTACGCTTTACTGATGTAATTGCTAAAAATGCGGCTAACCGTAACTATTCGGTGACAGTTCTAGTCCCACAATTCGTACCTAAGAAGCCATGGCAAAATATCTTGCATAACCAAACCGCCTTACAATTACGGCGGGCATTAAATCTTCACGAAAATGTGATTGTCTCGACCTATAGTTATCATTTGAAGAAATAAGCTAAAACGACCTTGACTGATAATTTGTTAGTCAAGGTCGTTTCGCTTTGCTTTTATAAAGGGGGATTATTATTTCAATGCCAAAAAAGGTTGGCAATATGTTATCATAGAAGTTATGATAGTTGACAGTTAAATTTGACTGTTACAGTCAAATTAGTGATTTGACTAAGATTTAGATTTAAAAGGACGGCAGATATATGTATAAAATCCTTGCGTCTTTATTTGCCACTATGTTACTGGCTGCCTTGCTAACACCGTTTATTCGGCAGCTGGCTTTTAAAGTAGGGGCAGTTGATAACCCTAACGCGCGGCGGGTTAATAAAATCCCCATGCCGACAATGGGTGGTTTGGCAATCTTTTTGTCATTTAATTTAGCAAACTTATTTTTATTAAGAAATCAATATCCAAGTAGTCAGTTGTATTCGTTAATTTTAGCTCAGTTAATCATAATTGCGACGGGCGTGATTGATGATATTTATGAATTAAAACCCCGGCAAAAAATGTTTGGGATTTTTTTGGCAGCGCTAGTGGTATTTTTTGTTGCCAAAGTAAGGATGACAACGTTAACCTTACCATTTTTAGGGGTAATCCCGCTAGGCTGGCTGAGTTTTCCTATCACCATTATTTGGATTCTAGCTATCACCAACGCAGTTAATCTGATTGATGGTCTGGATGGGTTGGCGACTGGGGTTTCAATTATAGCTTTAACAACCAGTGCAGTGACAGGGTATTTCTTCTTAAATGTAACCAATACCTTCGTGTCAATCATGATGTTTACACTAGTTGCTGCTTTAATTGGCTTTTTGCCCTATAATTTTCACCCGGCTAGAATCTATTTAGGAGATACGGGTTCATTATTCATTGGGTTTATGATGTCTGTTTTCTCTTTGTATGGCTTAAAGAATGCAACGTTCATTACGATTATTATCCCAGTGATAATTATGGGTGTTCCGATTACGGATACAGTCTACGCGATTTTGCGGCGATGGTTGAATAATAAACCAATTTCGCAAGCAGATAAGCATCATTTACACCACCGCTTAATGCAAATGGGGCTTTCACACCGCCAAACAGTACTGGTAATTTATGGAATTGCTTTAATCTTTTCATTCATTTCCTTGCTGTACCCCTTGTCAAACTTGTGGGGGTCAGTGCTTTTAACAGTCGCTACCCTACTAGGATTAGAGTTGTTTGTGGAATTAATCGGCTTGGTAGGAGATGGACGGCAACCCTTACTTGATGGAATTAAAAAGTTAGTTTTAATGACAAGTGCGCGTGAACGTCGCGACCGGGATAAAGAAGATCGACATAAATAACAATAAAGGATGCTCTTTGATAGGGCATCCTTTATTTATTAGTGGTGAGGTTGGTAGGGGATTTCGTTATAGAAATTAGGGCCAGGGGTGATTTGAATTTGGCCGTTTAAAAGGTCGATGAGGTTAGCTTCGGTAGGTTCAACGTTCTCAAGTTCAACCGCAATCTTGATAGTAACGTCAACTCCGTAGTCAGTATTTAGGATGTGATAGTTATTTTGTTTTAAATAATTTTCTAAACGACCCTGTTGGTTATAAGCAATTTGAAGCGCGAGCTCTCTTTGCATAACCCGTTTGACGATGCCGATTTCGTTGATGGCCTGGCTGGTAGTGCTTGAATAAGCCCGGATTAGCCCTGAAGCACCTAACTTGATACCGCCAAAGTAACGGGTAACGACTGCGGTGACGTTATGGAGGGAAAAATTTTTAAGTACCTCTAAAATAGGGACGCCAGCTGTTCCTGAAGGTTCCCCGTTATCGCTTTCGCGTTGGATTTCGTTGTTTAGACCTAAGGTGTAGGCAAAACAGTTATGGTTGGCCTTTTTATTTTGGGCTTGAATCTGGGCGATGAAGGCTTTAGCTTCTGCTTCTGTTTCAGTTCGAGCGAGACTGCAAATGAAATCTGACTTCTTAATCGTTTGTTTATAAGAGCCAGGTGATTTTATGGTTAAATATGTCTCATTTTCCATGTAACTCCTCCAGTAATCTGAATTTTTTGCGTATCTATATTATGAAGGGGGAATTACTATGGATGCAAGCATTTTATACGGTCGCCAAATAGTTTTGGGTGAAAAAGACTTGGAGGGCTTAAACAATCTTCAGGTTAAACCTGCTTTGGTGGTAGGTAAGCGAGGAGTGATTTGTCAAAGGTGCGGGCAGACTACTAGTTTAAAGTTAGCCCGGCTTCCAACTGGAAAGTACTATTGTCCTAATTGTCTGCTGTTAGGACGGCTGACTAGCGCTGACCGGCTTTATAATTTACCAGAGCCCCACCTATTTGAATACCAAAAAAATAGTTTAACTTGGCAGGGACAATTATCTAAGTACCAGGAGAAGTGCTCGGCTCAACTACAAACGGTTGTTAAACACGGGGGCAAACATTTGCTGTGGGCTGTAACGGGGGCGGGAAAGACGGAGATGCTTTTTGAAACCATTAACTGGGCCCTCCAAACTGGAAAGCGGGTGGGACTTGCTTCACCTAGGGTCGATGTTTGTAACGAATTATTTCCCAGGTTACAAGCTGCATTTGCAAAAACCCCCATGATTTTACTTCACGGCCACGCTAAGGAACCATACCGTTATACCCAGCTAGTAGTTGCAACCACTCACCAACTATTGCGTTTTTACCAGGCATTTGACCTGTTGATAATTGATGAAGTCGATGCTTTTCCCTTTGTAGATGATCAAGGACTTCATTACGCCGCCAATAACGCGCTAATCCCAGGCGGTACGCTAGTCTACCTAACTGCAACTCCCAGTAGGGAGCTGTTAGCGGCTGTTAAGAAAAAAGAACTCTCGGTCAGTTACCTCCCACTTCGATTTCATGGCTACCTACTGCCAACAATTAACTTAGTCGCAGTTGCTAAATTACGCAGTCAGCTTGACGAGGGAATTTTGAATTCAAAAATTAAAAAAATTCTACTAAGGTGGCAGGAAGAAGGATATCAGTTCTTAGTTTTTGTTCCAAGAATTGCTCTTTTAAACCCGGTCTACCAAGCTATTGCTAACTTGTTAAAGCCAGAATTAAAGGGGCAGACGGTCTATGCTAACGATGGTCAACGAATTGAGAAGGTAGCTAAAATGCGGACGCAGGAATACCGGTACTTAGTTACGACTACTATTTTGGAGCGGGGGGTAACATTTCCAGGGATTAATATTATGGTTTTAGCTGCGGACGATAGCAATTTTTCGACCGCTGCTTTGGTCCAGATTGCAGGACGAGCGGGGAGAAATAAGGCGCGACCTACCGGGGATGTTTATTTCTTTTGTCAAGATTACACCCGGACAGTAAAAGCCGCCTGTAAGCAAATTAAGTTTCTCAATCGTAAGGGAAAGAAGTTGAAAAAAGATGAATAAGCAGTGTTTACTTTGTCAACAAAACCTAACTTACCACTTTGATTTAAAATGGTTTTTAACATTGCAACCGCTGGTTGATAAATACCTATGTGAGCGCTGTGCCACAAATTTTATTAGGTTAGACAATAGACTAACTTGTCCAGGCTGTGGGCGGTTGAGTGAGACGGGTAAGTTGTGTTCAGACTGTTTGCGTTGGCATCAAATAAATCCAGAGTTGTTAGCTAATAAGGCTTTATATAGCTACCAAACCGAGGCGATGAAGGATTATTTAGAAAGGTATAAGTTTTTAGGGGACTACCGCTTGCGTTACGTTTTTCAAAGGCAGTGGTGTGACTTTATTGTTAAGAACTATCCTCCTAAGCAAGGCTGGCTATATGTTCCTATTCCGGTCGATCAGGAAAGCAAGAGCCAGCGGGGATTCAACCAGGTGATAGGCTTAGCAGAACTTTTGCCCTTAACTGAGGTGTTAGAGATGAAACAAACTCATGGACGGGTAAAGCAATCTAAGAAGAACCGCCGCCAACGAATGCAAACCAAGCAACCGTTTAATTATAGTGGAAGTGAGGGAGAAATTTTGCGAAAGAAGGTGGTACTTTTAGATGACGTTTATACAACCGGCCGGACACTGTATCATGCCCGGGTAGTTTTAAAAACACACGGGGCTGCGTTGGTTAGAAGCGTGACGCTTAGCCGTTAAAAAAGCGAAAAAAGTCTAAAAAAAAGGGAAAAATCTGTCTATAACAATTGTTAAATGAACCGCTTTCTATTATAATAAAAGTGTAGATAAGATATGGTTCATATAAGAACCTATCTTTGAACTAAGTAGTGATACTTAGTGTTGAAAGGAGAGGTTTACCATGTTAAAAATCAATGTTCGTGGTGAAAATATCGAAGTTACAGGAGCTATTCGCGAATACGTAGAAAAGAAACTAACTAAGTTAGAAAAGTACTTCGAGAATACTTCAAATTCTACAGCTCATGTAAATCTAAAAGTTTACACCGACAAAACATACAAGGTAGAAGTAACCATTCCTTTGCCTTACCTAGTTTTACGGGCTGAAGAAACCTCACCTGATATGTACGCAAGTATTGATTTGGTGACTGATAAACTTGAACGTCAAATCCGTAAGTATAAGACAAAAGTTAATCGCAAGTCACGTGAAAAAGGCTTTGCTTCCTTTGAATTTGTTCCTCAAGCCGAAGAAAAGGAAGAAGAAGATAAGAAGTTTGAAATCGTGCGTACAAAGCGTGTTTCCTTGAAGCCAATGGACAGTGAAGAAGCTGTCTTACAAATGGACATGTTAGGCCACAACTTCTTCATCTATGAAGATGCTGAAACCCAAGGCATTAACATCGTTTACCGTCGTAAGGATGGACGTTACGGCTTAATCGAAGCAGGTGACGAAGACTAGTCTTCGCTAACTAAATAAGATAGCTAGCTAGTGCTAGGGAGGGTTGTCGATAGTGGCAACCCTTTTTTATGTTTAAATTTTCTGAAAATAATGCTAGAATATACCTTGGTATACTAAATTTTAAATTGAAATTTAATTTTTTTAAAATAAAACAAATTAGGAAGGATTTATAAGATGGCAAATTTCCTAAGAAAATGGGTTGAAAGTGATAAACGTGAATTAAAGCGTTTAGGAAAAATTGCTGATAAAGTTGAAGCTTATGCAAGTACGATGGAAGCTTTATCAGATGAAGAATTAAAAGCAAAAACACCAGAATTAAAGCAACGTTACCAAAATGGCAGTAGTTTAGATGAACTCTTACCAGAAGCCTTTGCGGTTGCACGTGAAGGGGCTCGTCGGGTCTTAGGCCTATATCCTTACCGGGTTCAAATCATCGGGGGGATTGTTCTTCACGAAGGTAATATTGCAGAAATGAAAACTGGTGAAGGAAAGACTTTGACGGCTACTATGCCAGTTTACCTCAACGCCTTATCAGGAGAAGGGGTACACGTTGTTACTGTTAACGAGTATTTATCCAGTCGTGACGCTAGTGAAATGGGTGAACTTTATAATTGGTTAGGATTAAAAGTTGGCTTAAATATTGCTAGCAAGACTCCAGCTGAAAAGCGGGAAGCTTATGCGGCTGATATTACCTATTCCACTAACAGTGAATTAGGATTTGACTACCTGCGGGATAACATGGTTGTTTACAGAGAAGATATGGTACAACGCCCACTTAACTTTGTAATTGTCGATGAAGTAGACTCTATTTTGATTGATGAAGCGCGGACACCGCTGATTATTTCAGGGCAAGCAACTGGATCAACCATGCTTTATACTCGAACAGACCGGTTTGCTAAAACGCTAACGGAAGATGAAGACTTTAAGATTGACTTGGAGTCTAAGACTGTTTCCTTGACTGAGGAAGGAATCAAGAAGGGTGAAAAATACTTTGGGTTAACCAACTTATATGACCCAGATAACACAGCCTTAAACCACCACTTAGATAATGCCTTGCGGGCTAACTTTATCATGTTACGGGATAAAGATTATGTGGTCCAAGATGGGGAAGTCTTGATTGTTGACCAATTTACAGGGCGGATTATGGATGGCCGGCGCTACTCCGATGGGTTGCACCAGGCTATCGAAGCTAAAGAACACGTTGAAATTGAAGAAGAAACTAAAACAATGGCTAACATTACCTACCAAAACTTCTTCAGAATGTATAAGAAACTCTCGGGGATGACTGGGACTGCCAAGACGGAACAAGAAGAATTCCGGGAAATCTATAACATGGAAGTTGTGACAATTCCAACTAACCGGCCAATCGCCCGGGAAGATCGGCCTGATTTATTGTATCCAACTTTAAAGAGTAAGTTTAAAGCGGTGGTAGAAGATATTAAGACTCGCCATGAAGCTGGCCAACCAATCTTGGTGGGGACGGTGGCTGTGGAAACCTCTGAGCTTTTATCACACATGCTCGATCAAGAAGGAATTCCTCACTCTGTTTTAAACGCCAAGAACCATGCCCGGGAAGCTGAAATTGTTATGAATGCCGGGCAAAGAGGAGCTGTCACAATTGCTACTAACATGGCCGGTCGGGGTACCGATATCAAACTGGGGCCAGGTGTTCGTGAACTTGGTGGTTTAGCCGTAATTGGGACAGAACGGCACGAATCACGCCGGATTGATAATCAGTTACGGGGTCGGTCAGGTCGTCAAGGTGATCCAGGGGTGTCACAATTCTATCTGTCGCTGGAAGATGATTTGATGCTGCGCTTTGGTTCAGAAAGAATCAAGGCATTCTTGGAACGAATGAAAGTAGCCGATGATGATGCGGTTATCCAATCACGGATGATTACTAAGCAAGTTGAATCTGCGCAAAAGCGGGTTGAAGGTAATAACTACGATACTAGAAAGCAAGTGTTACAATACGATGATGTAATGCGGGCTCAACGTGAAATTATTTACAGCCAACGGCAACAAGTAATCATGGAAGATAAGTCACTCAAGGGTGTAATTATGCCAATGATTAAGCGAACTGTAGAGCATACAGTTCAAGTTCATACTCAGGGTGAAAAGAATGAGTGGAACTTGCAAGCTATTTTAGATTTTGCTGTATCAGCAATGGTTAATGAAGATAGCATTGAATTGGCAGATTTAGTTGGCAAGACTCCTGATGAGATTGTTGCTTACTTAATGGACCGTGCCGAGGCTAACTACAAGTTAAAAGAAAAACAACTATATGATGCTAGTCAAATGCTAGAATTTGAAAAGGTTGTTATCTTACGGGTGGTAGACTCCCGGTGGACTGATCACATCGATGAAATGGATCAATTACGCCAATCAATCGGTCTTCGTGGTTACGGACAATTGAATCCGTTAGTTGAGTACCAATCAGATGGTTTCAGAATGTTTGAACAGATGATTGGGGATATTGAATACGACGTTACCCGCCTCTTCATGAAGGCAGAAATTCGCCAAAATATTAAGCGGTAAAAATAAAGCTGGAAGGTAAGACTGAAGTAAGCTTGCTTTTCAGCTTTTTGAATGGAGGATAAAATGGAATATAGTGATTACAAACGTGAAATTACCACGATGAAGGCAAAAATCTTAGAATTTAGGAGGTCTCTTTGACTTAGATGAGCTAGAAGAAGAGATTGCTCTTAACGAAAATAAGATGGCCCAGCCGGGCTTTTGGGATGACCAAGAGTCCGCTCAGAAATTAATCAATCAAAATAATGAATTAAAGGCTAAGTATGATAATTTCAAAGAGTTAGTAAAGTTAGTTGAGGACTTAGAAGTACTCTTAGAAATGGTGGCTGAAGAACCAACCGATCAAGAATTATTAGCGGAACTAGAGCAAACCTATGCGGCGGCTGCTAATAAGTTACAGGCCTACCAACTAAGCATTTTGTTGAACCAACCTTATGACAAGGACAATGCGATTTTGGAAATCCACCCTGGTGCCGGCGGGACTGAATCGCAAGATTGGGGCTCGATGTTATTAAGAATGTATACGCGTTGGGCAGATCAGCATGGATTTAAGGTTGAAACAGTAGATTATCAGGCTGGAGATGAAGCGGGGATTAAAAGTGTTACCCTACTAATTGAAGGGACGAACGCTTACGGTTACCTCAGAAGTGAAAAAGGGGTTCACCGCTTAGTGAGGATTTCACCATTTGATGCGGCCGGCAGACGGCATACCTCTTTTGCCTCTGTAAATGTTATGCCTCAGCTAGATGATTCTGTTGAAGTAGAGTTACGGCCAGAAGATGTGAAGATGGAAGTCTTTCGAGCTAGTGGAGCTGGGGGGCAGCATATCAATAAAACTTCTTCAGCGGTACGGTTGATTCACATTCCGACGGGAATTGTTGTTTCGAGTCAAGCTCAACGTTCGCAATTCCAAAACCGGGCTACGGCCGAAAGTATGTTGAAATCTAAGTTGTATCAACTGGAATTAGAAGCTAAGGAAAAGGAAAAAGCCAAGTTGCAAGGTGAACAGCTGGATATTTCTTGGGGTTCCCAAATAAGATCTTATGTTTTCCACCCTTACTCAATGATTAAAGACCACCGGACTGGCTATGAAACTGGTAATACTGGGGCGGTAATGGATGGGGACCTAGATCCCTTTATCAACGCTTATCTCCAGTGGAACATTCAAAGAACAAGTGAGGATAATGATAAGTAACTGTAATTTAATTGCAACCTTAAGCTAAGCCAAAATGATATAATTATTAAGGCTATTACAATCTGTAGGGAGGTAACTTTTTTGATTGAATTTAAAAACGTCGTAAAAAAATACGATAATAATATTACAGCAACCAACAATATTTCGGTAAAAATAAAGCCGGGCGAATTTGTTTACGTTGTCGGTCCTAGTGGGGCGGGGAAATCAACTTTTATAAAAATGATGTACCGGGAAGAAGCCCCTACGTCGGGGAGCATTATTGTAAATGAATATGCTTTGGAAAGTATTAAGAGTCGGGAAATTCCATTTTTACGGCGCGAATTAGGGATTGTTTTCCAAGATTTCAAATTATTGCCACGGCTAACAGTGTTTGAAAACATCGCCTATGCTTTACAAGTAATTGAAAAAACCCCAGAAGAAGTTGAACAAAGGGTAAGTCGCGTTTTAGACTTAGTTGGTCTAAGTGCCAAGCGGGATAATTTTCCAGCGGAATTGTCAGGGGGCGAACAGCAACGGGTGGCGATTGCACGGGCAATTGCAAACGAGCCAAGCATTTTAATTGCTGACGAACCAACTGGTAACCTAGATCCTGAAACCGCCGAAGGAATTATGGAAATTCTAGAACGGGTTAATAAGCAAGGAACTACGGTTGTAATGGCGACTCACAACAGTTTTATAGTGAATGAATACAAACACCGGGTGTTAGAAATTAATGGTGGTAAGATTATTCGTGATGAAGAGGAAGGGGTTTATAGTAATGAAGACGCTAACGCTTAAGCGTCATCTGACCGAAAGTTTTAAGAGTTTAAGACGTAATGGTTGGATGTCAGTTGCTGCAATTTCAGCTGTAACGGTAACCTTATTATTGGTAGGGGTATTACTCTCAGTCTTATTAAATATCAATAAAGTTGCTCATGACGTCGAAAGGGACGTGCAAGTTCGAGTAGTTATTAACCGTGGGACTAACAAGGAACAGATTAAACAAATTAAGGCTGATTTGACTAAAATCAAGGCCGTTAAGAAGATTAAGTTCTCCAGTCGTAAGCAAGAATTAAAAAACGTAATTGGGGTTTACGGTGATGACTTCCGTTTGTTCCAAGGGGATAGTAACCCGCTATACGACGTTTATATTGTTGATACTAAATCACCCGACCAAACTATCAAGGTTGCCAAGCAGGCTAAGAAGATTAAGAATGTCTACGATGCTCGTTATGGTGGAGTAGCAGCTAAGAAGTTGTTTAAAGCCGTAGCAACTATTCAAAAATGGGGCTTAACTATCAGTGTCCTCTTGTTATTCGTGGCTGTATTCTTGATTTCCAACACAATTCGGATTACGATTTTATCACGTAAAGATGAGATTGGAATCATGCGCTTAGTGGGAGCTACTAATAGCTACATTCGCTGGCCGTTTGTTTTAGAAGGAGCTTGGACAGGGTTGCTTGGTGCCGTTATTCCAATTATATTAGTTGATTTCGGTTACAACTGGGCTTACGCTGTTTTATCCAAGTCCTTTGAAGGAACAGCATACCGGTTGTTAACACCAGGTCAGTTTTTATGGGAAATCGACTTACTTTTAGCCGTAATTGGGATTGTTATCGGGGCTTTAGGTTCTGGTTTATCAATGAGTAAGTTCTTAAAGATTTAGTTTTAAAAAAGTACCTAACAAAGTGGTTTTGTGAAACCAACTTGTTAGGTACTTTTTATTTGGGATAAGTTTTAATAAAATCTACCAAGGCGGAGCTGCCAAAATGGTTTGCTTGGTAAAGTAGGATGTTAGCACAAGCAGATGCATCGGCTAAGGCGTTATGGTGGTTTTCAAGTGAAATATTAAGTCGTTGACAAATAGTGTCGAGCTTTTGATTAGGAAAGTCGGCAAAAAATTTCCGACTAGTCTTTAGGGTATCTAAGACCAAAAATTGTGGTACCGTAATGTCATAACTTTCCAGGGTGCGCTTTAAAACGCTACAATCAAAGCTAGCATTATGGGCGACAGCCAACTGGTTGGGCTGGAAAAAAGATTGAATATGAGGCCACAGCTCGGCTAGAGTTGGTGCCTTTTTTACATCAGCAGGCCGAATCCCGTGAATGCGAATGTTAGTTGGAGCAAACTCAGCTTGGGGATTAATTAGCGAGTAAAATTCATCGACAATTTGACCATTACGAACAACACTCAATGCTAGTGAGCAAGCGCTATTTCTCTTTGCGTTGGCTGTTTCAAAATCAAAGGCGACAAAATCCATAGGAGTCCTTCTTTCAAATTTTGACTTTACTTTAAAAGTTTAACAGAAGTGGGTTCTAAATCAAGCAAGATGCCTTAAAAAATGCTAAAATGGGGTAGTATTATTAAAATGTGAGGAAGTATTATTATAATGACTGAACTAGCACAAGAATTTAAGGTTAAGTTTCCGAAAATCAAAATATTAGCAGCTGAGCCATTAGCTAAATATACAAATACTAAAACGGGTGGTCCGGCCGAATGCCTAGCCTTTCCTAAAAATGTTGCTGAAATCAAATCATTATTAGTATTTGCTAAGGAAAACCAGGTAGCTGTGACTGTAATTGGCAATGCTAGTAACTTGATTGTCAAAGAAGGTGGAATCTTAGGGCTAGTGATTATTCTAACCGATATGAATGAAATCAAGGTTGAGGGTAATTTTATTTTGGCCCAGGCCGGAGCTTCTTTAATTAAAACGACTCAAGTTGCATATCAAGCCGGGTTAACTGGCTTGGAATTTGCTGCGGGTATCCCTGGTAGTATCGGGGGAGCTATTTTTATGAACGCTGGTGCTTATGATGGAGAAATTAAGGACGTTGTTAAATCAGTCGAAGTTATCACCCGCGATGGTCAGTTAAAAACTTACCAAAATAACGAACTCCACTTTGCTTATCGGCA
>SAMEA104315421__coassemble_873_pt1 | contig 23372 bp, 21 predicted proteins | sample SAMEA104315421__metabat2_low_PE_055 | metagenome-assembled genome bin SAMEA104315421 (sample SAMEA104315421) | gut metagenome | biome: Monkey gut; feature: monkey-associated habitat; material: faeces | place: China | collected 2013
CTCTGATGAGTGGCCAGGGGATCGACCCCTGGACCCACGGATTAAGAGTCCGTTGCTCTGCCAGCTGAGCTAGCCACTCATATCTATATTAAAAATAGATAATGAAGATAAATCTTCAATGGGTGGTCAGGGGATCGAACCCTGGACCCACGGATTAAGAGTCCGTTGCTCTGCCAGCTGAGCTAACCACCCATATTTCTTAAGTCAGAAGCTTTATCGCTTACCGACAAGAAATATAATACCAAGTATTTTTTACTTATGCAAGTCTTTTTTTAATTTTTTTGCACTTTTATTTAAATTAATTACTTTTAAGCTTTTTTGGTAAAAGAAAACAGCTAGGAAAACTCTCTCCTAGCTGTTTTCTACCTTACTAATAAGCTGATTACCAAACGAAAATTCCGACCATTGCTGCGGATAGAAGGGAAACTAAAATCCCTGAAATTAACATGTAACCAACGTTTTTAGAAATTAAGCTGTTCTTTTCTTTGTTAACAATCCCTTTGAAACAACCGATAATCATCCCAACTGTTGAGAAGTTAGCAAAGGAGGTAACAAACACTGTCAATACTGCCCGGAAGTGGTCGCTAAAGGCCGCTGTCCGGATGGTCTTAGTAACTTCACCCATTACCACGAATTCGTTAGTAACTAACTTAGTTCCCATGTATTGAGCAAACTTGAAGGCATCATCAACAGGTAAGCCCATTAACCAAGCAAATGGGAACATGATGATTCCTAAGATGTGTTCTAGGGATAACCATGGATAAATAGCCCCTAAAAGCTTATCAATCATAGCGGCTAAGGCAACAAAGGCCACAACGTTGGCGCAGATGATTAAGATTAACTTACCTGCTCCTAAGATAGAGTCACCTAAGAAGGAAAAGAATGGTTCTTTCTTACCATCAGCTTCAACATCGCCTGCTTCTTCCGCTACGGCACTGTGCATTGTTGCAATCGTATCTTCTTCTTTTGGAACGGAAACAGGGTTTAACATTGCAGTTACAATCAAGGCGTTCACAACGTTAACAGGTACGGCAGTCAAGATAAATTGTGCTGGCATCATCAAAGTATATGAACCAATAATTGAAGCAGTTACACAAGACATAGACATCATTGCCAATGTCAAGTTACGTTCTTTACTCATTTGCTTTAATTGTAAGCTAGATACGGCTAAAGCTTCTGTGTTACCTAAGAACATCATTTCAACCGCAAAGAATGATTCAAATTTTGGTTGCCCTGTTAACCAGGAAAGACCCCGTCCGATTAATTTAATGAACCAAGGCAAAATTCCAATGTAAGTTAAAATATCGAATAATGGCACGATTAGTAAAATTGGCATTAAAACGGAGAAGAAGAAGTCCATTTGCTTAACCTTAACCATGCTTGGGAAGGCAAAGGCAATCCCTTCATAAGCAACTTGAACAAGTTGGTCAAATCCAGCCGCTGCCCCCTTAACAATCATCCGTCCAATTGGGAAACTTGTTAAGAACCAAGCTAAGACTAAGTTGAAGACAACCATGATCAAGACTGCCTTCCAGTTAATTGCTTTCCTATCCTTGGAGAAAATCCACCCAATGGCTAGAAAAATTAGCAAACCAATAACGTTTATTGCTAAATACACAATAATACCTCCTAAAAATTAAGAAACATAATAAAAAATTAAAGAATATAAACTTTTTAATTAGTATATATACTTTGACCTACTTTGTAAACTCTGAACATTTTTCGTAAAATTACGATTTACTAATCTAATAAGTAAAACATTTTATCAAGAAAAAGGTTTTACTGACGTCAAAAATACGGTTTCAAATAATTGGTATCTTATCACTTCCCCGAACGATTAATTTTTACTTAGAAAAATAATTTATTTTTTAAGTAAAATTCAAGCTTAAAAGGAAATATTTTTTTGGAAACGCTTGCTTTTTAAAAAGATTCAGCTATAATAGTAGGTGTAAAGGGGTTATAACAATCCTACAAAGAAGTGCCAGTACTGGCCAAGCGTTTATATTAAGATGTCTTTGGATGTCAACAGATAGGTAGGATGGAACTCCTTTCTATAAGCTATAATTTCTTCTAACGGATCGCCTGATAATGTAAAAGAAGATCGTGAAGAACTATTTGCGGTGATGTAAGGTTACTAGAAATTATAGGCTACTATATAACAAAAGACGGTGGATGAAGATTACTAGTCCACCGTCTTTTTATTATTTCCGTTTAAATTTTGCCCGTTTTAGGCGCAGTAACTTTTTAGCTACCCAAATTATGATTAAAGCCAGTACGAGTACTATCCCAATTAGGGCAAAGGTAAAGCGGTTAGGCTTACTCAATAAGGCTAACGGATTATAACTGGCTTTTTGTACCTTCCGTTTGTGCAACTGGTTATAGTAGCTAGGTATCGTCGCTAATCCTTGCCTACCTTTAGGAAATGATTGTAAGTAACTAGCAAAAGCCTCAAAGACCTTGTACTCACGCTGGCCCTTCATCACCACCATTTGTTGGTAATCTGTCACCGCCTGACCATTACTTTTACGTGGGGTTACATTTAAGAGGCCGTACGATTGTTTTTTTAGTGAGCCTAACATATGAGCTGAGTACATATCAGCGACCACTGGATATAACTTAGTATCTTTGATTTGCTTTTTGTGCCCCTGCTTATCAAGCAAATAAGCCGCCGTCACCTTGTTCATCAAGGCTCTATGCGGGTTGTATTCGTAACCTAATCCGCTCATATACAGGCGGGCTGAGTTTAAATAGTTGGCTAAGGAGGCATCAATTTCAGCCACCTTTTTTAAATCTTTCCCGGTCAGATAAACCCTTACTAAGGGATAAACTGGTAGCTTATCTTGACCTTTACCTAACGAAAAGAGGTTGAAGGCATCATTGATTGTCACCGGCCCCTTAACCAAGGTGTCGCGAATTACCCCCGCTGGGACAATCGCTACATCCGCCTTAACTTTAGCTTGTTGTAACGCGTATAAGTACGAATCTGCCATAAAATCACCCAACCGGTGTTCTCCTGGTTTAAAGTAGTGATCATCTACACTTTCAAAGTTATAAGGATTATAGGCAATTACTTGATCCTTATGGTAGCCCAATTTGCTTAAATAAGTCTGGTTAATCAAAGCCGTATCCGCCCTTAATTGTCTTTCTACCTGCTGATCTTTAGGAATTCCTTGCGTCATTGAAATTAAGCGATAATCAACTAACTTCCAGCGGTGATTTAACTTTTGCTTTAGCTTCACTAGGCCCGTGTACCGTCCGTATGCGCCACAAGAAACAATGTAGGTTTGGCCATGCCTTAGCGGCTTGTTCAAAACGGTATGAGTATGCCCACTAATAATTAAGTCTAAGTCAGGGACCTTCTTGGCCAGTTCTTCGTCTTCAGAGGTCTTAGTCTGGCTTGTGCCACTATGAGATAGGCAAACTATCATGTCGACTTTTTCTTTACGCTTAATTTCAGCCACTGTTTGCTTAACGGACTTAATCGGATCCTTGAACTTCAACTTGGTTGTCGGGGTATCTTCGATTGAATCGTTACCCATCACCCCAATTAAGGCAATTTTGACGTTACCCTTTTTTACCACCGTGTACTTTTTTAAACCGTACTTTTTAAATTCGGCTTCCAGTTTAGGGCTAGCTGATTTTTGCCAGTCAATGTTTGCCTCTAACAAGGGCAGCTTCTTAGCCTTAGTCAGCATTTTAGCTAAGGCTTGGTCACCATAGTCGAATTCATGGTTACCCAAGGTCGTCGCATCAAAGCCTAGCTCCTGTAAAAAATTTAATTCAGTCGCCTGGCGCTCATACAAAGTCTGGTATAAAGTCCCCATACTAAAGTCACCGGCATCAACTACCAACGTGTCAGGGTTCTTTTGCCGCTGTGTTTTAATTACAGTCGCTAACCGGCTAACCCCTCCTACATCCTCAGTACCCTTGGGGGTTGCCACCCGGTATGAATCTAAGTGTGAATGTAAATCATGAGTAAAGATGACCTCTACTTTTTTGGGGCTACTTGCTTGAACGGAACTTAAGTTTAGTAATAGGCCGAAAACACTCATAACTACTATCTTCAAAGTCTTTTTCACCACTAGTTATTCCCCTCTCTTTTTATCAGCCTTATTTTAAAGAACTTTTTTATAGGCCACAAGTGTCAAAGTTTGTTAAACTAAAGGTATCATTGTTAGGAAGAAGTGTTTTTTATGTCGAGTCAAACTCTAACTTGTCGTCAAACCCTAGCGGTTACCAGCCACCGCGTACTCGCCAGTGATTTAAACGAACACGGGACCGTTTATGGTGGTCGCCTGCTTGAAATTTTGGACGGCACCGCTTCAATTTCGGCATCCCGGATTGGAAGGGCTAGCCTCGTTACGGCCTCGCTTGACGAGTTAAACTTTATTTTACCCTTCAAATTAGATGATTCTTTTTGCATTGAAACTTACGTTACGGGAACAGGCACCCGCTCAATCGAGGTCTTTGCCAAAATCATTGGTGAACACCTAAATACTGGCGAACGCTATCTAGGGGCAACCGCCTTCTTAACCTTTGTCGTTCCTGACAAAAAGGTCACCCTAGGCCAAATTATCCCCGTAAGCGAAGAAGAACAATATATTTGTGCTGGCTACCCTAAACGCCGGCAAGCGCGGATGTTAGCCTACCAACAACAAAAGGCCTTCCAAGCCCAGCTATCGCTCAAACACCCCTGGGAAAACTAAAAAAGTCCAACGGCTAGTTCCGTTGGACTTTTAGCTTAGTTTCGGGCTAATTCTAGCAATAACTTAATTGCCTCTTGGTACGAACAGTTGCGTTCTGCCATTACTTGCTTAATTAAATCTTCCGTGGATGTTTCTGCTGAGATTACCATGCAGTCTTCCCCCTATTCCTAAGTTAACTCAAAAATTATTCAAACGTCCGTTCTTAATTTTTCAATACTTCTATATTTTAGCGCGCTTTTTTCTAAAAGAAAAGGGTTAATATAGTTAAAAAAATATAACAATCCAAATAGAAGTTATCGTAGCAAGCTTTCATAACTAGAAAAAAATTTTTTCGCATTCCAATATACAATCATATACACTCATTGCAACTATTTACTACCCGTTTAAACTATTCAATCCCTTTAGAATCAAGCCCAACTATTTTTCCTCCTCTTAAACGGTAACCGTGCTCAAGCTTAATATGACTTACTTTTTAGCAGAATTCATTATTATTCATTACCTAAAAATTATATTTAGATAAAAATAACCTCAAGAACTTAGCCAAGTTCTTGAGGTTATTGCTTCTTAATTAGATACGGGCCCACACGTTATCCAAGACGTTTGTTTGTTCACGGTCTGGGCCAACAGAGAAGGTTGACACCTTAACTCCAACTAAATCTTGAATGCGGTGGATGTAGTTACGCGCATTTTCTGGTAATTCTTCCAAAGTCTTGCAGCCAGTAATATCTTCTTGCCAGCCAGGTAGAGTTTCATACACAGGCTTGCATGCTGCCAATTCCTTCAAGCTAGCTGGGTAGTGATAAATCTTTTCCCCGTTCAATTCGTAGGCTGTACAAATCTTGATTTCGTCTAACCCGGTTAACACGTCTAAGCAGTTGAGGCAAAGGTTAGTTAAACCGGAAACCCGCTTAGAGTGGCGCATAACCACGCTATCAAACCAACCAATTCGCCGTGGGCGCTTAGTTACCGTTCCGTATTCATGACCAACTTCCCGAATCCGGTCACCGATTTCATCAAATAATTCTGTTGGGAAGGGTCCGTCCCCTACACGGGAAGTATAGGCCTTACATGCCCCTACTACCTTATCAATCTTAGCTGGGCCTACCCCACTACCGATGGTAACCCCACCAGCTACGGGGTTGGATGAAGTAACGAATGGGTAAGTTCCGTGATCAATATCTAACATTACCCCTTGGGCTCCTTCAAATAAGACCCGTTTGCCTGCATCTAAGGCATCGTTTAAAACAACTGAGGTATCAGTTACGTATTCCTTGAAGCGTTGGCCGTATTCAAAGTAAGGTTCAAAAATATCTTCAAACTTCAATGGTTCTGCATCATAGAACTTTTCAAAAAGACGGTTCTTTTCCGCAAGGTTAGTCCGTAATTTTGCTTCAAAAGTTTCCTTATCTAACAGATCGGCTACCCGAATTCCCACGCGAGAGGCCTTATCCATGTAAGCTGGGCCAATCCCCTTATTAGTTGTCCCAATCTTGTTACCCTTTTTAGACTTTTCTTGCAAGCCGTCTAGAACAATGTGATAAGGCAAAATAACGTGAGCCCGGTCAGAAATTCGGAGGTTGTCTGTAGGAACCCCTTTTTCTTTTAGGTAGTCCAACTCAGCCACTAATGATTTCGGGTTCAAAACCACCCCGTTACCGATAACGCTAATCTTATCTGAGTAAAAAATCCCGGATGGAATTAGGCGTAACTTAAAAGTTTCCCCGTTAAAAACGATGGTATGACCGGCATTGTCCCCACCTTGATAACGAGCGATTACTTCAGCATCCCGACTCAAGAAGTCAGTAATCTTTCCCTTACCTTCGTCGCCCCATTGGCTTCCTACAACTACTACTGATGACATTAACTTCACCTCATTATTTTTGTCACGGAAACGGTACTTCGTTTCTAGTTTTCTTTTAGACAGCTGACCTGTCTTAACACCGTAACTATTGTAACAAATCGCCCCCTAACATTCAAGGTAAAGCCGAATATTATCTTGCTGAAATAATAATTAAAATTAAATTAACGAACTTTTTTAGGGCCAAATAGTAAAAAAAAGAGAAACTAAGCTAGAACTTTCGTCTTTCTTAGTTTCCCTAATTTAAACCCCTTCTGGTTGCTGGTAAGTAATATTGACAAACTTGTTGTAAGCTTTTAAGAAGAGTAACTTCACCGTCCCGCGCGCACCGGCCCGGTTTTTTTCGATAATTACTTCGATTTCACCGGCATCGTTTGCGCCTTCATCTGTAGACGCCTTGGTATCTTCATCATCGCTACCTTCTCGTTCATAGTAATCATCCCGGTAAAGAAAGGCTACAATGTCAGCATCTTGTTCAATCGCCCCGGATTCCCGAATATCGGATAAAACCGGGCGCTTATCTTGCCTTTGTTCCAAACCACGTGACAGCTGGGACAAGGCAATTACCGGTACCGATAATTCCTTGGCCAGTTTCTTTAACTGCCGTGAAATTTCGGAAACTTCTTGCTGGCGACTTTCTCTCCCCGAGCCTTCAATTAACTGTAAATAATCGATTACTACTAAGCCCAGGTTACCCGTTTCCTTAGCCAAACGCCGACACTTAGCTCGAATCTCGGCCACCTTAATTCCCGGCGTATCATCAATATAAATATTGGTCCGCGAAAGCACCCCGGAAGCCATGGTGAGGTTATCCCATTCTTCATCGGTTAGCTGCCCAGTTCGCAGGTTGTTAGCCCGAATAGAGCCTTCGGCACATAACATCCGGTTAACCAGCGATTCGGCCCCCATTTCCAACGAAAAGATTGCCACTGCTTTATCGGTACTGATGGCAATATTTTGTGCGATATTCAAGACGAAGGCTGTTTTCCCCACCGCAGGTCGGGCCCCAATGATTATCAAGTTATCCTTCTGCAAACCGGCTGTCATCTTGTCTAAGGCATCGTAACCTGTAGCTAGTCCAGTAATGTCTTCTTGTTGGGTTGATAGCCTGTACACCTCATTTAAGGCCTCATCTAAGACGCTAGCCACCTTCTTAAAGCCAGCCCGGTTGGTATTTTCGGCAACATCCATTACCTTTTTTTCTGCCTGGTCAAGGATAGAAGTCATATCATCATTTTGCTCTTGAGCCATTCCGATGATGTCAGAGGCCACCGCAATCAAGCGCCGGCCTACCGCCTTATCCTTGACAATTTTCGCATAATAACCCGCGTTAGCAGCTGTTGGCACCGAATCAACCAATTCCATTAGGTAATCTAGACCACCAACATCTTCAACCTGATTTTTTTCTGCCAGCTTGTTTTGAATCGTTAACACATCAATGGCTTCACCGACATCATTTAAATCAACCATTGCCTGGAAGATAAGTTGGTGAGCACGGCGGTAGAAATCGCTGGCTTCAATGTATTCCATCGCGTCGGTTAAAGCATCAGCGTTGAAGAAAACAGCCCCTAAAACCGCACGTTCAGCTTCAATATTTTGGGGTGGCAGATTTTGCTCAAGCACCTCATTATCCATTACTTTTCTTCCTTTCTAGCTTAAAAAAGCGCTTGGCCTAACTTTTTTGTCACCAAACGCCGGCTTATTTCGCCTTTATTTTTCTGAAATGTGAACCCGAATCTTAGCAGCAACTTCGTTATGCAACTTAACGGGAACATTAACGTAACCCATTGAACGAATTGGTTCTTTTAAGTCCATCTTACGCTTATCAATCTTTAATTGATATTGTTGCTCTAAGGCTTGGGAGATTTGCTTGCTGGTAATTGAACCAAATAAGCGGCCATCTGTGCCCGCCTTGGCTTTTAATTCAACCACAAAGTCGCCGGACTCCAATTTTTCTTTTAATACCTTAGCTTCGGCTAAAACTTCGGCATCGTGTCTTGCTTCAGCCCGCTTTTGGCCAGCTAATTGACTCATTGCTTGCGCATTAGCTTGCTTAACCTTGCCACTTTTGATTAAGAAGTTAGCGTAACCGTCTGGAAGTTCCTTTACTTCCCCACGCTTACCCTTACCACGTACATCTTGTGTAAAAATAACTTTCATCAAATCTACCTCCTAAAATTATTCGGTCTCAGTATCATTTTGAAGTGTTGCATTCAGAATTGCAAGTAGTTCATCTTTCACTTGCGCAATCTTTTGCCCCTCAATTTGAGTGGCTGCATTCGAGAGGTGACCACCGCCACCCATTTTTTCCATGATAACTTGAACATTAGTCTCACCGTTACTTCTAGCAGAAATGCCAACCGTATTCTCGGCCCGTTTCGTAATCACAAAGGAAGCCTCAACCCCACTAATATTTAGGAGCGAATCGGCTGCTTGGGCGGCGGTTACTGGATCATAAATCTTCTTTTCTTCACCCGCAACCACTGCATTACCAGCCCCAATAAATTCAACCCTATCAATGAGGTGATTTCTTTGCAAGTAACTATCAACATTTTCCTTCATAAAATGTCTAGTCATTTGTAAGTCAGCTCCCACCGAACGTAGGTAGGAGGCCGCATCAAAGGTCCGCGTCCCCGTCCTAAGTGAAAATGACTTCGTATCAATAATGATTCCCGTCAGCATGGCGGTGGCTTCTATCTTATTGATTGGTTCAGCGTCCTTGGTCTGATATTCAAACATTTCTGTAATCAGCTCACAAGTAGAACTTGCGTAAGGCTCAATGTAAACTAAAATTGGATTTTCAGGAAATTCTTCGCCCCGCCGGTGGTGATCAATCACCATTACCCTATTTTGTAAACGTTGGTAAAGTTCGGCGCTAATCGAGATTGATGGCTTAGAGTGGTCGACCATAATCAATAGGCTCTTCTTAGTAGCCTTTTCCAACGCCTCACTAGGCGAGATAATCTTGCCCTTAATTTCCGGGTACTGCTTTAGACTTGCCAACAACCTTTCGATATCGGAATGCATTTTTTCTTGATCTAATACAATCCAACATTCTTTTTTAGTCATCGCTGCAATCCGTCTTAAGCCAAGACAGGCCCCAATCGAGTCCATATCAGGTCGTTGGTGACCCATTACAAATACCTGGTCAGACTGATTCATTAATTCTTGTAAGGCCTGAGAAATCATCCGGGCCCTAACCCGCGTCCGCTTCTCCATCGGGTTAGTTTTTCCGCCATAAAAGCGGGCTTGCCCATCTATTTCACGGACAACAGCTTGATCCCCACCCCGACCTAAGGCTAGGTCTAGGTTGCTTTGGGAAAGCTTAGAAAGCTCGGCTAAATCCTCGCCCCCATAAGCAATCCCCATACTTAAAGTCAACGGACTGTTGCGCTTGGAGGTACTTTCACGGACTCTGTCTAAAATCTTAAACTTCTCGGCCTCTAATTCGCGTAAAGCCTGGGTATAACCAAGGAAAAAATAATGGTCCTCGTCGACCCGTTTTAAAAACATCTTAAATTGTCGGGCCCAATCGGACAGGGCATTAGTCATGTAATTACTCAAATTAGAAATGGCCTTATCGTTCAACGATTTAGTTATTTCATCATAATTATCCAAAAAAATTTGGCCAATCACCAGCCGTGAGTTATCATAGCGTTTCTGTAACTTGGCATAGTGTGTAATTTCCATCATGTAGACTGCATGGATTTCACTTTGAACTAAAAGATTGAAGTAGGCTCCCCGCCATTCAACCTCCACTGCCTTGTGATTCTCTTGATTTTCCGCAATAATTTGGGCTAAATCCTCATCGACTTCGGTCAAAGGCCGCCCTAAGACATCTTCTTGTCCAAAAAAATGCTGTAAGGCCGGGTTAACCCACTCAACCTCGGCTTCTTCATTGTAAAATAATACACCTAAGGGCATTCTGATAAAGGCATCTTGCTCTCCACGTTTCATCCGGTAAGATAAATCGGCTAGGTACTCACTGGTATCTTCATTGGCTTGCAGCAAGACACCGTAAGCCAAGACCCCAACTATCAAGGATAAAACCAAAACGATTAACCCCCATAAGCCACTGACTATAAAGGCAGTTATTACTGCTACTATCGCTAGTCCCAATAATAAGAAGGCTAACAAGCGTAACTGCTCATTTTTCATAAAAGCTGGTAAAAATTTTTTCACGGGTACATCCCCACCATTTTTTAGTATTTCCTAAAAATTAATATATCCTTTATTTTATCATACTAGTTTATGCCTGTCTTAAAAGGGCGGTGTTTGTATTTTATTTGTAAAATGAGCCTTACTACTAACAAATAAAGCCGGCACTTACGCACCAGCTTTATTTGTGTTATGAGTTATCTGTAAACTAAGTATAACTTTTTTCAAGTTAAAAAGCACGTTTTGCCCCCAGCCTTTCACAAAAATTAAACAAACTAGTCTTTTATAGTAAAATTTGTTAATCTAAAGGCAGCTAATTGAAAGGGGCCATAATAATGAAACTAAAACAATTCTTGCTAGCAACTATCAGTTTTGGACTGCTAGCCGTTGCACTCTTCGTGCCACAGATCAGCTTACGCTTAGCCACACTTCCTGGCAAAAAAGCCCTCGCCTGGCTAGCCTTTTTTGGACTCTATGCCCTCTTGATTTGTCTTTACTTTTGGGTGCTTAAAAAGGACGCCTTCCACAAACTGAGTAAAAATGATTGGGTTGCTATTATCGTGGGCTACTTTACCCTGACCATGATTAAACTAGTTTACTCTGACTTAAGCCAGTGGTTGTATCACCAAACGGATACCAAAAACGATAACCTCATCAGGGCGGCTATGGGTCATAACCAGACCACCGCCTTAATGATTGTGATTATCGCCTGCATCTTCGCACCTTTATGCGAAGAAATGCTTTTTAGGGGGATCTTCATGAAACTATTTTGGCCCCAAAAGTTTTTCTTACCTATTATTGTCAGCGGACTCCTCTTTGGCCTAGCTCACTCAAACTTTAATATCTTAGGGACCCTGCTTTACTCGTCCTTGGGTTGGACCTTAGCCTTTGTGTATAAGAAAACTAAAAACTTAAGTGCATCCTTGGCTCTCCACGTTTTAAACAACGCACCCGTAATCTTAGTCTTCTTCTTAGGAATTCACTAAGCTTTATTTTCCGATATCTTAATCTTGGTTAACGCCACTTAGTGTTACAATTAAGGTAGGTTAATAACATAAAAAGGAGGTAGTTATGATGTTTAAATCATTACGCCGATTTACCTATTCACTGCTGGCTATCTTACTTGCAAGTGTGAGTGTCCCGCTACTTGCTAAGGCTGATGGCCAAAGCACCACTACTCATACCCTTAACAGTTCATACGTAGTCTATGGGGCCGGGGTAGCATCCGAGCACTACGCTGATTTAGATAATGTTTTAGGAACAGATTCTAACTTCAAGAAGCTCACCTCAACTGCAAGCGACTACCGTAAATATATCTCTGATTCCACTAACACAACGGATGCGGCCATGATTAGTTCCGTTGCAATTGCTCCAGGAGATCCTGGCTCTGGGGTGAAAGTTAATATTAAGGACTATAACGGTAGCAATAACATTACAACCGTAACCGCTCAGCAATATGCCCTCGTTGCCCAAATGGCCGGGGTTACTGACGTGACAATCGTTGTCACAGCTAACCGTCCTGTTTCTGGTGAAGCTGCCCTAACTGGGGTTTATAAAGCTTTTGCCGCTGATGGTGCTACCTTAAATACGACTAATACTGCCACCGCCAACCAGATGCTAGATGCTACCCAAGATGCCATTAACGCTAACTCAGATGATAAGACCTATCCTGGTAAGTTAATGGCCGCCGTCGGTGATACCACTAAGCAAATCGCCCAAGAAAAACAAGACGGTAACAGTTTAACTACCGACCAAATCGCTAAACTCCTGGAAGAAGCATTAGCTAAGCGGGGAATTTCAGAACAAACGACTACTAACCAAGTCAATAACATCGTTAACGTCCTCGTTAACTTCCAAAATTCACCAATTTCATCCAGTTCCAAGTACGTTTCTAACGTTGGTAATACCATCAACAACGTTAAGAACTCAACCGGCAACTTGATGAATAAGGCTAAGGACTGGGCAAGCAGCCTCGATACCAAAAAAGCTAGCGAGACCGCTCAAAATTGGTTCCAAAAATTAATCGCCTGGATTCAAAGTTTATTTAGCTAATTTTAAAATAGTCCGGATTACCTCTCCTGGTAGTCCGGACTTATTTATTTTCGTGATGTAACCACTCTTCATCTAAATTAGAACCAAACAATAACTTGCCCATATAAATAATAATCCCGACAAAGGTGTAGCCATTGAGGGCCAAAATAAAGGTGACGTTACTGGTAAATACCTCTTGAAATTGAATCACTCCCCACAAAACTACTAGGAGTAAAAAGAATAGCCATTTAATTCCTCGGCGTACTTTAAAATCACAAACATAGTAGCAACTAGCTAGTAGCGCTCGTATCCTAGGCGGCCAGTGCTTAACTTTCAGATTAAATTTATTCTCATCCACAGCCAAGCAAGCTAGCACGTGGTGGTAATTAACCGCTAGACACATTCCCAACAAAAGCCAACAATAGGCTAGAATAAAGCAACTGTCTGCCCACAAAATCTTACCTTCCCCCCGATTGAGGAGGTAGATTAAGGGACTAGGCACCAAACATAAAATAACTACGAGCCAAATTTTTAGTAATTTTTTCATTTTTTATGCCGTCCTAACGTTACAAATTAATTTACCCACATTGTCCCAAATAGTTTTGAAGATTTAATGAAATTTTTAAGTTTTCCTAGCAAAAAAGACTGAGACAAATTAATTCGTCTCAGTCTTTTACCTACTGTCTTCTGACATAATAATCAATCCTTTGTATGTTAGGCAATTTCGGCTTCCGTCTCAACTGCTAGTCCCTTTCTCATCCATAAAAAGTCAATGCCGTGGCTAGAAAAAGGTAATAAAAATTGTTCGTAACCCCGCTTGTAATAGAAACCACTTGCACTTTGCCGTCCCGTTAACACCACCTGGTGAGCTCCTTTGGTTAAGGCATATTCCTCGCAAGCATCCATCAACATGGTCCCAACATTTTGGCCCCTCGCTGCTTTCGCTGTCGCCACCTGCCGGATTCTAGCAATACCTAAAGGATATAGTTGTACCGCCGCCGTCCCGATTACTTGTCCATTTAAAATTGCTACAAATACGGTTAACTTTTCTTCTAACTCTAGGTCAGGTTTGGAGCCTAGTACCTCCTCACGCAAAGCTAGCGCTGCATAGTGAACTGGACTGAATAAAGTAACTTTTCTGATTTCCATTTTAGACACCTCTTTTCATAAGAATAAGTTTTACATAAAAAATAGACTAAGTAGAAATTTCCTAACCAAAGCGTCAATCCGCCAACAAAACTGGAAACTCTCCTAGTCTGCTTTTTTATTATAGCAACTAACTTACTTTTTGTATATATCATTTGTGTAAATTTTTTGTAAAGAGTTTTGGATAATCACGAAATGTCTAAAAATATTTTCAAGCTAAAAAAACACCGTAACCAGGGGAAGTTACGGTGAAAAAAGGAGTAATAAAATCACTGTTAGGGGAAACAGTAATTTTTTCTTCATCATTTCCTATCTATAGGGGAGATAAGTAAATGAAAAAAGTTTATTTTGGTTATTAGCCTATGTTTGTATAGTACACTCATTTTGTGAAGAAAGTGTGAATTTTGAAAAAGAACTCTGAAAAATAGTAAGTAAAATTATCCTCCCCATCTCACCTACTATTAGGCCCTCTAACTCCGCCCAATAACTTGTACACTAAGTAAATCTAATTACCCTAACTTTACCGTTATTTTAGGGCCTATAACTTGTCTAGCTAATTAAATTGGCATATAATGGTATTGTTCATACTAAAGGGGGTCAGTAATATGCCAGTCCAATCAAAAAAAGAAATTATTGCACAAGATATTATTCAAAAAATTCGTTTTGCTCAATATAAACCTGGTGACTACTTGCCTAGTGAACATCGTTTGTGTGAGTTATATGGTACTTCTCGTGAAACAGTTCGAAAAGCGTTAGCTCAGTTAACTAGCCTAGGGCTGATTCAAAAAATTCGGGGCAAGGGGTCACTTGTCTTAGACGTTCAAAACTTTACCTTCCCTATTTCTGGGGTGGTCAGTTTTAAGGACTTCGATAGGCAACAAGGTAAGTCTAGCGACATTGAGGTTTTAAACCTAAGTGAACGGACATCGCCTTCTACTTTTGGGGGACACAATTTAAACAGGCGGGCGCCTTCATACTACGTGGAACACTTGCGCTATATTGATAATATTCCCAGTGTGCTAAACCAAGAGTTCCTATTCAAAGAAGCCGTTCCCATCATCACCAAGGCAGATGTAATCAATTCACTTTACAGTTACCTCGAGAGAACCTTAGGCCTCAACATCTCTTACTCAACAAAAGAGATTACCGTTGAACGGGTACCTGAGCGGATTGCCAAAATTCTCAAACTAACAGATGATCACTATGCCGCTGTGATTCGAAGTATGTCTTATTTGGATGACACCCGGTTATTCCAACTGACAACTTCCTACCAGCGTCCAGATAAGTTCAAGTTTATCGATTTCGAGCGCAGAAAGAATGCTGCTCGTAGCTAAGCTTAACAGTGACTAAGCCTTCACTTCAAGGCTAGTCACTGTTTTTTTACTTGCTAAATTTTTCCTAGCTAACTAAAATTAAGGCAACAACACTAAAGCGAGGTCGTCAATATGATTGTTACTAAAGATTTTCCCTTTACTCCTGCTAACTCTAGTCGCACTTTGCATATCTATTTACCTGACGATTACTATCAAAGCCAAGAAGCTTATCCTTGCATGTATTACTTCGATGGTCAAAACCTGTTTTTCGATTACGAAGCTAGCTTTGGAACCTCTTGGGGCCTAAAAGACTTTCTTGATGTTTGGCCTAAAAAAATGATTGTCGTAGGCATTGAGTGTAGCCACCAAGGTAACCAACGTTTGGCCGAGTATTCTCCCTACTCATTTTTCGAAGAACCCTTTGGCCAGATAGAAGCTTATGGCAAGGAGACTTTAAATTGGTTAGTTTCAGAACTAAAGCCTTATATCGATCAAAAATTTCGCACCTATCCCTTTAGAGAAGCAACCGGGATCGCCGGCTCTAGCATGGGTGGTTTAATGGCAGCTTACGCAGGAATTGCCTTTAATAATTACTTTTCTAAGATGGCCTGCCTATCGTCTGCACTTAGCTTTAATTTTGAAGAACTGATGACCGACCTTAGTAAGCAAGAGCTTAATGCCGATTCGCGTTTCTACCTTTCAGTCGGGCAACTCGAAGCCCAGGCAAACCAAAATCAGCTTGACCCATTCCAGACTCCGGCCGTCAAACGCAATCTCAGCCTCGAAGCCGCCTTGCAGGCAAAGGGAGCCCAAACCTACTTCTACTTACAAGAATATGGTCAACACAACGAAGCCAGCTGGCAAGAACAAAACCAACGCTACTTAGAATTTCTCTGGTTTTAAGAACTAGTTATATTTACATTTATCGAAATTACTCCTATAATTGACACCAAAAGGATTAATTTATAATTTTTATTATTTAGGAGTGTTTAAAAATGGATGTAGGTTATTCTTACCAGCAGACTAAATTTAGTCGCTTAGCTTTTATAAGCACCCTCTTACTGGGAACTTTCACCATGTCGATTAGTCAATCCGCCCTGTCGACTGCCTATCCCACCTTAATGAGTGCCTTTCACTTATCAGCAGCCACTATCCAATGGCTTACTACCGGCTTTATGCTCGTAATGTGCATTAGTATGCCCTTAAGTCCCTGGTTGCTGAATAACTTTTCTTTCAAAACGATGTTTCTAGGAGCCCTCGTCTTATTTGACTTGGGGTCCTTAATTATTGTCTTAACCCCGTTAAAACTGCAAAGTTTTGGCTTCGCCATCATGATGCTTGGCCGCATCCTAGAAGCCTTTGCTGTCGGGATTTTATTTCCTTCTTACCAAACGGTCCTCCTAACAATTACCCCGCCAGCCAAACGTGGTAGTACCATGGGGCTTGCCGGATTAGTCATGGGCTCCGCGCTAGCTTGTGGTCCCATTATTTCCGGTTTAATTCTGAAATTCTTCAAGTGGCAAAGCCTCTTTGTCGTCTTTATCTGCCTTATTTCCCTGGTTATTATTTTAGCAGCCAGTGGCTTCATTAAAGACGTCATGCCCCGTCATCCCAGCAAATTAGATTGGTATTCTGTTTTCTTCTCGCTTGGTTTAATTGGGTTAGTATATGTCTTTAACAGCCTGGCTAAGGGAACAGGTAATCTCAAAGTTAACCTCGGTCTATTAGTAGTCAGTTTAGTGCTACTAGCTTTATTTGTTTACCGGCAACTACAAGCTACTAATCCCCTTTTAGACCTACGGGTTTTGAAGAGTTTCAACTATGACCTTGCCCTCCTATTAACCGCTTGTTCCTACATTGCCTTAATCGTAGTCACCATTATCTTTCCCCTTTATTATCAAGGTGTCCTAAGGGTATCGCCCTTTATTTCAGGCTTAGCCCTCGTACCTGGAGCGGTCTTTTTAAGTCTCCTTAATTTTTTAGCCGGTAAATTAGCCGACCACCTTGGCTTCAAACCCACCATTTTAATTGGGATGATCATGATTAGCGGTGGTTGGTACTTAACAAGTAACCTGCTCTCCTTTCAATCACTAACCTTGATGATAATCTGTGCTGCCATCATCGAAGGAGGTAACGCCTTTGTAATGATGCCTGCTATCACCCTTGGTTCCAACTTTCTTTCTCCCAAGTTAGTTTCACATGGAACAGCTGTTATTACGACCGTCCGGCAGGTGCTGGGCTCCGCTGGCGTTGCCCTAGCAACCATCATCCTCACCCAGGTTAGTGACCACCAACAACTGCTAGGCCTAACACACCTAGCCGCAACCTTAACTGCTTTTAGTTACGTCTGTTATACCATGCTAGTTCTCGAGCTCTGTGGCTTAGGATTAGCCCTATTTATCAAAAGTAAATAAGCAGTAAGTAAATAAGGCCTGGTATCTCACCCAAAATTGGAAGAGATACCAGGCCTTATTTATTAAACTGGTAAATTGCCGCCGCTAAAGCCGCCACCATTAAAGCCATTAGCTTAAAACTTCTAACGGGCCCAATCCCCATATGGCCTGAATGTGTAAAGCGGTACATTAGCACGGCTCCAATCGCTAAGGCAAGGACAAACCAACCCAAGCCCAGCCACAAGTTACGCTTCTTCATCTAGCAAATCCTTTCTTAATTGCGCCCGGTAAGCCAAAAATTCTGCTTTCACTTCCGCTTGCCTAACTGCATCATCAACTTGGGGCAGTTTATAACCAATGTAGTAAGGCGAGGCAATAAAGCGGGGAACCACCTTACAGATAAACTTTCCTGGCCGTTCATAAAAAAAGAGGTTATAGGAATCACACCGCCCGTTAAAATACACCGTCATTAGGTAGCCGACCAATTCTTTCACCCCATCAGCTAACTTGGCTAGGGCTTGTCGCTTCGAAACTAGCACGTTAAACTCACTAAAACCTATCAAAGGCTGACGAGAGAGGGTAATTTCAGGACTGGCCGTCGTTTCCGCTAATAATTCTTTTCCTAAGAAATTAGCCTCCTCAAGTTGCTCGTAGGCATCTACGTGGTCAAAACCGATAATCTGGGTATGAGGATGGCGCAAACTGCCCCCCGACCTTGGCCCAAAATTACGAAACATTACCACACTTTGGTAAGCTCCGGTGGCCTGCAACTTATCAAAACAGTCCCAAAGATAATTAAATAAGCGCCTATTATAAGCATAGGAATAGTTGCTAATATCTCCAAGGTGTTCTTGGCTTTCAATCACCAGGGTTTGGTAGGTATCCTTGATGGTCGGGTACTTATTATCCAACCACAAGAAGTCATCCGTCTGGTCAATGATTTTCTCCAGGCTGGCCAGGTTACAAAAGGGACAGGCATCTTGATTAGTCGGTTTTTGCCGCGCAATGGCGGGAATAAATTCTAAGGGGGTCATTAAGCTTCACCTACCTAGTTGATTTCTTAAGTAAATTATAGCGCCAATAATTTGCATTTACCAACTAGCTAGCTTTAGTATTTTTTCTCTGCTAGTTAATGATTGTTTAACTTTACCTGCTACAATAGAAGCAATCTAATTTAAGGTGGCTTAACAATGAAAAAGTTTAACTTGATGCTTATCTTGGTGGCCTTACTCGTAAGTACTCCTATAACTACCAAGGCCCAGACTAACCCTAATATCGATGCTATTAACCTAGCGCACAAATTAATCAAACAAAAACATTTTGCGGGAACCATTACCTTAGTCAAAAATGGCCAAATTATTGGGCAAATTTCAAATGGTTACCAAAATTACCAGACTAAAGTCAAAAACACGGCTACTACTCCTTACATGATTGGTTCGCTTTCCAAGGCCATTACCGCTCAATTAATCGCCATTTTAGCTCAAAATAAGAAACTAGCTTTAACTGACCGTTTAGGCACTTACTATCCTAAACTACCTGGAGCCAACAAGGTCATGCTTACTGAACTGCTTAACCACCGCTCAGGCCTCGATACTAGCTATTTTTCCCTGCATAAATATTACACTTCTTATCAGAACTACCTAGCCGACCTGGTATGCCAGGCTAAGATTGATCCACAAAATATCAACACCTGGCACTACTCATCTTATAATTATAATTTACTAGCCGGTATTATTACTAAAGTAAGTGGTAAATCCTATGCCACTTTTCTAAAGCAATCTATAACTACCCCGCTAAATATCCATTTGGACTTAATGCAGACTACTGCTCTTAAAAGTTATTCCTACCTAAGAGGGGGATTCTTTAGGCAAACGGATTATAATCCTTATAATGCTTACGGAGCTGGACAAGTAGCTATGAATGGTCGCAATCTATATTACCTCTTAGCCGCTTTTTTACAAAGTAAGTTACTAACTCCAAACTTAACAGCTATCCTTTATCATAAGCCTCCTACTGCTGCTTTTCCCTATTATAGTGCCGGCTTTTACCACCTTCAGTCTGGCGTCTATCATTTACACGGAACCCAGTTAGGGGACGAAACTTCGGTTACCATCAGTCCTGACGGGCAGCAGGCTGTCCTAGTTCAGTCAAACGTTACTGCTTACACAAAGGGGGGAGTCAACTATACCTTCGATTTACCACTGTTTGCAGCCCTAAACAAATAAGGCCTCGCACTAAAGGGAACTATCCCTTAGTACGAGACCTTTATTCAAAAGGAGTATTTATTTCTTTTAGGGGAAGAAATATCTATGAAAAAGTTTTTTATTTATTGGGTATGTTTATACTATACCGAGTGGAAGTGAAGATTTTGTGAACAATTTTTTAGGAAAGTTCGATAAAATCCTAAGCTTTTCTTAAAATCAATTCCGGTACATCTTTAATTCCAAGAACAGATCGTTATAGCGCTCCAGCCACTTAGGCCCTAAGTTCTTATAAACTTCCATCTTAGCTAACTGTTGCTTACTTGGATAGAATTGTTTATCTCCAGTTACTGACTTAGGCAATAACTTCAACGCCCCTTCATCAGGCGTTGAGTACCCGACGTACTCAGCATTTTGAGCGGCATTTTCCGGACGGAGCATGAAGTTAATGAAAGCATAAGCCCCCTTCAAGTTCTTAGCCCCCTTAGGAATTACGATGTTATCAAACCACAGGTTGGTTCCTTCCTCTGGAATAATGTAGTGAAGGTGCTTATTTTTGGACAGCATATCCACCGCTTCACCAGAGTAAGTTACAGCTAGGTTACTTTCCCCGTTAACCATGTACATCTTAATTTCATCGGAAACTATCGCCTTAGCATTTGGAGTTAAGAATTTCAATTTTTCATAGGCCTGTTCAACCTGCTTATCATTGGTGCTGTTAAGCGAGTAACCTAGGCTACTGAGCCCAATTCCAATAAACTCACGGGCTCCATCAATAAACATGATTTGATTTTTAAAGCGCGGATTCCATAACTTAGCCCAGGTATCAACATCACTAGCCCGATAATATTTATCGTTATAAATGATGCCCAGCGTTCCCCAGAAATAAGGAACAGAGTAGGCATTATGGGGATCAAAGCTTTCGTTTAAGTATTCCTTCCCAATGTATTTGAGGTTAGGTAACTTCTTTTTGTCTAACTTGACTAGGAGGTGGTCATTTCTCATCTTTTCCACCATGTATTCACTTGGGACCGCTATGTCGTAGCTAGTCCCCCCCTGTTGAATCTTGGTATACATCGCCTCGTTAGAATCAAAGGTTTCGTAGTTAACTTTATAACCTGTTTCCTTTTCAAACTTAGTTATTAAAGCCGGGTCGATATAGTCACCCCAGTTATAAATGTTAACAATCTTTGCTCCAGCCTGGCCCGTCGATTTATTGAGTTCATAGGCCCCTGCTAACAAGACTATGATGATAACAATAATGCCAATTAAAAGTGAACGGAGTTTTTTCATTTAAGTAACGCCCCCCTTCTCTTCTTACCGCGGCGCTTCCGACTATCTTTACTAATAAAGTAGTAGCCCACCACTAACACCAAGGAAAAGAGGAAGACTAAGGTACTGAGGGCATTGATTTCTAAGCTAATCCCCTGCCGCGCCCGTGAGTAAATTTCTACAGACAAAGTGGTAAAGCCATTCCCCGTCACAAAGAAGGTCACGGCAAAATCATCAAGCGAATAGGTAAATGCCATAAAGTAACCCGCGATAATTCCTGGGGTTAGGTAAGGCAAGATAACGTTGGTTAAAATTTGCCAATTATTAGCCCCCAAGTCATAGGCGGCCGAAATCATTGAGTCATTCATTTCCTGTAATTTTGGCAAGACCATCAAGACTACAATCGGGATACTGAAGGCAATGTGCGATAACAGTACCGTGGTAAAACCAAGGCCAAAGCCAGAAAAGAGATTCCCTAAGAAGGTAAAGAAAATCAAGAAGCTGGCCCCGATAATAACGTCAGGTGAAACCATTAAGACATTATTAGCCGAAAGCATTGCCGTCTTGGCTGCCCGTTTCTTGAGGTAGTAAATACTCATAGCTCCAAAAATGCCAATCACTGTCGCAATTAAGGCAGATAAAAAGGCTAGCATAAAGGTGTTAAGTAAGATGATGATAAGGCGGGTATCACCAAATAACTCTTGGAAGTGAACCAAGGAAAAGCCCTTAAAGCTACTCATCGAATCGCCGGCATTGAAGGAGTAAAAAATCAAGTAGGCGATAGGCAAGTATAAGAAGATAAAGACTAGGGTTAAATACAAGTTTGACCACTTTAATTGTTTCACCTTACTTACCCCCCTTCTTTTTTTCACCGGTTAGTAACATCACGATAAACATGGCAATAATCAAAACCACCCCGATGGTTGAACCCATGCCCCAATTTTGGGTCACTAAGAAGTGTTCTTCAATCGCAGTCCCCAATGTGATTACCCGGTTACCACCAATTAACCGCGTCAGCATGAAGAGGGATAAAGAAGGAATGAAGACTGCTTGAATTCCACTTTTAACCCCATTCATGGATAAAGGCAAGATGACTTTCCAAAAGGTCTGCGCACTATTGGCCCCTAAATCCTTGCTAGCAGAAAGCAAGGAGGGATTTAGCTCCTCTAGGGCATTAAAAATTGGAATAATCATAAAGGGTAACTCAATGTACATCGCTACAATCAAAAAGCTAGCGTCTGTAAATAAGAGTTGGTGGGGAGCTAGGCCAAAAAAGCCCAAGAAGCGGTTAATGCCCCCATGAATTCCAAAGATGCCGATAAAAGCATAGGCCTTCAGTAAGAGGTTAATCCAGGTTGGGAGGATAACCAACAACAACCAGAGGTCTTTATGCTTTAACTTTGTTAAGAAATAAGCGGTGGGGTAACTGATTGCTAAGGTGATAATCGTAATCAAAAAAGCATACCACACCGAGTTAAAGGTCATTAGCAAATACTTGCCCGAAGCAAAGTAGGTCTGATAATTAGTTAAGGTAAAGTGACCCTGGGGATCTAAAAATGAGTAAAAAACAATTAACGCCACCGGCGCAAAAACAAAGAGTACCAACCATAAAAAATATGGGATGGCAAAGAGGGTCTGCATCTTTTTCATAACTAGCCCCCCTAATCTTCGTAACTTTCAAGCCGGGCATCGAAATCTTCTTCCGACTCATTGAAACGCATAACGTGAATATCTTCTGGCTCAAAGTTTAAGCCATATTCTTGTCCAGGAACTGCCTTATGGGTGGAATGAATCATCCACTCATTACCTGCTTCATCATAGCAGATAATTTCATAGTGAACTCCCCGGAAGAGTTGGGTATCGACTTTAACCTTGAGTTTACCCGCTTCCACGCTAGTCAAAGTCAAATCTTCTGGACGCAACACCACTTCCACGGGTTCGTTAGGACGCATCCCCCCATCAACACAGGCAAACTGGTGCCCAACAAATTCGACCAATTCGTCTGCAATCATGGTTCCATCAACAATGTTACTTTCCCCGATAAAGTCAGCCACATAGTGGTTAATCGGCTCGTCATAAATATCAACCGGTGTTCCACTTTGAACGATTGATCCGTTATTGAGAACGAAGATTTCATCGCTCATGGCCAAAGCTTCTTCCTGATCATGGGTCACGAAGATAAAGGTGATTCCCAACCGCCGTTGCAATTCCCGCAATTCATACTGCATATCAGTTCTCAACTTATGGTCTAAAGCTGAAAGCGGCTCGTCTAATAGTAAAATCTTAGGTTCATT
>SAMEA104315421__coassemble_874_pt1 | contig 23336 bp, 23 predicted proteins | sample SAMEA104315421__metabat2_low_PE_055 | metagenome-assembled genome bin SAMEA104315421 (sample SAMEA104315421) | gut metagenome | biome: Monkey gut; feature: monkey-associated habitat; material: faeces | place: China | collected 2013
ACTCATTAACAATTCGTTATCGCAATGACAACTATCATATGATAACAATCATCATTTTGAATGTCAAGGATTAATTTTGAATAAAAATTCAATCCCTTAACCCTTATGACAACTTTTACATCATATCAATAAGAAACAAAGTTGTCAAGAATTATTTTTAATTAACTTATCAATCACATTTCGTAACTGACAACGATATTTATAATACAGGCTTTCAGGTTCTAGGTCAAGCTTTTTTGCCAAAAAAATTAACTTTGTTTACTAAAAAAGATGTAAGAGTTTTAAAACTGAATATTCCTGCATTAATTGCAAAATTATTCGTTTTATGAAGAAAAAAGCGGTCTAAACACCTCTTTGCTAACAGAAATGTTCGGACCGCTTTTTAACTTAAACGCAACTTGTTAGTTCTTTTTCTTAAATAAGGCACTCGTCCCTCGCTTTATTACCTGGAAGAAAGAAAGCGACCGGTACATCTTCTCCTTACCAATGTGGCTTCGAACTGCCCGCAAAACAGCTTTAACTTCCTTAGCAGCGAAGATAAAACTTCCATCAGATTTGGTTTTGATAGAAAAACGGGGAATCCACTTGCCACCAAATAAGACCGACACAGTCACACTCTCAATTTCTTCCCAGGGAATCTGCACAAAGTTACTAACCTTCTTATCATCATAAAACTCAAATCCAGCATTCCCAATCATGATTTTGCCATACTGGGCAAAGCCGGCATACGAGGTCCCATCAACAACTATTTCAACTTTGGAATTAAGTGATTCTACCATAAAAAAATCCTCCTTACCCTCAACTATACTAAAAAAAGGGGCGGGAAAAAACACTTTTCCGCGTCCCTTTAAGAAAGTAATGATTAAAGTAAACCAATTACGTGACCAACAACCCCGACAACGAATAATGCCAAGATGATAACGATTGGAGAAACTTTCTTCTTTAATAACCACATGCAAAGCAAAGTAAGAAGTAAAGCAGCTAACCCAGGGATTAATTGATCTAAGTTATCTTGCAAAGTAGTTACTTTGTACTTGTCTAGTGATAAGCCATTGCTGTATTGAGTGATTGCTTCCTTGATACCAGCAGCACCTTTTGGTAGGTGATCCCAGTCAATGTAAGCACCCTTTTGTTGTTGAATCTTTGAAACAACTGGTGTGAACTTGATTGATACCCAACGTTCAACTAAGGCACCGATAATGAACATCCCAAGCATGGAAGCCCCACGAGTAACCTTTTGTAACAAACCACCAGAAAGGTCATCTGTAATCTTAGTACCTACACGGTAACCAAATTCTTGGGTGTACCAAATGAAGCCCATCCGAATTAAGTTCCATAATACAAAGAACAAGATTGGTCCTAAGATGCTACCACCTAAAGCTAAAGATGCACCCAAGGCACCTAAGATAGGACGAACAGTAAACCAGAAGACTGGGTCACCAACCCCGGCTAAAGGTCCCATCATACCAACCTTAACCCCAGAAATAGCAACGTCATCGATTTCAGCCCCGTTAGCACGTTCTTCTTCCAAAGCAAGGGTAACCCCAACAACTGGTGAAGCTACGTATGGGTGAGTGTTAAAGAATTCCAAGTGACGCTTTAAGGCTGCTACTCGGTCTTCTTTATTAGGGTACAACTTCTTGATGGCTGGAATCATTGAGTAGCACCAACCACCATTTTGCATACGTTCATAGTTCCATGAACCTTGAAGGAATTGGGAACGCCATGCAACTTGCATACGATCTTTTTTAGTTAATTGAACTTTCTTTTCCATTATCCTATTCCTCCTTAATTTTAGTAGTCATCTAAGATGTCGCCAAGTGGGTCACCGCTACCGCTGTTACCACCGTTGCCACCGTTACCTTTAGCTTTTTCTTCAAGTTCAAGGTACATTAAGGCAAGGGAAACACCTAAAGCCCCGATAGCAATCAATGTTAACTTTGATAAAGCAGCTAACACAAACCCGATGACGAAGAATGGCCAAACTTCACGAGAAGCCATCATGTTGATAACCATAGCGTAACCTACGGCAACAACCATCCCACCACCGATAGCCATACCATCTGTTAACCAAGCAGGCATGGATTCAAGGAAGGCACGCACAGCGCTTGAAGGGATAACCAAAAGTAAAGCAGAAGGAATTGCAATACGTAAACCTTGCATGCAGATAGCTAAAATTTGTAAAGCATCAATTCCACGCATGTTACCTTTTTCAGCTTGTGCATCCATTAAGTGAATAATAGCAACAGAAAGTGTACGAACAATCATAGTTAAGAACAAACCAGCCACGGCTAGAGGAATAGCAATCGCAATCGCAGTACCAACACCTTTAACCCCTTGGCCACCTTGAACTAAAATAATAGCAGAAGCAACGGAAGCCAAAGCTGCATCGGGCGCAACCGCAGCCCCAATGTTAGCCCAACCTAAGGCAATCATTTGTAAAGAACCACCTAGGATAACTCCGGCAGTTAGGTTACCTGTTACTAACCCAATTAGCGTACATGCAACTAATGGTTGGTGGAATTGGAATTCATCCAAGATACCTTCCATACCTGCAAGGAACGCTACAATAACAACTAATATCATTGAAATAGCAGACATGTTTATTTCCTCCTTAGAAATTATTTACTTTCGTCCACAAGGTCTTGAGCCTTCTTAAGTAAGCTGTCCATGTTTTCTGGAGAACTTGAAGGAACCTTGCGCACATCGAATTTAACGCCTAATTCTTTAAGCTCTTTGAATGTATCAATATCTTTTTGATCCATCGCAAGCACTTGGTTAACGTTAACTTTACCGTTACTGTAAGCCATAGAACCAACGTTTAATTCTTTAATGTCAACGCCACCCTTGATGGCTGCTAAAGCATCTTGAGGAGTTTCAAAGAGAAGCATTGCTTTAGTATTACCGAAGCGAGGGTCCTTAGCAACTTCAATCATCTTCTTGATTGGAACAGTGTTAGCTTTAACTCCTGATGGAGCTGCTTGAGCAATCATGTTCTTACGCAAGTTATCCTTAGCAACGTTATCAGAAACAACGATAATCCGGTTAGGGTTCATTGCCTTAGTCCAACCTGTGGCAACTTGACCGTGAAGTAAACGAGTATCAATCCGTGCAAAGACATATTTAATCTTTCCATCACCGATAACTGTTCCTTCTGGAATAGCACCAGTTGGTTGGCTACCTGCAGCAGCTTGCTTAGGAGCTTCTTTTGGTTGAAGTGATTCAGGCATTACCTTAACCCCTTCTTTAGCTGTTTCAATGATGTGCGCAGCAATTTCATGTGCTGTGTTCATTGAGAAGCGAGATGCGTAAGCTTCAATTACCATTGGTAAGTTCATACCGGCAACGATTGCCCACTTATCTTTGTGTTGTTCCACTAAGTTGTTGGCTTGGTTGAATGGTGTTCCACCCCAAAGGTCAACTAAGAACAATACTTCTTCATCGTCATCAAAGCTGGCGATTGCTTTTTCCATTTTGGCACGGACATCATCTGGACCTTCATCTGGCTTTAAGATTACGTGTGCGACATTTTCTTGTTGGCCGAAGATCATTTCCCCTGATTGGTAAATCCCATCAGCGAAACCACCGTGACTAGCTAGGATAATTCCTACCATGTTGTATACCTCCCATGTAACAAAATTTGTAGAGTTTGATTTGAGGCGAAGTCATTATTCAACGAGATTGTGTTCGCGTAAGGTTTTCCACAAATCCCGCTTTGAATCAGTCGAAACCTTCCTCGTTTCCAAGAGGATGCCTTGGTTATGAATCCAAGTAAAGGCATCAATATCGGCCTGATTCACGGCGATGGCATCTGTGACCATCTTGCGCCCTACTTCAAAACTAAGCGAACCAATATTTAAGGACTTAATCCTAATTCCACCTTGAATCAACCGTTTAGCATCTTGGGGATTTTCGACTAAAATCATCACCCGCAAGCCATAAAAACGAGGATCATGGTAAATCCTAATCATTTTAGCTAGTGGAATCACGTTAGCCTTAGTTCCCGGAGGCGCTGCTTGCATGATGATAACCTTTCGGAGCTCATCCTTGGCAACGCTATCAGAAACAACCAAAATCCGGTCAATCTTAGCGGTCTTGGCCCAGTTAGTTGCCACCTGGCCATGAAGTAAGCGACTGTCAATCCGCATTAAGCGTACGTCCATTGTCACTGACTTCACCTTCCTCGCGCTCTAACAACTTCTAGCTTACTTTAAAACTGATTCACTTTGCGACGCTAACATTTGCAAAAATTAAAATGAGGACGAAATAATTTCTTTAAAGCTTAGCGTTAGCGTTCTCAAAACTTATCAGTTCTAATTAAGCACCTACGCCTTTTATATAGCAAGATGCGTGCCAACTTTTGTGTATCAACGCTAAAGCCAATGATATCAACTTTAAACAAATTTAAAAAAAGTGTTGATACACTTATCTTTTGTGTATCAACACTTCTGTATCAGAGATTTGCAGCTTGTGTATCAATCAGTTTTATCAGGTAATAAACTTCCGCCAACGGCAACTCAATATTCAAAGCTTCCGCAATAATCCCGTTGGCTTGAACCACCAACTCGTACTTACTGTCAGCCTTAGCTGCAGCCTCTTCTTTCTTAGTAATTGTTAAACTACTATTTAAGAGGTTACGTTCAATCGCACCACCTAGGTGCATAATTAGACTAATTCGCATGGCGTTGTTAATTTCAAAGTCGAGCCGGCGGTCCAAGTAATCGCAGTAGTCCCATAAGACTTTGACCACTTTCACTGGATTTAAGAAAGTGTAGTACTGTTCTAGGTACTGACTTGCCATCTCTTCTGTTAGTGTATCTGATTCTTCTAGTGAGGCCGTTTTTTCAAAGAGTGATTCGTCTATATTTTCAATCACCTTAATAAATTGCTCGCCCCCACCTTGAAGCAAGTTTTCCAGGGAAACAAAAGGCACATCCAACTTAGGTTGGGTAATCCCGGTGGCCGCAATCACCCGATACCTTTGCTGGAGTTGGGCAATTTTTTCCTCCATGCCCACAACCGAGATTGGTTCAACCAAGATATCATCGACTAAGTTATCAATCAAAATGCGGTCTAACATTTCCTTAATGCGTTTAGCGGTCCCTTCTCCGGTTGAACAAATGGCCACAATTACTTTAGGTCGCTTATCTCCCAAAACTAGGTGATGGGCTTTTTCAGTCAGCTCTTTTTTCGGCGGTTCAATCTGACGCGAATAGCCATTAAATTCCCGCAGCTCCTTGTAAATTGCATCCAAATCCCGGTCAATTAAAGTAGTCTTGCGAGCAGCTTCCAGGACCATCGCGGTTGTCACCATATCTAGCGACCTCACCTGGACACCGGTTTCCTTAGTCAACCGTTCACTAAAGGTTGATAGTGACCCCATATCTACTAGCAACAAGACGCCGTTACCCCGGTCTAATTCCCTAACTTCCTGAGCGATTCCCGCCAAGGCTGTTTGAGGACTCATCTCTAGTGACATGTCAAAGGCCCGTAAGTTATCGGCGGATAGGAGTTGTTCGACCACCTGTACCATCGAAGAGGCCGTACTTTTGCCGTGAGCCGCCACGATAATCCCGACTTGACCACTGGCTGAGCTAGATTTCAAGGAGACCAGCAGGATGGCTAGGTAGTAAACCTCCGACTCTGGCACCGGAAAATGGTAGTGTTCCTCTAATAATTCCTTAACCCGGCTAGCCATCTTTTGTTCCAGGGGGTAAGCCTTGACCATCTCAACAATATCAGACGAAACCGCTCTTAAAGGCCGACCTAGTTGCACCCGCTTGATAAATGAACTAATATGCAGACTCATCGCGTATAAAAAGTTACTACTCAAGGCGTAATCATAGTTGGCGGTTAGCTCCTTCATGATTGCCTTAGTAATATCGATAATTTCCTGATCAACAATTTCATTCAAGTTATCTTCCGCCTGGGCTATCTTCGCCCCCCGGTAGAAAGTTTTTAAGTGGACGTTAATGTCGGTGAGGATGAAATTATTAATCGCCTCTTGGTCAAGTCCCTCATTTTTTAAAACGGCTGCCTTATCCCCGATAATTTCATAGAGGTTGTAAGGTAACTCGTAACCTCCAGTTGAATCAATCACCTTCGTATCGTTATCAGGGTAGATTGTCATCGTAGGCTCTAATAATTGGGTCAACTCGCCCAATTCCTTCCTATTATTAGCCAACAAAGTTAAGCCGTCTTTGATATTAGGTGGGAGCTGATCAAAGGTAATCTGAATTTCCGTTTGATTCTGCATATTATTCAAGAATCCTTGCGCACAGACTAACTGGATATTAGATTTTAATTGGCCCACGTTTCCATAAGTAACACTCCCCAGGAGGGCTTGCACTACATTTTCGTTGAGGGTGATATTTTTTTGAATCCGATTGGCTTCGATAATTAAGAGGTGGCGCAAGAGTCCTAAGCGTTCCCGCATCGTCCGTTGCTTAAAGCTTGGCATCTGAATCGTAATCGGAATCCGGCGCACAAAGGTCGATAGTAAAGAACTCTCTGGGTCTTCGGTGGTTGCACACACAATTCTCACGTCCGCATGGTGGGTTTTTGCTGTTTCCCCCAAGCGGTTGTAAGTCCCGTGATCCATAAAGTAAAAAATCATTTCCTGCCCTTCAGGGGGTAAACGGTGAACTTCATCTAAGAAGAGCATCCCCCCGTCAGCTTCTTGAATCAAGCCATCCTTGTCTTCATTAGCCCCAGTAAATGATCCCTTGACATAACCAAACAGATGCGACATCAACAGTTGCGGATTATGGGCATAATCGGCACAGTTAAAGGTGGTAAATGGCTGCTTCGCCTTAATAATTCCGTTACTGCAAGCAAAATGATACATTGCGTTAGCAAAGTAGGTCTTCCCCGACCCGGTCGGACCGGTAATTAAAACATTCAATCCATGAGGAGGATACAAAAGTGCCGCCTTAGCCTGTTCAACTTGAGTCTTTAGACTCCCCTTGCGCCCGATAATTTTTTCAAACACATCATCACTTTGGGCTACATCTTGACCCCCAACCTGTTTTTCGGCCTGCTTAGGAGCTACCACTTGCTTCGGACTTTTTCCCTGTCCTTGTAGCTGGTAGCGAACGGGCCGCCCTTTACTTTTGACTAACAACCCTTCGCGCACCAACACGTTTAGTTCCTTGCTAACATTTGACCTCACCAAGTCTAAGGCTACAACTAGCTCCGCAGTTGTAAAACCTTGGCTTACCTGACTACTATGTTCCTTAATGTAGGTTAAAATCCGTTCCCGTCTCGTTTGCACACTAAATCACCCCATGAAATCCCTTACTTGATAGAGCTAGTGTATCACCTTGATTAGTGTATCGTCAACTTCCCCACTAACCAACTAAAAATACGCCTCACACTGCTTGAGGCGCATAATTTTTATCGCGATACTTCCTTTGACTCTGCCGCCATAGCTTGCTTGTAATAACCTTCTGCTTGCTCCTGGCTTAGATTCATCTTATTCATCAAAATTTTGATGACGGCTTGGCGGTCATTGGTTAAGGCAAATAGATCCGGAATCAACTTAATAATCGTTTCGTCGGTCCCTTCTTTTCTACCTTCCTTGCGTCCTTCTTTACGGCCTTCATTTCGCCCTTCGTTTCTAGCGTCCTGCCAAAATGCTCCTGTTAATTCCATATACTTTTGCCCTCCTGTCTTACTATGCTTAATTTCATCAATCTTATCCGTAATTTGCGCTCCTAACTGGCCATGCGAGACTGGCTGCCTTAAAACTAACTGAAAAATTCCTTTGAGTTCATCACTAACGCCTTCCCAATTACCACTGGCATTTAAAATCAACGTATGGGTCCCATCATTTAAGTAATCTCCTTCTCTAGAAATCATCTGATAGTGCCCAACCGCTCGTTGTTGCTCGGTAGCCAGGGGGTTAAAGGGACACAAGAAGATGACGTAGGTCTCCTTTAATTTTTGGTAGTTCTCACCGGCTGTTAACATGTGGTTGGTCATCAAAGCGTGATAATACTTAGCCCGTTGAGCGACATTGTGCTCATTAGTCATCTGCAGTTCGATATCGAATTGGTTACCATAAGCGTCGGTGCAATGGATGTCTAAGCGGCCCGCCTTAGACAGATAGTCGGTTTTGAGGTGGCTTTGGTCGATGACTTTAATCTTAGTAAAGTCTAACTGCGGTAGGACTGCCTTTAGGAACTTGCGACAGATTTCTAACTGAGACATGACCAGCTCAAACATGACGTCGTCTGTGAAGTCGGCCTGGGCCAGTTTGCGCCGGATTTTTGCTTTACTTACCATTTGCTTCTCCTTTAATTATATAAAATTTGAAAGACAAAGAGAATAATTTACCCTTCACATTAATATACGTAAACCAATGGCAAATTAATTTAAAAAGTTACAACTTTTTTAGGCGGGCTACAACGAGGTAAGTAAAACTAAACAATAAAAAAACTACAAGCTAGCATCAAAGTACACTAGCTTGTAGTTCAATCGTTATGTTAAAGAGTTGTTAACGCCCTTACTTATTAGCAATGTAGGCGTCCTTAAATGACCAGGTTACCCCGGCAGTGTTTTGGATAACACCCTTAACTGATGGGTTAAGCATGTAAGCCACGTTTAATTGGTAAAGTGGTGCTACCCCTTGATCTTCACTCAAAATCTTAGAAGCTTTCACCATGTCGTCCCAACGCTTGTCAACGTTACCAGCATCAGTTGTCTTAGAAGCTGTAATTAACTTGTCGTATTCAGCGTTCTTCCACTTCCCGTTGTTGTAGGAGTTGTCAGAAGTGAAGAGGTCTAAGAAGGAGATTGGGTCAGCAAAGTCAGCCCCCCAAGCAGAAACAACTACGTCAAAGTCGCCGTCTTCTGACCGTTGCAAACGAGTCTTGAATGGAACGTTAGATACAGACACATCCACATCTGGTAAGGTTTGTTGAATTTGACTTTGAAGTGATTCTGTTACTTGCTTAGAAACATCAGTATCATCACCTAATAAAGTGAAGCTTAACTTAGATTGACCTACTTCAGCTAAACCTTCCTTGAGTAACTTTTGGGCCTTAGCCTTGTTATAAGTTACCCCGGCAGTTGTTTTAGCTGCCACTGCGAAGTCTTTGCCCTTGTTAAAGGCTAAATCACGTGAAACTATTCCGAGTGATGGTAATGTCCCTGCCCCTAACACCTTGTCGGCTAAGACTTGGCGGTTAACTGCGTAAGAGAGCGCTTGACGAATCTTCTTGTTAGCGAAGACCTTGTTAGTTTCATTGAATTCTAAGTAGTTTGTCCGCGCTTCCTTCAAAACTTTATAACCATCTTTACCCTTCAATTGCTTAGCTTGTTCCGTACTCAAAGGAGTGTAGTCAAGTTTCTTAGATTGGTAGAGGTTGTATGAAGTTGTCGTTGACTTATTAACGCTAAAGTTGATTTGAGATAACTTAACGTCTTTTTTATCCCAGTAGTTCTTGTTCTTAACTAACTTCCAGCTAAGGTTAGAACCGCTCCAACCTTCCATCTTGAAAGGACCGTTGTAAACAAGGTACTTAGCAGCTGTCCCGTACTTCTTACCATATTTTTCAACCGCATTTTGGTTTTGTGGGAAGAAGACAGGGAAGCCCATCAACAACTTGAAGTATGGTAACTTCTTTTCCAAAGTTACGACTAACTTGTACTTACCTTCAGCCTTGATTCCTAAAGTATCAACGGCTTTCTTACCAGCGATGATGTCATTAGCATTGGCAATGCCATCAAAGAGGTAGGCATATTGTGAACCCGTCTTAGGATCGACTGTCCGTCGCCAGGAATAAACGAAGTCTTGCGCGGTTACAGGATCACCGTTTGACCACTTGTCGTTCTTTCGCAAAGTAAATGTGTAAGTTAAACCATCCTTAGATACTTCTGTCTTAGTTGCTAGACCTGGTTCAACCTTACTATATCTTACCAATTCGATAAATCCCTTCCATCGTGGAATTTAATTGGTCAAAACTGATGGTATCAGTCGCAGTTGACAAGTCCATTGATGGTAGTTCTGAAGCATAACTCCAATTAAGGACTTGTTTGTCAGCGAGGCCTGACTTGCTACTATTAGAGCCACAAGCTGTTAACGCGAGCCCTAAAGCCACAAGTGATGCCCCGGTTGCAATCACTTTTTTTAATTTCATAGCTATTTCCTCCCTAAATCTTAGAAAACATTAACTAACGATGAGCAAATTATAATTTATTTCCTGGATAAAAGCAAGAATTTAATGAGAATAAATTAATTTCAATCCAAGCAATTTATTATTTAGCAACAGTTCTAGCTAGACGTGGTAGAATAACAATAGCATTTAACGAAAGGTGGCTTTCTTATGACCAGGCCTGATTCTTCTAATAACTTAACCCGTGGCAGTCGCCGGACCCGGCTCTTAGAGATTGTCCGGGTAATGCGCAACCATAATGTAATTACTAACTTTATCAACCAACGCAACCCCCGGGAAGTGCGCTTGGCCTTTCAAGAGTTAGGACCAACTTTCATCAAGGCCGGTCAGTTACTTTCGACTCGGCCCGACTTAATCTCCCCTGCCTTTATCGCCGAAATGCGTCAACTGCAAGATAACGTTGAAGTCGATGATTTTGCCAGCGTTAAAGCCACCTTTGAAGAACAAACTGGTAAAAAACTCAGTGAGGTCTTTAGCTTTTTTGATGAAACTCCCTTTGCCTCCGCCTCAATCGGCCAAACCCACCGGGCCAGTTTAAAAGACGGTACCAAAGTCGTGGTTAAAATCCAACACCCCGAGGTTGCCCGCCTAATTGCCACCGACTTGGCCTTATTCCGCCTAGCCTTACGAATGACTAAGTTCACCCCCGACATCGGCGCCATCAATCCCCGGGAGATTTTTAACGAAATTAGGACCTCACTTCTAAATGAAATCAATACCGAAATCGAAATAGAAAACGGCCAGGAATTTTATCACTATAACAATAATGACGGTATCATCCGGGTACCTAAGGTCTACAAGCAATACTCCGCCCAAAAGGTCTTGGTGAACAGCTCCATGCCAGGTAAAAGTATTAAAAATTACCTGGCCCAACCAATCAGCAAGGACCTTGCAGTGGCTGAGAGTCAAAAGGCCGAGCGCAAATACCTAGCCCAGGTATTGGTCAATAACTTTTTAAAACAAGTCTTTGAAGATAACTTCTTTCACGCTGACCCCCACCCAGGTAACATCTTATTCTACCGGCTCAAGGAAGGCGATCCTAATTACCAGGAAAATCAAGCCAAGGAGGCTTTTAGTTACGAGTTTCACGGGAATAAAGTGGTGTGGGCTAAAAGGCAGCCCCTTCCGCCTTACCGCCTAGTCTACCTTGACTTTGGAATGATGGGGCGCTTAACTCCGAGCATGATTGATGGCATTGCCCAGATTGTCCTTGCCTTAAACACCAAGGACATCCGCCAAATCGGCCAAGCCATCCTGGCAGTCTGCAATCAAACCGGGCCGGTCGATAGCGAAGACTTCTACGAGGAACTCGGTTTGTTCCTAACCCCCTTCATGAACATGGGCTTAGATCAAATCGACTTTCCGGCTATGCTCTATAGTGTGATCGGCCTCTGCCGGAAAAATAACTTACAAATGAAAGCCGAGGTAACCCTCCTAGTCAAGGCCTTCGGTTCACTAGAGGGCTTAGTCTCCCAGCTAGACCCCGACCTTTCGATGATGGACGTTGCTCGCCCCTTAGGCAAGGCCTACCTCAAGCGCAAGTTCAACCTCAAAACTAGCTTAGAAGACTTGAGCTTCGATACCCTCCAGTCACTTAAGGCTACTAGCCAACTGCCCACTAAGGCCAGCAAATTTTTTGACGTCGTTAGTTCCGGGCAAACCCGCTTTTCGGTTCGCTACAAGGGCCAAGATAAGCTCCTTGACCGCATCGACCACCTTGCCAACCGGATTATCATCGCCCTCGTCTTAGCGGCGATTATCCTAGCCTCCTCCCTCTTAGTAGAAGGCAGTGCCAACCACCCTGCCATCTATAATTTAGGGGTGACCGGCTACATTGTCGCCATAGTCTTAGTTGCCCTCCTTATTTTGGACGACCTTCACAAACGCTTTAAGAAGCGCAAACGCAAATAAAAGAGGCCAGGACTAAAAATCCTGGCCTCTTTTTGCACCGTATAATAGAAACCTAAGCATAACATCATTTTCTACTTCTGTCAAGTCAACTTACGTTTTAAATCCCTTAATCTCCGTGTTGCTACCGGGCAAGCAATTTTCCCTTCTTCGTCAAAGTAGACCATTTTTTCAGCAGGATCAAAGGCAACTACCCTGGCCAAATTAATTAGGTAACCTCGATGACAGCGGTAGAAATTAGCGTCTAGTTGCTCTTCGATTTGACTCAAACTGCGGCGAATATTTAGGCGCCTATTGTTCGCGTAAAGACTGATTAGGTGGGGACTGCCTGGCATCGCCTCAAAGTAATAGATATCTGTGGTGGCAATCCGGTAATGGCGCCCCCGCTTAACGTAGGTAAAGTAACTTTTGTTAACCTTACTTTCTTGCCCAATCAGTTCTAAGGTCCGCTGCAAGTCAATTTTGACGGCCTTCATTACCTCCGTAAAATCAGACTGCTTTACAATATAGTCTAGTGGTAGCACCCGGTGTTCCAAAACAATTAGGGACAACTCTTCGTGCGAAGTTAAAAAGACAATTGCTTCGTAGGGCAATAACTTCCGTAATTCACTAGCCAAGTCAATCCCCGTATAACTTTCAGTTGCCAAATCAATATCCAAGAAAAACAGATACTTATCGTTAGGATTTTCCCTGACGTAGGCTAACACCGCCTGCGGGTCACCAGTCGCTAGTGCCAAATTCACATCTAAATTTTCAAACTTTACGTAGGCTTCAATTCCCGTCGCCACTTGTTCCAAAATTTCAGCTTGATCATCAACTACAATTACCTTTAACATCCTACACCCCAATTCCGAGAATAAAGCAAACTAACCCATGCTTATATTCCACTTCCAAGTCGATCAAATTTTTATCACATAACTGGTTTACAATCGTAAGCCCCCGGCCGCGGTTGCTCCCCTTGGTGGTGTAACCACGCTCAAACCAGGCCGTTAAGTTAGGGGCTTTGTCGCCAGCAAACTTATTTTCAATTAAAATATCAACCCCATCTTCACCGTAGGAATCAAGTCCAATCCCCAACCATTTTTGCTCCTGCTTACTACTAGCCTCGATGGCATTATCTAATAAAATCGCCACGATGCGGGCTAGTTCTAACTCGTTGACCTGTCCACCTTGCACCCAACCAGTGACGTTTAACTGGGTTTCAATTCCCAGTTGGTTAGCCTTAGTCAACTTAGCCAGGATAACACTCCGCAATGATTGGAGTTCGATTTGCTCTAACTGAGCTAAATTCCTAGGCTTGATTACCCCACGTATCTGTTGGTCAGAATAAGTCACCATCTGTTGGTAGTAAGACTGCAAATCAGCATCCCCGCTTTTAGCAATCCGGTTTCCCAATGTCAGTAGTAAGTTTTTATAGTCATGGCGGAAATTAGCAATTTCTTGGTAGTAGTCATTAATTTCTTGCAAATAAAGCTGGAAGGCCTTCATTTGGCGCGCCTGTTCCGCCACTAAGGCCGTATTTTCTAACTTGGTCACCGTATCTTGATAAAAATAGAACACAATTACCAAGAGGGCAATTGTAAAGATTGCAATTATTGCAGACACAATCACTAGCATCCACTTATCTGTCAACGTTATCAAGACGACTTCTATACTGTGGACAAAAATATAAAAAATAAATAGTCTCAATGCCAGCTTGAAGGCCGTATCAGTGTGAACCGCTAATGTCTTAAATAACTGTCTCTTTTTTAATTGCCAAATTATCACTAAAAAAGCAAGTAATTGCGCAGGGACTCCAATTATTGCGACTTCTAGCTGGGAAAGGTTGGCAATTTTACCTATTAGAAAAAAAGTAAAGGTAGTGACATCCCCGATTGCGTCGAATAAAATAATTACCACAATTAAAGCTAGTCTTCTTAGCAAAGCTTGAGCCTTATTTACTCGTCGATAGTACCAGCGCTGACCTAAAACTAGCACTATGAAGCCTAAGTCAACAAAAGCTGACAGGAATAATAAAGCCGAGACCAAAGAGCTAGCCACTATCTTCAGAACCTTATTTAGCCTAAGTTCACCTAAAAGATAGAAATACGCCCCAAAAACAGCGATATAACCAGCTATCACCGCCAACATTACTGTTCCTACTTCAATCCACACAGTCGCCATTAACTTTAACCACACTTCTTTTTAACTTTTTAGCATTAGCCTTATTTAAGTTTAAGCTAACTGCTTGAAAATTTCATCTAAACTTGGAGCTGATTGCTCAAAAATAGGAACATAATCTCTATTTTTAACTACATCTTGAAAAATTAGTCTACCTAAATCTTCGTTAGCCAGTTTCATCTTAAAGGTCTGCTGTCCGACCTTTCGTAGCTCTGTCACCCCGTGATACTTACTGAAAAATCCTTCTGCTTCAATTCCTTCAACCGTAAGATTTAACCGGGGATAAGTTTGTTTTATCTCGGCTAAAGTTCCCGCCAAAACTGTTTGCCCGTGCTTTAACATCAACAACTTATCCGAAACTTTAGCCACGTTATCCATGTTATGAGTTGAGAAAATAATCGCCGTCCCCTCATTCTTAGCCCGGATGATTTCATCTAAAAGCAACTGAGCGTTAACGGGATCTAAACCTGAAAAGGGCTCGTCCAAAATTAAAATCTCAGGATGAAAAATCATCGTGGCAATCAGTTGCACCTTTTGGGCATTTCCCTTGGATAAACTTTCTACTTTATCGGTTAGTTTTCCCACTACATTTAGGCGTTCCATCCACTTCACCAGCTCTAAGCGCATATCAAATCGATTGCGCCCATGTAAATCAGCAAAATAATTTAGCTGGTCAATAATACTTTCCTTTTGGTATAATCCTCGTTCTTCCGGCATAAACCCAATTTGGTGCTTAGTCCTGTCAAACTGCTTTCCCTGCCATAAGATTTGCCCCTTCGTTGGCTGAATAAAATCCATTATCATCCGAAAAGTAGTCGATTTACCCGCACCATTTTGCCCAATTAACCCTAAAATCTCCCCAGGCTTAACGGTAAAACTTAAATCACTAACTGCTTGTTTAGTACCAAAATTCTTGGTTACATTGTCTAATGTTAACATCCTATTTCCCCCTTACTTACCAAATATCGCTTTTATAATTGGATGTCGTTGTTTAGTAGCTAACAAGCCTCGTTGATACTTAGGCAGGACTTTTTTAAACATGATCACTAAAATAATCACTTGCACTACTAAACTGAAGTAGCCCCAAAAATAAGAAAGCCCTTGGGTTGAAACTGCTACTGGGAGTAAACAGGTTCCTAGCGCCGGAACCCATCCAAGTATCACTAAAAATATTTTAAACCAGAGCATACCCGCAAACATGTGCGGAGTACAGGCGTACACAGTCGCTAGGATTTCTCCCGTCATCACTAAAATAACTGGTGTGAGCATCGCCAATGCCATCTGCTCTTTTTCTTGAATATATATTCCAAATTCCACCGTCCAAATTAGGGATGAGCCTAAGAGTAATAATAGTGAGAGTAACAAGAACACTAGGTATTTGACGTCAACCATCGCTAATCGCAGCTTAAATATGACTACCGTAGCTAGCAAAACTAAAAAATAACTTAGACAATGAAGGACTAACAATATAACCGTCCCTAAAATCTTGCCCACCAACTGTGTCTTAGCATCCACAATTGCTAACAGAAACTCCGTTAACTTCGCTTCTCGATCTGCTACTACTTCCGTTGCTAAGATGCCTGTATAAACAGCACATAGAAAGGCCGCTAACCCAGGCATAAGTTGATACAAACCTAGACTTAGTTGCTTAACCGTTAGTGTCTGCAAAAAATCCTGGCTCTTATAAACAATGGCTTCACCTACCACTACTGGTATAAGCACCATACTTAGATAAGAAAAGGACTTAAGCTGCTTACTTACAATTCTTTTGGCAATCGCCATTAATTGATATTTACTCACTTACTCCACCCACTTTTCGAGCATAATTTAAAATATTGTGCTGGTAATAGTTAGAGCCAACCTGCAATCCACTTACTAATAAAAACAGGTTAACTCCCCAAATAACCAGTTGCTCCCACCATACGGTTAAGGAAAGTTGCCCCAATAAGTTAACAATCGGAATTAGTAACCAGGTGCTACTATGCCCCAGTAGCCCAGCTACACTACCACCACAAGCAACCAGTACAAATAATAAGTAGCCAAGCACAATCACCTGTCCCTTGTCCTCATCATTAACATACACCGCTAAGATGCTGAGCAAGATATTTCCAAATATGGTTACCACTAGCATCACCAACCCAGCGTTTAGTAATTCAAACCTAGACCAAGTACTTAGTTGTAAGAATCCTTCCATCTGCCCTAAATAAATAAGAAAGCCACCGGTTACCGCTAGATTTAACAAATAGACCAAGCTAGCCGCCAATAACTTGCCATAATACTGCACCTTATAGCCACTCATCCCAATTACCAACTCCCCTACCCGGGTTGACTTACTGTTAATGAACATGTTAACAACGCTCAGCGCATTAATTGCAGTAAAACTTAGCAAAGTTATTACCACTAACGTTAGCAACTGCTTGGACTCGATGTTAAGCTTTGCAGGTAGCAGTAATGACAATGCTCCTTCCATTGATAACGGCCAGATAAAGGTTGTCCAGAATAAGGCGCGTTTCATAAGGTGATTAATTTCAAATCGTGCAACTTTAAAATATTTTTTCATCCTCATCCATCTCCCTTTATTAGGTTAGCACCACCCATCAAATAAAGGGTCACTTTGTCCTAAAAGGATACTTTGTCGTCCTAAACGCAATTAGGCAAAAAAAATAACCCCCACTAGAATGGGAGTCATCTTCAGTAAGCGCAAATGTTTAGGAAAATAAACTGTATTTTCATTGCCCACTTAAATACACTTAATTTCCCTCTTTATATAAATAAAATTATCCCCAATATTACGTAAACCATTATATAGTCGATAGCTTTAAGCAAAATCGATTTTTTAAAACTCATTTCTGCCTGTTTTCCCAGCAACGATAATCTTTTTAAGATAGCTTTTAGCCTTTTAACCTGCAATAATACTCCTATTAATCCTAAAAGAATAGCAGCTATTCCTAGAAACATGTCTGTTATACCAACATCAAAACCGGCCACCATCAGAGTTTCTGCTTGCAAATTGCTAATTAATAAACCAGCCCCTACCCACAATAAATTAATCATTAAAAGTAGCGGTAGCCCTGGAACTAAAAAAAAGCTTCCTTTGTCTATTAGATAGCTTCCAAGTTTTGTCCTAATTTTTATAACCTTATAATCAATTAAACTTCCTACCACTACGTATAACAAGGGGAAAAATATCCCTGCTAATAACTGATTTTGTAGCTCTATTAAACTATCGCTAAAACTGAAACCAACAATTAAATGACCCGTAATATCTAATAAATATAATTTTCTTAATCGATTTTGCGTCACCATCTCTTTTTTGGATACTAGCTGAGAATTATACAACTGTATATTTTTCACAAATTTAATCAGCCAAGCAGTTATTTTAGCCCTCAAAAAGCCCTTATCACCATTTAAAGTTTTTGCTAATTCTTCATTACTATCATCCAGTATAGAAAATTCTACCGGCGTTTTCTTAGCATTATTTGTCAAAACTCTGACTAATAACACAGAAAAAGAAATAACCAATTAGGGTAATTCCGATAAATTTTAAAAACATTTTACTAAGTAGATAAATCTCTACTGCTTGTTCAAGCCTCATAATATCCCCCCCAGAAATTTATTTATCTAAGTAAGCATAGCACCGCCATTAATCAATATCAAAAAACACCAACCCGGTCATACGACCACTGTTGGTGTCAGTTAACTATACTTCTTTATTGGCGAAAACCCACATGCCTAAGGCTAAGAAGACGGCAGTATAGGCCAGGCTGCCCCAAAGTAGTTGGTTAGTTGTCAGGTGAGTAATGTTGGCAAAAGTCGGAGCAACTAGTTGGTTGCCGTAGTTGGTGAAGTTAAGCGGGTTCCACTTGAGAAACTCCCACTTTCTAAGCAAGATTTCCATGACATTTCCAATTAAGGTTACGGCCAAGTAGGTTAAAGTCCCCACCATAATGGCTGCACTACTCTTTTTCATCAAGACGGCAATCAGAAAGACTAAGCTTGAAACAAGGAGCATTTTTACAAAGCTGCCCCAAGCACTGTAAAGCCATTCTTGGTAGATGAAAAACTTACCATCTTTATCACTCAGGCTAAAATTAGTGTTAAACAAGATTAGTTTTAAAAACAGGTTTAACACTAACATATAGGCGTATAAAAAAAACATGTAGGTTAGGGTAGCTAACCATTTAGAAACTAGGACTCTCTGTCTAGACCCTGCCTGGTAGATAATATTTTTAATGGTATTATATTCAAACTCACTGGTAACAATCGTAGCAGTTGCCCCAATCAAGAGCAGCGCTACTAGCCAAGTGGATAAGAAGTTGGCTGCAAAAACTCCGTCAGCATTAAACATCTTACCGTTTAACTTAATCACGATTGCAACCAGCAGATTAAAGACCGCCAGTATCCCCATTGCCATTAGGGGGCTTTTGCGTTTACTTAACTTAAAAATTTCCTGTCGATATAACGTTAACATCCTACTCTACCTCTCAATCAAGTCTAAGACCGTCTTTTCTAAGTCGCCACTGTTTCTAAATAAGTTCTTAATCAGGATACCCCGCTCTTGAACTAGCACCAGGGCCGTTTCTACGTCTGCTTCTGTTTGGCAAACTATTTTTAGTTCCGGCGTCGCTAGCACTTTGTAGTCTGCTGCAGCCAAAACTTGGCGGGTCTGCTTATCATCACTAGTCTTGAGCGTAATTAGCAACTGATCTTTCGCTAATAATTCAGCCATAGTTGAGTTCTTAACAATCCGCCCGTGTTTAACAATTACGACGTCATCCGCAAACTTTTGGAGCTCCGCTAAAATGTGACTCGAAATCAAGAAGCTGGTCCCCTTTTTGGCTTCCTCCTCAATTAAGTTCCGTAAATCACGGGTTGCCTGTGGATCTAGCCCATTCATCGGTTCATCAAGGATGACAAACTTAGGCCGGTTGATTAACGCCAGCGCCACCCCTAACTTCTGCTTCATCCCTAAAGAATATTTGTTGGCCGGCCGGTCGATGTATGCCGTCATCTTCAGCTTAGCCACTAACTGGTCCAGGTAGGTTAAATCCTGGGCAAACATCTCTAAATGTTGGCGCCCCGTCAAAAAAGGATAAATTCCGGGGTACTCAATCAAAGCTCCCACGTTGCTTGAACTAACCGAATGGTTAAAGTCCACCCGCTTGCCCGCAATTTCAACCTCACCACTACTCTTAATTAAGCCCAAAATTGCCTTCATGATGGTCGTTTTCCCGGCCCCGTTGGCCCCGACTAGAGCTACAATCCGTCCTGCCTGACAATCAAAATTCACGTCAAATAAAACCTGCTTGTGCTTGAAACTCTTATTAAGTCCCCTGACACTTAAAATTTTCTCTGTCATACTGTTCCCCACTTTTAATTACAAGCCTAATTTAATCAGCATTAATGTTTCCATAATTGCTAATAAGTTATTTAAGCCATGCCCTAAAATCGCAAAGCGAATGTCCTTTGTTTTATAGTAAATGTAAGCATAACCTAAGCCTTGGATAAATATCCCTAAACATTTCAAAGGGTTATCAATATTCCCATGGGCTAAAGAAAACAACCCAGCCGTTATGATAATTGCCACGGCGGGATTGAGTTTTTTAAACAAGCCCCCTTGAATAATGCCTTGGAAAAGCAATTCCTCCATAATTGGGCTGACAATTGCAGCACAAATTATAAAGATTAAAAAGAGGTTGCTACCATATTCAAACTGCAAATCCGCATCGGTAACATGCCCATAATAACTGATAATATCAACGATTACGTAAACCGGCGCTAGCGTTAAAAGGGTGATTAACAAGCCCCGCTTCACCCCTGCCTTATCATTGGCTAACCTAAAGCCATCATTGATACGCTTATAAACAAAATACAAGACCGCAAACGAAAAGACCGTTGTGCCAAGCAAAATCAAAGTATGCTTGAGTAAGTTAGCGTGTGCTAAGGTGTCCCATTTAAAGTTGGGAATTTCCGCCAAAACGGGAGCTTCTGCAATAAAAAAGCACGCTATAATCAGCGCTACCTCCAATAAAATCTTAACCCCTTTGCCAACCGTAGTTGAAAATTTACTGTTTTCCATTTCAATGTTCACTCCTATTTTCACCATAATTTTAATTTAGTTCCCCTAAAGGCGTTCAAAATAACCACCTGCTATCAACTGTTTTTTCACCTTACGTGCTAGGTCGCGTGAGATGCTCTCAACTTCCCCATTTGATAGCGTCACAAACCGCTTGCGTATATCAACCGCTTGGATATGATTGGGATTTACTAGACACGACTGGGAGATTCGCAACCAGAAATCATTGTCCTTTTCTTCTTTCTTCAAACTAGAAAAGAATTGGTGGGTGCCGGTGACCGTCGTTAGCTCTAATTTATGTGAGACACTCGTGGTCCTAAGCGCTATCACCCGTTCAATGTTTTCTTTATGCTCCCGGTGTCCGACTTTATAGCAGTAAGTTTGACTTTGGGCGAGACGTTCTAATTCAAAGCGCCGGTAAGCCAGGTCTAATGTTTCATTAATACGCGCCTGCATCTTAGCTGTATCAGCCTGCTTAACGATATAATCCAACGTTTGGATTCTGCGCTCATAAGTTAGGACCGCCATTTCATCGTGTGTGGTTACAAATACAATTTGTGCTGCCTTATCTAACTGGCGGACTTTTTCGGCCAAGGCTAAGCCGTTTTTACTTTGCCCCTGGTCTAAATCTATATCAAGTATATACAAGCCGGCGTATGGTTGATATTCCTCTAACCAACTAACGGCTTCATCGTAACTATTAGCTACCTTCGCCGGCAAGAATTCACTACGCCAGTCATCATCATTAATAATGATGGCGTTACTAACATAGTTAGCTAGTAGCTGTGACTGTAACACACCATCATCACAAACCAAAATATTATGTTTTATTTTTTCTTCCCCTTTTAGACTACAACTTGAACGGTAAAATTAAACCAGCCTTCACTAGTTTCCGTATCGAATAAAACGTTGCTATAACCATCACAGATTTCTTTGACGTTAGCTAAGCCTAGCCCATGGTGCCCTGCCTTAGTCGTATAGCCACTATGAGTAACCTTCGTCAAATCAACCTCGTCTGCATAGCGATTTCGTATTTCAAAGCTAAAGCCCTCTTCATCTTGATAGATAGCGGCCCGAATTTCTGCTTTAGCCCCCAGTTTCTTACTAGCTTCAATCGCATTATCATAGGCAATCCCCACAATTCTAATTAAATCAAATTTACTAATACCCCTAATCTCAGCAAACTTATCTACACACTCAAAACTTGCCTTAAGCTTTTCATGAGCGATTGTATTAATTTTAGTTAGCAATAAACTCTTTAACTCTAAGTCCCCGACATTATCTAGGTTATTGAACCGCCAAAGCTTAGGGTCGTCCAAACGGGCTGCCGAGTACCTGTTAACTTCTGCTAACAAGTCTTTGTCATTGATTGCCCCTTCAATACTAACCAGGATATTTTGATAATCATGCTTAAACTTCCGTAGCGCTCGTTGATTTTCTTCTAACTGCTTTGTATAGAATCTTAAGACCTTATTTTCTTGCTCTTTGAGATCGGCATCGTACTTTCTTTGATAGATTAGTCCAATTACTAAGGCAAATATCCCTTGCCCTACCACCAAAGCTATTGTCAACAGCGAACCCAAATCACTTGTTAATACATCTACGTCATTAATAATTGCAAGACTAAATAAAATATAACCTAATATGTAAGAATACATTGCATTTCTTTTTCTTGATAAAAAAATATCAAACTTACTCTTAATTAACAATCTAGCCAAGAAAACATAGATTACCGTTTCCAAAACTATTGCAACAATTGTACTCCAAGCGTAACTACTAATAATTCTCGCTACAAAATCATATACTAAACTAACAGCAAAGGATACTAACATTACTACCAAGATTTTACCCATTACAGGTTCTTTGCTACTCGTTTTTCTAGCTGCTAGGTACAATAACCCAACCTCTAAAACTGTAGATACTATATAAACAACACCTAAGATGCCATTAGGGAGCGTCACCTCATATACTACAATTCTATCAAGAAATAGCGCCCCCCCTACGTACCAAGCGTACAAAGATTTAATAAAACCTTTTTTTACACAAACTATTATTTCAAAAATTATGTTTTCAAAAAAAAGCACTAAAGGCAGGTAGCTAATCACAACATTCACCATCCTCTTACATAGGAATGTTTATTTTTATTCCATCTAAACAAACCCATAACACCACCATATACTCTATTCAATTCCTTTTCACTTAACAGTCTAAATTTGTTGACGGATTTCATCATTAGTCGTTCCTTTCATTTGATTACCATCAAATTCTAGCGTAATTCACTGAATTTGAGTGCCAAATTCCAAATTCCGGCGGTTTCTCTAGCAAATTCCGTCAACTTGTTTATTATATCGGCTAAAAACTTAAAAAGTTAAGCTTAAATAGGTAGCCTATCCCTTTCAATTTCTAAGACACTAAATTCTTACGAAATTAGGCTTAATATTATCCGGATTAGGAAATTTTGTCCTCGGTTTCTCTTCTCTGTTTTATAATCTGAATTAGTAACGGTGCGGTTGCTATTTATTGGAAATATCTTAGGGGGGTAATTAGATGACCAAGGTAACGAAAACAGAGATTATGAACGAGGTGTACGACTTAATTTTGAATGTCAATGTGACCCAAGACGAACGGGCCATTTTGGTGAACTTTAAAAATAGGGTTACTGACAAGAATTTTGCTAATGAATTGATGGGCTTGGCGGCTGGGCTAAGGCAGCTAGGCATCAAGAATTTAGCGGCGCAAAAGAAAATGAGTCCGGAAACTAGTGCCTTTTATAAAAAGATTGCAACTTATGGGCAACAAGAGTTAAATTGGGCGCGCGGCTTGGCCATGACTGGCGTAATATTTTAAGTTAATCATGCTAGCCAAAAACTTTTAAGGCGGCTAAAAATAATAGGGCTTTTTGTTAGCATTTTGGTGTAAATGGGACTAGAATATAGTTGTAAAGATAAAGAAAGGAAGTCTTTGATATGGCAAATGAATTAAATAACCGTTTTAACGAGTTGATGAAGGGCGGC
>SAMEA104315421__coassemble_893_pt1 | contig 22365 bp, 23 predicted proteins | sample SAMEA104315421__metabat2_low_PE_055 | metagenome-assembled genome bin SAMEA104315421 (sample SAMEA104315421) | gut metagenome | biome: Monkey gut; feature: monkey-associated habitat; material: faeces | place: China | collected 2013
ACTCGTTTAGAAAGTGGGGGTTTTCCAAGCGCTCAGGGGCAATGTACAACAGCTTTAACTGGCCGGTCAGCGCTAGCGAGAGGTTATTTTGGATGCTGGCGTAATCGAGGCTACTATTGATGAAGGCAGCCGGGATGCTGTTGTCATTTAAGGCGTCGACCTGGTCTTTCATGAGGGCAATTAAGGGGGAGACGACCAGGGTGATGCCAGGCAAGATTAGGGCCGGAATCTGATAACAAAGTGACTTGCCGCCACCGGTAGGCATGATAGCCAGAGTGTTTTTTTTAGCGAGAACCTGGTTAATAATTTCTGCTTGCCCGGGCCGGAAGTGGTCGTAGCCAAAGTAATGTTTTAATGTTTCGTTAGGTGTCATAAGCGTCCTTCTTTTTTTCTTACTGATACTATTGTACCGTATTTTGAGAAAAAAATAGTATAATGATTACTGTGAATAACAAGGGGGGAATTTTTTGGAAACAGCAGTCTTAAATGAAACGATTAAAGCTTTAAACTATCGCCCGCGGCAAGTGAGGGCTAGTTTAGAGCTACTAGCCGCTGGGAAGACGGTGCCATTTATCGCCCGCTACCGTAAGGAAATGACGGGCAGTTTGGATGAAGTGGCCTTAAGGGAAATCCAAGCGACTTACCACCAGCTAGAAAAGTTAAGCCAACGCAAGCAAGAGGTGTTAACAAAGATTGCCGCCCAGGAGAAGTTAACGCCCAAGCTAGCTGCAAAAATCAAGCAAGCCACCAGCCTGCAAGCAATCGAAGACTTATACTTACCCTATAAACAAAAACGGCGGACCAAGGCGCAGATTGCAAAAGAACAGGGGTTAGCCCCCTTAGCGGCTGCCATTACCCGTTTTGAAAGCGACCAGGTTTTAACTAAGCTAAGCCACGACTTGCTAACAGAAGCAGTCACAGATGAGGCGGCTGCCTTTTTAGGGGCGCACGAAATTTTAGCGGAAGCCTTTGGGGAAGATGCCCGCCTGCGGGCTTGGGTCCGGCAAAAATTAAGCCGGCAGGGCCAAGTGGTGGCTAGTCTAAAAGACGAAAGCCAAGATGAAAAGGGCGTTTACCAGGACTACTATGACTACGAACAGCCCCTAAAGAAGCTAGCCAGCCACCAGGTCTTGGCGCTAGACCGAGGGGAACGCCAGGGGGTCTTAAAAGTTAAGCTTGTCTTAGACGAAGCCTACGTCTTAAATTACTTTCACTCCCAGTTTGTGGCTGGAAAACCTAGTGGGAAAGCCGCAAGCGAGATTCAAGCCGCCTATACTGATGCTTATAAGCGCTTCATCAAGCCGGCCATCGAGCGGGAAGTTCGCAAGCAGTTGACGGAGCAAGCGGCTAGCGAGGCAATCGAAGTTTTCGGGGCCAACCTCTATCATTTGTTGATGCAAGCTCCGCTTAAGGGCAAGGTTATCTTGGGGCCTGATCCGGGTTTTCGGACGGGCTGTAAGCTAGCCGTAGTTGATGCGACCGGGAAATTTTTGGCTAAGGCCGTGATTTACCCCCACGAAAAGGCCAAGGGTGCCCAGGCTAACCCTAAACTAAGAGCAGAGGCTAAGCGAATTGTCACGGACTTAATCACCCGCTACCAGGTGGAAATGGTGGCGATTGGTAACGGGACGGCCAGCCGGGAATCGGAACAATTCATCGCCGAAGTTTTAGGGAAACTTACACAAACAGTTTACTATGTAATCGTTAATGAAGCCGGCGCCTCGGTTTACTCAGCCTCAGCCAACGCCCGGGCGGAATTTCCCGATTTAAACGTGGAGGAACGCTCGGCCATTAGTATTGCCCGGCGCCTGCAAGACCCGTTAGCAGAGTTAATCAAGATTGACCCGAAATCAATCGGGGTCGGTCAATACCAGCACGACTTGCCGGAAAAGCAGTTAGACGAAAAACTAGCGGCGGTAATTGAAACCGGGGTTAACCAAGTTGGGGTCAACCTTAACACGGCTAGTCCCGACCTGTTGACCCATATTTCCGGCCTCAATAAGACGATTGCCCAAAACATTGTCGCCTACAGAAACGAAGTGGGGGCCTTTAAGAGCCGGGCCGAATTAAAAAAGGTGGCCCGCTTAGGTCCACGGGCCTTTGAACAGGCGGCCGGTTTCTTACGGGTGCTTGCAGGGACTAACCCCTTTGATAATACCGACATTCACCCGGAAAGTTATCCGCTTGCTAAGCAGTTGTTAGCCAAGGTCGGTTGTAGTACGGCCGACCTTGGTAGCGAGCTTTTGAAAACCAAGCTAGCCCAGCTGGACTTAAAGGAAGTAGCTAGCCAGTTTAACGCCGGTTATGAGACCTTAAAAGATGTTGCCCTAAGTTTAGAAAAACCCGGCCGGGATTTGCGTGACACCATGCCGACGCCCCTATTACGCCAAGATGTTTTAAAGATTGAGGACTTAAAGAGTGGGATGAAGTTAGAGGGGACCGTCAGAAACGTGGTTGACTTTGGCGCCTTTGTAGACATCGGGGTTAAACAAGACGGGTTAGTGCACATTTCCAGGATGAGTAAGCGTTACGTCAGCAAGGCCGCCGAAGTAGTAGCCGTTGGTGATATCGTCACCGTCTGGATTGAAAGTGTGGACTTAAAGCGGCAACGGATTCAGTTATCCATGCTACCGGTGGCTGGCGATGACTGATGAAGAATTGCAAGCGTGGGTGCAGTTTCTTTCCCAGACGGCCTTTGGGATGGACTTTAGCCTACTTTAACGCCCGACTCCGCACCACCGGTGGTCGCTACCGCCTAGCGGACCACAATATTGAAATTAATCCCAAAATGTTAGGCTATGGCAAAGAGGTGGTGGCCGGCATCATTAAGCATGAGTTGTGTCACTACCATCTTCATTTGGCCGGGCTAGGCTACCGCCATAAGGACCGGGACTTTAAGCGCCTGTTAGCCAAGGTTGGGGGCAGTCGCTATGCTCCAGCCGCGCCTAAGCAAAGAAAGTACCATTACCAGTGCACTAACTGTCAGCAAGACTATTTTCGCCAACGCTTGGTGAATACGGACAAATATGTCTGCTCCAAATGTCATGGGCGCTTAGCCTTAGTAGGGCTTGCCCAAAAAAATTAAAAAAAGACTTGCCCAAAGTTTAACGCTCTGCTATAATTAATTCTGTTGTCGCGGGTATGGCGGAATTGGCAGACGCGTCAGACTAAGGATCTGGTGAGCATTGCGCTCGTGATGGTTCGAATCCATTTACCCGCATTATTTATTTTGTAAGAGGCCGGCTTGTTCGGTCTCTTTTTTTAGTTGATATCAAAAGAGGTGACCCAAGTGTCAAAGAAAATTAAGCTATTAGCAACCGCTGGTTATTTACCGGCAACGGTAGTAACCAATGATGATTTAAGTCAGATTATGGAAACATCCGATGAGTGGATTGTCGCCCACACCGGCATCAAGACCCGGCGCTATGCCTTAGGCGAAAACACTTCTGACCTGGCTACTAAGGTAGGAAAAGAATTGTTAGCCAAGGCCAACTTGGCTGCCAAAGATATTGATTTGATCATTGTGGCGACGATTACGCCGGATGCCCTTACGCCTTCAACGGCCGCCATCGTCCAAGCCAACCTAGGAGCCAACAATGCCTTTGCCTACGACCTGTCGGCCGCCTGTGCCGGCTTCATCTTCGCCTTAGCCACGGCCGAAAAGTTCTTGCAGGCCGGCACCTACCGCCGGGCGCTTGTGATTGCAGCCGAGACCAATTCCAAGATGATGGACTTTACCGACCGGACCTCGGCCGTCTTCTTCGGCGACGGGGCCGGTGGCGCCTTGCTTGAAGCAAGCGACGCAGGCTCTTCCGTCTACCTAGCTGAAAAATTGGTAACCCAAGGTAACAAGGAGGTCATCCACAGTGGCCGCATTGCGCCTCTATCCGCCATCGCCGCCACCAACTACCCCAAGACCGATGCCTTCTACCAAGACGGTCGGGCCGTTTACCAATTCGTCACCACCACGGTCATCGCCCACATCAAGGACTTCTTGGCCCAAAATAACCTCAGGCCCAGTGACTTAGCAATGGTCATCACCCACCAAGCCAACCTCCGCTTAATCGAAGCCATCGCCACGGCCTTAGACCTGCCTTTAAGCAAGTTTGCCCAAGACGTCGTTGAGGTCGGCAACACCTCGTCGGCCGGCATCCCGCTTGCCTTAGCCAAGGCCCACGCCGCCGGCCTTCACGGTAAGGTCCTCTTATGTGGCTTTGGTGCTGGTCTCGCCTACGGCTCCATCTTGCTTGACTTATAGGAAGCAGCAAGGACATTCCCAGTTAAATACTAGTCGCAGTTAGTTAGCTGCGGCTTTTTTTGTTATTTATATAATATAAGTTCTTTGGAAAAAAGGACTATTTGTGGTTAATGAAGAATAATTCTAAAATAGGCGATAAAATATTTTAAAAAATTGCACTAAAGTTAGTGCAAAAAAGTAGTAGCCAAATTGCACTAACTATTTTGGTTGAATTGCACTTTTGCAAAATATATAAATCTTTAAAATAAACAATGTAAGGGATTTCAAAAGAGGATGGAGGTGGATTTATGATAAAAGAATTACTCAGCCTTGATAATATCCAACTTGGGGTAGACGTAGATAATTGGAAGGAGGCAATTGAAGTAGCGGCTCAACCATTACTGGAAAAAGGTGTAATTACTAGAGACTATGTTAATGCTATGGTTGAGTCGGTTATCAAGTTTGGAGCTTATATTGTTATCGGTCCAGGATTGGCTTTGGCCCATGCAAGGCCAGAGGATGGAGCAAATGAATTAGGTCTATCTATCACGACCTTAAAGACACCAGTTAATTTTGGAAGTGTGGACAATGATCCAGTAAAAATTATTTTCTGTTTAGCTGCGGTTGATAGTCATTCTCATTTGGACGTAATGCAAGCTATTGTTCGTCTATTGTATAAACCAGGTAGAATAGAAGAGTTATCTAAATCGGAAACTAAAGAAGAATTAGTAAGTAAATTATTTAACGAGGAGTGATTAAAATGGCTAAACGCTTAACTATTTATTTTATTTGTGGAGCTGGACTAGGATCTAGTTTAGCGTGTCAGATGACTGCAGAAGACGTTTTAAGAGCTAAAGGTTTTGATGAAAGATTAGAACATGATTCAATCTCATCAGTGTCAGGAATACATGCAGATATTATTGTATCAGCAGAAAATTTTGCAACACAATTTGATAAATTCCAATTAGATCCAAGTATTAAATTGGTATTTTTACACAATATAGTGGATAAGGGAGAAATTGAAGAAAAATTAATTCCAGTAATTGAAGAACTTCAATAGGAGGTGTGTATATATGAAAATCATTGACTTTATTGTGCAAAACGTTTTAACTCAAGCAGCGGTTACAATTTCGTTGATTGCTTTTCTAGGGCTTATTTTGCAAAAGAAGTCTATCGGTCAAGTTCTGAGTGGGACGTTTAAAACTTTATTAGGTTTCGAAGTCTTATCAGCTGGTTCTAGTATTATTCAAGCTAGTTTAGCTTACTTTGCTATCATTTTTAAACATGGGTTCCACACTAAAGGCCTCATTCCTTCAATTGAGGCAATTAATGGACAAGCAATGAATCAACTTGGTTTAGGAAACCAAATTGCACTAACTCTATTAGGTATTTTTATTGTAAATATTCTCATTGCTCGTTTTACCAAGTGGAAGTATGTATTCCTTACAGGTCAAGCGTTGTTATGGATGGCCACAATGTGTACCATTGGTGGACACTTTGCAGGTTTTAATGGTATTACTAACATCTTAGTTGGTAGTGTAGTTGGGGGTACTTTTGCTACTGCAATGCCTGCAATCGCACAACCTATTGTTCGTAAAATTACAGGAAATGATTCGATTGCTTTAGGGCACTTTTGTACTATCGGCTACATGGTAGAAGCTGGTGCAGCATGGTTATTCGGTGAACGTGGTGAAAAGAAGCACTCAGTTGAAGAAATTAAGTTACCTAAGAGTATGGAATTCTTACAAGATACATACTTATCAGTAATGGTTGTTATGGTTCCACTCTATCTGATTACAGCTGCATTTGCAGGTCCTAAGTGGGCTGGTCAAGGTGCTGGTGATGTAAATTATATGGTTTATGCATTCTTACAATCAATCCAATTTGTTGTAGGTGTTTACGTATTGCTTGCCGGTGTTCGTCTCTTACTTGGTGAAATTGTTCCAGCCTTCCGAGGTATTGCTATGAAACTTGTTCCGGATTCAATTCCTGCATTGGACTGTCCTGTTTTATTCCCATACTCACCAAATGCAGTTATTGTAGGTTTCATTACAACTACAATTGGTACTGTTATCGGTATGTTCTTCTTCCCAATTTTGGGGTTAGCTGTTATCTTACCAGGGATGGTTACTAACTTCTTTGCTGGTGGTACTGCAGGTATTTTTGGTAACGCTGTTGGTGGACGCCGTGGTGCAATTATCGGCGGTGTTGTCCATGGATTATTTATTACGTTACTCCCAGCACTTCTTGTAGGTGTATTAGCAAGTATGGGCTTTGCAGATTCTACAGCGACAGACGTAGATACAATTTCTGCATGTCTCTTCTATGCATGGATTATCGGACCAATTATGAAAGCGATTTAAGCGGTGGTGATATACAATGTCATTTCTAAGTAAGCTATTTGGGAGCAATAGCGATTCTAAAAAGAACGTTCCAAAACAGGAAATACAATTAACGGATGAAGAAAAGGGGTTAATTGAAACAAGCATAACTGAGTTAAATGCACAATTAGACTCAGCAGTGTCTGATGACGAAAAAGCTGATATTCTAAATAACTTAGGGATTCAGAACCAAAAAATTGGAAATAATGATGAGGCTATTAAGAATTTTGAGGAGAGTTTGAAAATTAAAGAAGCTTTTGGACCTGCGTTCGATGGCTTAACAAAGCTATATAACGAAAAGAGAAAAGAAGCTGCTTTTAATAAAGATGATGCGCAGATTCAATATTGGGTAAAGAAAACAGATGATTTATTAGCACAATCAAAGAAGATTATGCGGTCACGTTAATATTTTGGAGATGAAGATTTATGTACAAAACCTTAAAAGAAGTTTTAACAGAAGCAACAAAACAAAATTATACTGTTGGTGCATTTAATGCTCATAATTTAGAGATGGTTCCTGGAATGATTAGAGCAGCTAAAGAAAAAGGCTCTCCAATTATTATTCAAACTTCAGTTGCTACTGCACGCTATGTTGGTATGCGTAATTTCGTGAGCGTTTGCGAAGGGATGGCGGAATCAGAATGTGTTGACGTAGTGCTACATTTAGACCATGCTCGTGACTTAAATGATATTGAAGATGCAATTGAGGCTGGTTATAGTTCAGTAATGTTTGATGGATCTTTGATGCCATTTAAGGAGAATATTGCTAAGACTAAACGTGTTGTAGATTATGCACATAAACGTGGTGTATCTGTAGAAGGAGAAATTGGTACTATCGGCGGCACGGAAGAAGGCGTTACAGTTGCAGAAGGACAATATACTAAAGTTGAAGATGCAAGGAAATTTATTGAAGAATGTGATGTTGATGCATTAGCCGTTGGTATTGGTACGCACCATGGTCAGTTTAAATCGAAAACAGAATTGAATTTTCCGTTAGTGGAAGAATTGCACAAAGAAATTGATAAACCTTTGGTTGTTCATGGTGGAACGGGTGTTAAAGAAGAAGATTATCATCGGTTAACTAATAACGGCATTAGGAAATTTAATGTTGGTACAGAGTTGTTGGTTGCCTGGACTAGAAAAGCTCAAGAAATGTTTGCACAGACAGAAGTAAATACCTCATTGAGAAATAATATTGTTCCATGTAATGATGCCGTAAGTGAAATTGTTGCTCATAAAATTGAGTTGTTCATGAATAAATAATTCTAGGGCAGAGGGTAATTAAAGTGAAAAAAGCACTAATCTTATTAGCAGGTCCTCCCGGGACTGGAAAAACATACTTTAAAAATATGATTATGGCTAGAAATGATAGCTTTGAATCAACGTCAGTAGATGTGTTCAAAGAACGTCTCTATGACGAGATAGGATTTGACAACTTAGATGAGAAAAAAGTGATAGATGACAATGCATTATACCTTTTCTTTCAAAAAGTTGAAGAATTTATGGCTTTAGGAAAATCGATTATATCGGATTATCCATTTAGCGATAAACAATATAGTGAGTTGCAAAGACTTAGTCAAAAGTATGGGTATTTTGATATTACAGTGTCTATGTATGCTGCTGATGATGTGCTGTATGAGCGCCAAAAGTCTAGAGATAAAGATGAAAGTAGGCATTTAGGACACCTAATGACTCACTATCACCGTGGTGATGTGGTTAAAGATAGAAGTAAAATTGAGATAATGAAGTCTAAAAAAGAATATCTCGATTTTAATAAGAAACGTGGCTACAATGACTTTCGTCTGGGATATTTAATAAAATTTGATGTATCAGATTTTTCGAGAGCCGATTATGAGGGAGTATTACGAGAGATTAATTCACTAATAGGTTAGGGAGTAAACGGCATCGATGGATGTCGTTTACTTTTATATTACAAGGAGGATTGTAATGCTAAATAAAATAATAGACCATACCATCTTAAAAGCAGATGCAAGTAAAGATGACGTCTTAAAGGTAGTAGCGGAAGCAAAGAAATATGAATTTTATTCTGTTATGGTAAATCCATGTTGGGTTTCTATGGTACATCAAGAGTTAGCAGATACAGAAATAAAAACTGCGACAGTGATAGGCTTTCCTTTAGGTGCTACAACAATAACAGCTAAAAAAGCAGAAATGCAAACTGCGATTAATGATGGTGCTGATGAACTAGATATAGTTTGGAATATTGGTAAATTTAAATCCAGAGATGTTGAGTATATAAAAAAAGAATTGGATATATTGGTGAATGTAGCACATGAAAATGATAAACTTATAAAAGTGATAATAGAAACCGCTTTATTAACGGAAGACGAATTAAAGAAAGCTAGTATATTAGTTATGAATTCGGGTGCCGATTTCATAAAAACGTCAACGGGCTTTGCCACTAGGGGAGCAACAATTGACGATATAAAAATTATCAAGGAAATTGTTGGGGATAATATTGCAATTAAAGCTTCGGGGGGAATACATTCAGCTGAGCTTGCTAATGAACTTGTAAAGTTAGGTGCTACAAGGATTGGAACAAGTTCAAGTGTAAAAATAGTGACACAGTAAAAAATATCCAGGGAGGCGTGTTGTAATTGCTTAATCGAAAGACACAAGAGCTACTGAATTATCTAAGTGATTCACCTGGTTATGTTACACTAGAAGAATTAATGCAACATTTCAATATTTCGAGGAGGACGGTTTTTAATCGTCTAAAGGAAATCAATTCTTATTTACTCGACAATGGCTTTGAAGAAATTACTAATACACCTCGATTAGGATATCATTTAAAATCACTTCCTAATTTACAAGGTTTAAAAAAAGATCAAAAATTTGATAATTTGACAAAGAAAGAGCGAATAAGCAAGGAGCTTTGGGAGTTAGTAGATGGCAAAATTATATCAATAAATAAACTAGCTCTCGAATACAATTGTACTCGAAATACAATCATAAGTGATTTCAAGGTAATTCAAAGTGAAAATCCAACTTTAAAGCTTACTAATACGAATAAAGGGAAATTTTTAATTTCTAACGAGGAAGAGATAAGGAAAATAGTTCTCAAATACATTCAGCTTAAAGATCCAATAATTATGGCAGAACTACAGAAGTTGAAGTATGACAAAAATTATAAGTTAGTAGTTCGATTATTGTCTAAAAAGCTTAATGTTATCTTGACTGAAAAAACTATTAACCATATAGCAAATTATATGAAATTTATGACTTATAGGGTAACTAACGGAAAAGTAGTTAAGTCAGTTGATAGAAGGTTAGCTTCTTTAGGACTTAAAGACTTTTTACCAATATCGAAAGATACATTAGACAAAATTTTCCCTAATATTGAATTTCTTGATGGAGAAGCGGAGTTACTGGGAGAGATAATCGCAAGTTCACAAGCGTTAAATATCGATGTTTCGGATGATAGTTTAGATACACAATTCGAAAATCTTAGTCGGGAAATTATTTTTCGCTTCATTCAAGTGACCACTTCTCCGATAAATATGAATCCAATATTGCTAAAGATGTTAAAGAATCATTTATATTCAACCTACTTTAGGACTAAATTGGATTTTCCATTTTACTCATCTGAGATAGAAAGAATAAGGACTAAATATTCCGAAATAATTAAATATACTAAAGTTGCATGCAGACCATTAGAAAAATTTCTTGGAAAAAAACTGCCAGATAGCGAAATAGCATTGATTAGCTTATATTTAGGGGCTATAAATTATAGTGATTCGTTTCTTGAAAAGCCAAGTGAAAAATTAAAAAATGCTTTAGCAAGCGATGTTCTTATTGTTTGTTCAAGTGGAATTGGAACCTCAGCGATTCTTCATAATGAACTAGCCGCAAGTTATCCAACAATTTTATTTTCACCGCCATTGGAAATTAGAGAACTTTATAAAATTCGTGATTTACATGGGGCGTTAAAGGCCAAGCTAATATTAACTACAACGCCCATTAATAGTAATGATTTTTCATTACCTGTTAGACAAATAAATGCTATTCTATCCAAACAAGATAAAGGGATAGTTTCAGATGCATTGAATACTTATGTAACAAGGCTATATCAAATGTCGGAAACAACCACGGGAATTGCTGACATCATGGACGTTATTTCAAGTTACGCCGACATCAAAGATTATTCGGCCTTAAAGGACGCTCTTACATCTATGATTTCTCCGGAAAGCAATAACAAGGTGGATAACTCTAAACAATTAAGAATTGTAGATTTAATGTCGCAAAATGATATTATTTTTTCAAAGGAAAGTACAATTCAAAGAGTTATTGAGGAAGGTACCTCAGTACTGGAGAGAAAGGGCGTTGTGACAAAGGACTACTTGTTGGAAATTAATAGGTTAATTAGTCAATACGGTAACTATATGCACTTATCTAATGGTGTTTTCTTAGCTCATGCTGAACCACAAGATGGGGTGTTAAAAACAGGGCTATCATTGGTTATTTCTAGGAAAGGTATTCCCCTAAGCGATGGGTCGGTAGTAAAACTTGTTTTTGTACTTGCACCAGGTACTAGTGAAGAACACAGTAAGGCCCTTTCGGAAATTGTTTCTATTGCTAGAAGTAAGGAGAAGGTACAAGCAATTGTTGATATTGGTGATAAAAGCGAAGTCTACCAATACCTCTATTTCAATATTTAACTCTAAATTAGATTGCAGTTTGAAAAATGAAGTGGATTTCCAAAGCTGATATATTTCGAGGGATTCTAAGAATTATTATGTTTTCTTAGAGTCCTTTTTACTCATAAGTACTAATAGTTGTTCTATTTCCTAAGCCTAATTTGTCACCCCATTCCCAATAGGGTATAATGTTTCCTTGGAAATCGAGGAGAGGAAGGGTTATCGTGACGAAGTTTGTCTTGATTCAGGCAGTGGGGTTCTTGGGGACGATTGTCTTTTTCCTGTCCTACCAGTGCCGGGATAACAAGAAGTTATTTCAGATGCAGTTTGCATCCTATTTGTTTTATACGACCCACTTGTTACTCTTGGGGGCGCTAACTGGGGGCGTGAGTTATGTCCTAAATACCGTTAGGTCCTTTTGTTTAGGGAGTCGGGTGGCCTTTTTGCGCAGCAACTGGATGTGTGGTCTTATTTGCTGTTTGCAGTTACTGACATTGTATGCGACCTGGGCTAACTGGTGGTCGACTTTGCCGGTGGTGGCTAACATTGCGGCCACGATTGGGGGCTACACCCATAATCCGCGCAAGATTCGGATGGTGGGGCTGACCGTAAATTCGCCACTGTGGATAATTTATGATGTGGCGGTTGGGTCCTGGGCCGGGATCTTTGATGAGTTGGCGACCTCAATTTCGGTCTTAATTTCGATTTGGCGTTATGGCTGGAAGAATTTAGACCGGGTGGAAAATTAAAGCTTACAAGCAAAAGCACCTGCTAACTGTTGGTTAAACTCACCACAGTTGACAAGTGCTTTTTATTGAAACTTAGTTTTGCTTGCTAGTACCGCCTTCGTAATCGGCTTCACCACTAGCCCAGACTTTAGTAGCGTAGAGCGAATTGAAGAGCAGGGCTGCTTGGAGGGCAACTTGGGAGAGGGCTGCGCCGAAGGTCCCGATGTTAGTTGCGCCAACCAGTAGTTGGTAAGCTAGGATGCCCCAGTAGATAATATTGGCCAGGTTAACGACAATCCACAGGGACCAGTTTTCTTGGAACTTGCAGATGTATAGAATCTGAGCGATGAAACTAACAACGAAGTTGATGGAATCAAAGTAAGGCAGTTGACCGTGGAGGAGACTCAGCAGCCACCAACCAATGCCCCAGGCTAGCAAGGCAAAGCCAAATAACAACTGGCGTTGCTTTTTAGGTAAGCTCTTGGTAAGGCTGGATTTTTCCCATAAGAACCAGCCGATTGGTTGGGAGATGACGTAAAAAATGTCCATGGCAAATGAACCATAGGCGTGGCTAATCCAGGCAACGTAGGCCATAGCTAGACACTGAAAGAAGCCAAAGATAAAGGAGACCTTGCGCCCCTTCATCCCGTAAATCAAACAGAGGGTTCCAAAAATCCCAGAAAACATCCCAATCCAGCTATCAGGGGCAAGCAAGTAGACGCCAACCTGTAATGCGAGTAAGAGGCTAATGTAGCCAATTTCAAATTTTTTCCAGTTACTAAAAAGTTGATCATGCCACCATGAAATCATAACGATTCCTCCTTGTGATTAAAGTAAAAAATACTTTTAAACAAGTGTAGCACTATTTTTATATAAATAAAAGTATTTTTTACATAAAAACAAAGAAATTATTTTTGGTAAAGTTGCTGGTGATAAAATGGGACTAAGGAATAAGCAATGATTGGGGGAGAAACAATGAAGGTTTTTATTCAAGTCAATCGCCAAAAATTACCTTATAGTGTTAATGGCTACGTGGCAATGGCTGGTTTTAGCCAGATGGGTTTTGAATTTATTTATTTTCAGCGTTTAGCGGAGGTAGCAGCTTTGATGGAGCCTGCTGATGTTGTGGTTGGTGGAATTGCGACTGTGCGTGAGCGCTTAAGTCAATTAGGAATTGACAGTAAGGAACTCAATTATCCGCAAGCAATTCAAAAATACTTAGGAAGAAAAATTTGGTTGTCTGACATGGATACGATTAACCGTAAACCAGAATTATGGCCTGTTTTTGTTAAGTCAGTTGAGGGTAAGAAGATTACGGGCAAGGTTATTCGTTCAACAACTGATTTAATTGGTTTAGGATCTAGTTACGAAAATCCTGAGGTTATTTGTAGTGAGGTGGTTGACTTTGTAGCAGAATGGCGTGCTTATATTCGGTATGGGCGCGTAGAGGGGGTGCACCCATACTACGGGGATTGGCATTACCATTACGATTCCAAAGTTATTGAAGATTGTTTGCGAGCTTACACTAACCAACCGGCTGGTTTTTCCCTAGACTTTGGTGTGACGAAGGAGGGCGAGACTCTCTTAGTTGAAGTTAATGATGGTTATTCATTAGCCGCCTATGGTTTATCTGACATTCGCTATGCTAAGTTGTTAGCTGCACGTTGGGCCGAGCTGACTAATACAAACGATGAGTGTGCATTTGATTTGTAAGCTAAAAACCCCACCCACTAATAACAATCGTGGGTGGGGGCGCTTAGTGGCCTGAGGTGAGCTTGATACCGATAATTGAGACAATTAGGCAGGCAACAAAGACCCAGGTTAAGGGGCTAAGCTGGTCGTGGAAGTAGAGGGCGCCGACGATAACGGAGCCAACGGCCCCAATCCCGGTCCAAATGGGGTAGGCCAGACTGATGGGCAGGTGTTTGGTAGCAAGCACAAGCCCGCCAAAGCTAATGGTCATCCCAATGATGGTGGCTAGTGTCCAAAGTGGGTGGCTAAAGCTGTTACTGAGCTTCATGGTGGTTGCCCACACTACTTCAAATAAGCCGGCAATAAGTAAAGAGATCCAGGCCAAAAAAAAACCTCCTTCAAAACAAAAAGGGAAAGTCCCCCGTTTCTGCAAAGGCCTAACGAAACGGGTGGCTTTCCTAATAATACTTCCCGGCGGAAGTTAGTTGTAAATTAGTGTCAGTGTAGCAAAATTAGCTAAGGCAAGCAAGGATGGGTAGTATAGTATAATAAAGATGAGTTTAATTAGGGGAGGAAAACTAGATGAACAATGCCAAGTTAAAGCAATTATTAGCTGAAATTAGGGACTGTAAGCAGCAGCTAGAGCGAATGGAGGCAGACGAATTCTTTAAGACCCAAACGGCGCCTTTAAAAAAGGAGTTGGCGGAATTAATAGCCACTTACCAGCAGCAAACCAAGCGTGACCCGTTAGTGCTACTAGCGCGTCAAGATGAAAAACGGCGGCGGAACTTTTTAGCTAACTGGTCTCAGCTTAAGGAACTGCGCTTCAGCGTGGGCGGATATCCGGGTGATTATGCGACGGGGTTGGCGGTGATTTTGCCTAAAAAAGTGGTCTTGCTACAACAACATCATTCGCTAATAGAAGGGACCCCTTGCCTGGTTAACCAGCTAGAGCGCAAGCAGTTTTTAACCGCGGTGCAAGCCTGTCACTTAGAAGACTGGCAACGTGAGTATTTTAACCCGCAAATCTTAGATGGGACCCAGTGGGAGTTGACCTGTTACTACCAAGGGCTTAAGCAAACATTTACCGCGGAAGGAAGTAATGACTACCCTGCCAGTTATGAGAGGTTTAAGAACTTGCTGTTAGCTAGGGATGAAGCTGCTAAGGAAGTTGCTTTAAACTTAATGGACCAAGAGGCGGTCACTGATTTTTTGACTACATTTTAAAACCAGCTAGCGGTTGAGCTGACAACTGCTAGCTGGTTTTTAGTTAATGCGCTTAAGCCACTTAATAAGCAGGTGGGCGACTTGCCTTTGCTGGGTGGCATTAGAGATGTGGGGAGCTTGGTCTCCTTGTTGGTGACCGTAGGAGCCAAAACCACCGTGGTTGCCCCCGCTAATGGTCGTAAAAGTCGTATCCCTTGGTAGGTACTTTTTGTTAGCCTCATAGTTGGACCAATTCAAGACACCGTCACGGCTAGCGGTGATTGATAGGACTGGTAGGTCGCTGTGGTCGAGGCGGCCCTTTTGGTCAGCGTAAGCGGCTAGTAAAAAGACGCCCTTTAAGTTCTTTTTATCTGCCTGGGCGGCGTAGCGGGCGGCCATGGCTCCCCCAAGCGAGTGCCCCCCGATAACGTACTTCTCGTGGGGACCGACTACTTTTTTAGCCTGATTAGGGGCAAGCACCGCTAGATTTAAAGGAAAGTGGACAATCTTGACGGTATAGCCCGCCTGGGCAAGTTGGCTAGCCCAGTTGGAATAACTAGCGGGCTCAACCAAGCCACCGGGATAAAAAACGACCGTCAGCTTGCTGCTTTTTGCCTTAAAGGTGGTCACATTTTTGCTAACTGTCGCGGCTTGACTAGCTTGGTTAGCGCTGGCAGTGGGCTGGTAGGTCTTTACGTGGAGGGTTATTCCAGCTAGCCCAATCAGGACTGCCAGTGTTAGCAAACCTCCCCACAGGTAACGTTTGCGTTTTGGAGTTGGTGTCACTTAATTCACCCTTTCTAGTGAGGTAAATTAATTATAACAGCCATAAAAAGCAAGACGTAAGTATAAATTGGTGTTACCACATCCCCAAGACTTTCAACCAAATAGAGCCTAACCCAATCCAAACGACCAGGTAAAAAATTCCCAGGATAAAGTTGAGTGACCACCACTTGTTTTGGGGAACATAACCGGACCCAAGATGAGGTCAACTCCAATCAAGGCATAAGCTAGTCCTAGTGTTTTGTGTCCAAATGTTTTAACGAAATTGAGGGCAATTCGTCGGCCTAGTCCAGTTTTAAGTAACTCACTTCCAAATCTACAGAATTAATCGAGCTTTATCTTACGCTGATTGCATAAATATAGTCAAAGCTTGAAGTGGTGATTAGATTAGTTTATATGAATTTGATTTAAAAAATTAATAAGAGCGCATCTTCAAGGAAATTATTCCTGAAGATGCGCTCTCATTTTTGGGCAAGCTCAGCTTGTAAATCGGCATAGTATTTGTCGATGTAAGCCTTATAGCAAACCGCCATAATGATGTTACGCAACATGCGTTGGTACTCACTGTTATCGTGGCCAACGTCGGCTAACTGCTCTTTGAGACCGAAGACGTAGGGCAAGATGTTCTCTAGTTCGGCGGCAAAGTAGTTATAGGCGACGGCGGTTGAATAACTTTGACGCTGTAACTCAATGGCTGCCTTAAGATCATTAAGTTGCATGACATTTTTGGCGACGGCAATAAAAAAGAGTTCGGCGATTTGGTCGGCGGCGTACTTCTTTTTGACCGGGCGCCGGATGAGTTTGTGCTTGACGTAGTTGCTAATCATAGAGTTAGTTAACTTAACGTCGCCTAAAAGCGCTAAGCGTTCGCTGATATAGGCGGTTGTTTGGTCTAGGTAAAGCTCGACTTCTGGTAACTGCTCGTAGCGCGGTAGCTGAAAGGAGCTGACACTTTGACTAATTTTAGCTTCTCTGTCCATAGAATTCCCCCCACTATGCGCAATTATAAGGGAAAAAGTCGTCTTTTGGCAAGAGATAACTTTTTATAAGTTTTTTAAAAACCGTTGACAAAGTTTCTGGTATATTTTAAGCTTAATGTGAATTCTAGAAATAAACGGAGAAAAATTTAAATGCAAAAAATAATCACGGATTCGGCGGCGAATTTGTTTGTCCCCGCATTAACTGGAATTAAGCACCAAAGTGTGGCCTTGTCGTTACTGGGACAGCACGCGACTTTCTTGGACGAAGCGGGCTTTAGCCAGACTGCCTTTGCAGAGTTTATAGCTGGTCAAACCGGGCCGATAAAAACTTCCTGTCCCAACGTCGATAGTTATTTGGCGGCAATGCAAGGCGCTGATGAGGTTTACGTCTTTACGATTTCTAGCGCCTTATCGGGTTCTTATAACGCAGCCCAAACGGCTAAGCAGATGTTACTAGAAGAAGATGGTGATAAGAAAATTGCGGTCTTTGATACCAAGGCAGCCGGACCAACCGAGCGGATGGCAGCCATCAAGGCCAGTCAGCTGATTGCAGCGGGCCTAGCCTTTGAAGAAGTGGTGGCGACAGTGCAAGCGTATATTGACCGGGCCAAGATTTTCTTTGGCTTGCAGTCGGTGACCAACCTCGCCAACAATGGCCGGATTAATAAGACGGTGGCTAAGTTAGCCCAGGTCTTAAAGATTAACGTCTTGGGCTGGGCTAATGAAACCGGTGAAATTGAACAGTTAGGCAAGGCCCGCGGTGCGAAGAAGGCCCGCCACAACCTCCTGGCCTTGTTGGAGCAACATCACTTTGACGGCCAGCACTTAGTTATTGACCACGCGGACAATCTAGAAGGGGCAAAGGCTTTTAAAGACTTAGTCTTAGCCAAATATCCGACTTGCCAGGTTGAAATTGGCAACTGTAATGCCCTTTGCAGTTTCTATGCTGAAAAAGGTGGCTTGATGATTGGCTGTTTAGTTAAAGAGTAGTGGATTTTTTAGCTAAAACTTTAGGAACTATTAATAATTGTTAGGTTATGTTATTATAGTTTCAATAATTAACTATATGAGCGTTCTAACGTTGAACTTGTGCTAGAACCACTTTAATAACGATGGGCGTCTAATTGGTTAAAACCGATTTGTTATTAGGGGGATTTTCTAAATGAGGGCTAGCGCGATGAATAAGAAAAAGTGTGTGAGACAACTCCAACTAGACTTAGAGGCACAAACAACGGAGCTAAGCCAGCTTGAAGCTAGAATTAAGCACCGGTCATACAAGCTGAGTAAAGCCACTTTACAGGAGCTTCATTACCAGGAAGCCTGTTTAAAAGACCAGCTTACCGAAACGAAGAGTCAACTAGCTGAGGCTGAGGATGGCAAAGATCCGGTTGGCCCCACCAAGGATTTACAGGTAAATATTGTTATGCTAACTGGAATTTTGGTAGCTATTGGTTTACAGTTGCTACTATGGTTGTGCTAACTAACAAGTGTGGCACCTACTTTAGGTAGGGGTCACACTTTTTTAATTCCCTAATTTTCGTAGTATAATTGAGAAAAATAAGAGAGTGGGAATTTTAAGTGAAGCATAAAAAAATACCAACAACCTTAACTAACATGGTGATGATTTACGACCAGGACGGTAATGTTTTAGTCGAAGACCGCCTAAATCCAACTTGGCCGGGGATTACCTTTCCGGGTGGGCATGTCGAAGCAGATGAACCCTTAGTCGACGCGGCCGTCCGCGAAGTTTGGGAAGAAACCGGGCTAAAAGTTAGCCAACTGGAACTGTGTGGTATCAAAGATTGGCTAGAAGCAGATGGCAGTCGCTACCTGGTTTTACTTTATAAGACTCAGACCTTTAGTGGTCAAGTCAAGTCCTCACGGGAAGGCAACATCTTTTGGACTAAGTTGGCAGATTTAAAGCAGCTTAAGCTTGCTTCCGGGATGGAAACCATGTTGGAGGTGTTTTTGTCGCCTAAATACAGTGAGCACTACCTAGATACGACTAATGGGCGGCACGACAATCTTCTAAAGTAAGTAGGTGATAGTAGTGGAAAAATTAGCCTTACCAGTAGGGACCTTTTACCTAGAAGCAGATGGCCAGCGCCATGATTTTACGGTCAAGGAGTTGACGGAACAAACTAATGAGTATCTAGCCAAAAGTGAGCGCCCGCCAATTGAAAAATGTTATCTGCTCCGGCCTAACTTGCCAGCTGAATTTTCTTACCGGCAGTTGCTTTTGCGAGCAGAGTGGGCTGATTTGGACGTGAGCTTCGATGATAATTTATCAGATGAGTTCTTTTACGGTGCGAGTTGGTTTGTGGCTAGTAAGGTGGTTGGCCTAGTTAGTCGGGTCGATAACGGTGAATTAGATGAACATGTAGATAGTGGGCAGGGTAGTTTGATTCCACTGGCCTACGTTGACGTCGACGAGCGCTTTAGGGCTGATTTAAATTTCTTGATTGTCTATCAAAGTCAAAGCGCCTATCAAGCAGATGAGCTGTCCTTATTTTTTGCGGCGGATCAAGTCTGTTATGACGTAGCTACACCAGTAAGTAATGCTAGCGAGGTGTTAGGCCCAACTAGTTACTATTCTTATTGCCAGGTTTGCTTTCACCCGGGCCAAAAAGCCTACCACTACCTCAGTGCCGATGAAAGTCTACAAGAAGGCGATTTGGTAATTGTACCGGTGGGGGCCAATAATAACTTGCAGGTGGGCCAAGTGGTTGCTTGTGCAAATTACCCGGCCACCAAGGTGCCTTACCCGCTCTTACAAACTAAGCAGGTGTTACGACGGGCCAACGAGGCGGAGCAGCTTGATTGGTGGGAACGCCAAGAAGTAACTCCGGAGGGCAAGCAACCAGAAAATGAGGCTGAGTTTTACCTCAAGTTAGGTGCGCAAGCCTATAGTAGGGCGGAGTATGGATTGGCTAAGGAATACTACCAACAAGCAGTCGCTCTCGGTAGCAGTCAGGCTGCTTGTAACCTAGGCTACATTTACGCTTACGGCAGGTTAGGGCAGCCAGACTATGAGCAGGCCTTTTATTACTTTACCCAGGCGGCCTTGGCTACGAACCCTAACGGTAGCTACAAGTTAGGCGACGCCTATTTTCACGGGCAGTTTGTGGCGGTCAACATGGAGATTGCTTTTAAGTACTACCGGCAAGCCGAAATTTTTCTAGCCTGCGATGGTAGTGATGACGACTTAAAGGCCGACATTTACTACCGCTTAGCCCGGGCCTACCATCAGGGCCTCGGGGTAGAGGCTAACGAGCTGGCGGCTTTAGATTACATTAACCAGGCCCAACTTTATTCCTATGTCGACGAGCAGGCGGGGCGCTTTAAGGGAAAAAAACTTCGCCAAGAAATTACCCAGCTACAAGTGGAGGTGTTGGCTAAATTGAATCAAGTCCAAACTAAAATTGCCCTAACTTTGGGCGACATTACTAAGCAAGGTGACGTGGAAGTCATTGTCAACGCAGCTAACAAGAGCCTCTTAGGCGGTGGCGGGGTTGACGGAGCGATTCACAAGGCGGCCGGCCCCCAACTGTTAGCCGAGTGTCGGCAACTTAATGGTTGTCAGACCGGCCAGGCCAAGATTACCGGGGCCTATAACCTGCCGAATAAATACGTTATTCATACGGTGGGCCCAATTTGGAATGGGGGCGCGCATGGTGAAGCGGACCTGTTAGCTGCTTGTTATGAAAATAGCCTGCGGTTAGCTCAAAAAACGGGCCTCAAGACGATTGCCTTTCCAGCGATTTCAACGGGAATTTACCGCTACCCCCTAGAGGAGGCTAGTCAAATTGCCCTCGCAACAGTGCAGGCATTTGTTAAGGCTAACCCCGGTGCCTTTGAGCTAATCAAGTTTGTTTTATTCGATCAAGCAGCCCTTGATTGCTATTACCGCAAGTTGGGTGGCTTGCAAGTTGAATTATAGGCCAGTGCTAGCACTTTTTGGTGCTAGTATTTTTTTTACTTGACAGGTGAGTGAATCCTCACTAAAATGCAAATTAATAGATGAGTGTTTACTCACTAAAAATAAATGGGGTGATTGTGATGGGAGAATTTACCCAACGAATCCAACTTAGCGGGGTTAAGAAAAGCTTTGGTCCTAAAGAAGTACTAAGTGCAGTTGATTTGACGGTTAATACCGGTGAGATTGTCGGCTTGATCGGACCTTCCGGGGCCGGCAAGTCAACGGCAATTAAGGTGATGTTAGGCATGGAAAAGGCAGATGCAGGCCAGGCCCTGGTTTTAGGCCAAGTGATGCCCAAGCGAAAGTTATTAGGCCAAATTGGTTACATGGCCCAAACCGATGCCCTCTACGAAAACCTCACCGCTTTAGAAAACCTCCGCTTTTTTGGCAAGTTGAAGGGGTTAGGTAACCAGCAACTTGCAAAGGAAATTGAGCACTTGGCGACGGTAGTTGAACTAAGCGGGGCGCTAAAACAACGGGTGGCTAGCTTTTCGGGCGGGATGAAGCGCCGCTTGTCGTTAGCCCTCGCACTGTTAGGTCAGCCGGACTTATTGATTTTAGATGAGCCCACGGTTGGGATTGATCCAGCCTTGCGCCAAAAAATTTGGGCTGAGTTGGCTAAGTTAAAGGCGGCTGGAACTAGTATTTTAATAACCACTCACGTAATGTCCGAAGCAGAATTAACGGACCGGGTGGCGCTTTTGTTTGAAGGAAAAATCATCGCCACTGATACCCCCGACCGGCTAGAAGCAAAGTATCAGGTGGCAACGATTGAAGAAGTCTTTTTGAAAGCAGAAGGTGAGGACAAATGAGAAGTATTGTAGTTGCTAAGCGGGTCTTACTAGAATTGTTGCGGGATAAACGGACGCTTGCCTTATTATTTTTTGCCCCCGTCTTGATTTTATTTTTGCTCAACCTAATGTTTGCGGCCAGTACCGACGTTAAGGTTAAACTAGGAACAAGTGGGCTTGAGCCAGCTCTCAGTGAGAAGTTAGCTAAGGTAAAGGGAGTTAGCGTCAAGAACTACCAAACGACCGCCTTAGCCTGGGCGGACTTAAAAAAGTACCGCTTAGACGGAGTTATTAGCTACCAAACTGATAAGTATACGGTCACTTACGCCAACTTAGACGCTAGCAAAACCCAGTTAACCAAGCAGGCACTAAAGCAAGCCTTATTAAGTCAGCAGCTGGCTGGCCTACAAGCTAATTTAGCTTTAGGCCGGGGTGAAAAAAGCTTGCAAGCTAAAATGCCAGTAGTGGTCAACCACTACCAGTATGGTGATAGCCAGACTAACTTTTTTACCAAGTTAATCCCCGTTTTGATGGGCTTTTTTACCTTCTTTTTTGTCTTCCTAATTTCAGGCCTGGCCTTGCTAAAGGAACGAACAAGTGGCACGCTAGCCCGCCTGTTGGCGACGCCGATTAAGCGCAGTGAGTTAGTCTATGGTTACACACTGGGATATGGGTTAGTCGCTTGCTTGCAAGCCAGCCTAATTGCCTTAGTGAGTGTTTACCTCCTCAAGCTAGAGGTGGTCGGAAGCTTGGTAGCAGTAGTGGTGGTCTCTGTTTGTTTAGGCTTTGTGGCCTTAGCATTTGGCATTTTACTGTCGACTTTTGCTAGCTCGGAGTTTCAGATGATGCAGTTTATTCCCCTAGTGGTTGTTCCCCAAATCTTCTTTTCCGGCATTATCCCCCTAGCTTCGCTTGCGCCCTGGGCACAGG
>SAMEA104315421__coassemble_941_pt1 | contig 20742 bp, 25 predicted proteins | sample SAMEA104315421__metabat2_low_PE_055 | metagenome-assembled genome bin SAMEA104315421 (sample SAMEA104315421) | gut metagenome | biome: Monkey gut; feature: monkey-associated habitat; material: faeces | place: China | collected 2013
ATTTACTTATAACTTTAGCCTTAGCCTCTTTATTGGCAAGCTCACTAAGTTCCATCAAGTAGACGGTTTGCTTAGCGTCGACCAATTCAAATTGACTGCCGACCTTCATCCTCAAAACCACTACCGCATGGTGGTAGGTAGTCGCATCTAATTTGTATTCCGTCTTGATTTCTTGGTTAGTAAAGTAACGTTGCATCCTTATTCACCCTTCTGCAGTTTTTGGGCCACTAAACCGTACCAGTCACCTAATTTAAAACTTGCTTCCAGTTCAAACCCCGCTGTGGTTAAGGCCTGTACCACCTTAGCTTTTTGCTCGCTAATAATTCCGGATAAGATAACCTTACCCCCCTCGTTTAGGTTAGCGTAGGCTTGGGGTATTAAGGGGAGTAAGAATTCCGGTAAAATGTTGGCCAAAATCAAATCAACCTGCTGCTCAATTCCATCTAAGAGGTTGTTAACTTTTAGTTCAATCGGTAGAGCCTGCGGATTTAATTCTAGGTTAGTCTTAGCAGAGGCAATGGCTTCTTCGTCAATATCCGTAGCCAGCACTGACTTAGCTCCTAGTAGTTTGGCTACGATAGCTAAGACCCCAGAACCAGTCCCCACATCAATCACGGTTTCACCCCCGCGCATCACTGTTTCCATTGCCATAAGGGTTAACCTGGTCGTCGGATGGGTCCCCGTTCCAAAGGCCTTGCCCGGGTTAAGGTAGACCAGTTTTTCTAAGTCATCACCAGCTTGATAATCTTCCCAGGCAGGAACCACCGTTAAGTAGCGGCTTAGGCGGGTAGGATGGTAGTATTTCTCCCAGGCGGTCTGCCAGCTGGCATCATCAACTTGAGCTAAAGAAACGGTTGCTTGGCCGGGATTTAGCCCGAAAGTGGTTAGGGCCTTAATCTTACTTTCTAATTCTAAGGCTAACTCCTGCAAATTTTGCTCAGCCGGAAAATAGGTAACCAACTCAACGGCTTGCTCGTCAGTTTCAATTTCCTGCAAGCCCCCGGCCCCATTTTCCATCAAAAGATTGGCGACCGCTTCTTTGGCCTCCATACTCGTCTTAACTAGTAGTTGTGTCCACTCCATCTTCTCAATTCCTTTACTTAAAATTTAGGGTAGGCTAAGTTACCACTAAGGTTTTGTTTAGCTACCCATTTAGCTAGTTGCTCTTCATCAAACTTTAATTCAAAGATTGTTTCAGACTCTTCGTTTAAAAAGTCCAACAAATCGGCCTGCCCGTTATCTACTACCTCTTGTAGATAAGCTAAAAAACCGGCTGCCTGCTGCTTAGTCCAACCCGCTTTGCCAGCAAACGGTAGGCAAGCCAAGTAATCGGCGGTATCAAACTCAACCGGCTTTTGCTCATCGTAGAGTAAAATGGCATCCACGAAACTGATAATTTCTTGATCAGAGTCTACTCCGCTAGCATCAATGATTTCTTGCCCGGCTAGATTTTGGGCATAAAAAGTCAGTTCTAAGGTAAAAGTTCGCTCCGCCTTTTGCCAGCTGAGGTCTAAATCACCATCAAAGTCTAATTTGGCTAGGCCAGCCTGTAAGTAAGTTAATAGATTTTCTTTTGCCACCTGAAAGTCCCCCAAAATGTTTATTACTTATCTTACCTTATTTTGCTAGGTGCAAGCAATTTTTTCGCTAAATCTTTATTTTTATTACAAAAACCACTTACAAACTTCGGATTTTTTGATAGACTTAAGTTAGTAAATATATCCACGTGTTATTTACTTAAAAAAGTTAGTACATAGTATGTAAAGGGGTCTTTTTTATGGCTGAATACAAAATGATTTTAGATTTAGATACCGGGATTGACGATGCCTTAGCCATCGCTTACGCACTCGCTACTCCCGAAAGTGATTTAATTGGGATTGTGAGCTCCTATGGTAACGTCCTAGTTGAGCGTGCTTGTCAAAATAGTTTGGATTTACTAGAACTTCTAGGTCATCCCGAAGTACCTGTTTTTAAAGGCTTAAGCCACTCTTCAACCACTGATAGTTTTTCTGTGATGCCAATTAGTGCCCAAATTCACGGTAAAAATGGGGTTGGTGAAGTTGAAGTTCCTAAGGCTAAGCGCCAAGTCGAAACCCAAAGCGGGGTTGACTTCTTTATCGAAGCTGCTCACAAGTACCAGGATAAGTTAATTATCGTCCCAACTGGTCCACTAACCAACCTAGCAGCCGCTATTCAAAAAGATCCAACCATTGTTGACTTAATTGGTAACGTCACCCTAATGGGGGGAGCATTAACTGTTCCTGGTAACGTCACCCCAGTAACCGAAGCTAACATCAACCAAGACCCAGAAGCTGCCGACATTGTCTTTAGAAGTAATTTAAACCTAACTATGGTTGGGTTAGATGTTACCACCCGAACATTGTTAACCAACAAGGAAACAGCTAGTTGGCGCGCCCTTGGCACCCTTGCTGGCCAAAAGTATGCCGATATCGTCGACTACTATATCGATGCTTACAAAGTAACTAGCCCTCACCTCGGTGGCTGTGCTTTGCATGATCCCCTTGCAGTTGCGGTTGCGGTTGACCCATCCCTGGTTGATTTATTAAAATTAAACATGAAGGTCGACACAAAAGCACCGTTTGCCGGACGGACAATTGGGGATGAAACCCGCATCAACGATCCTGCCTTACACACTAAGGCAGCGGTTAACGTTGATAAGGATCGGTTCTTAGACCTCTTCATGACTAAGTTAACCGCCCTCTTCAAAGCAAATTAATTTAGAAAGAAGGAACAAAGCTTGGCATATCTTGGAACAATCCTCTTTTGTTTTTGGTTGTTAATCATCAGCCATAAACTAACCGCTGGTCCTAGAAATCGCAGTTTTTCTTATGCCCGCGCATTTTTAGGTCTCAGACTTTGGTACCAAAACCCACGGATACTCCTTTTATTGATAGCTTTGGCTTGCCTAATCTTCTTTAGTCCCTTAAAACTAGTCTACTTAGTTTTTGCTCTCGCCGCCTATTTGACCGCCTTTTTATGCGGACGTAACTTTTGGAACCGGATTGGTCCCGCTTGGCCCGGCTTGATCTTAACTCTTAGTAGCTTTACTCTGGCAGTAATAACAACCGTTATTTACTTTCACATGTAATAATAGCGGCTCAACCATACTTACCTGTGGTTGGGCCGCTATTTTTCAGCTTTTACTTTGATTGAAATAATCCCTTAATGATTTGTCAGCAATATAACTATACTTATCTTTAATTTAAGCCTTTTTGAATAAATTATCCTTCGTAAACAGCCTTAGTAAATTTCTTCAAATTAACATAGTCTACTTCGTAACCAAGTCCTGGTTCAGTAGGAACATTAACATAAGTCCCATCTAACTTGATTAATGGTGAAATGATATCTTCAGCATAGTACCGCTCACAAGCAGCAATGTCATTAGGAAGGGTATAGTTGGCTAAAGTTGCAATGGCAAGGTTACCTGCTCGAGCAATTCCTGAATCAAGCATCCCCCCGCACCAACATTGAATTCCATGTTGACCTGCATAAGCTTGAATTTGCTTGGCAGCACCGAAACCGCCGACGCGAGCAACTTTGATATTGATAATTTTACCTGCACCTAGTTCAACCATTTTGCGTGCATCATCTAAAGAGACAATACTTTCATCTAAGCAAATAGGTGTCTTTAATTGAGCTTGCAGTCTAGCATGATCAACAATATCACCTGGTTCTAGTGGCTGTTCAATCATTATTAAATCTAGGTCATCCAGTCGTTTAAGCAACTCTGCATCTTTCAACCTGTACGCAGAGTTAGCGTCAGCCATCAACATTGCTTGTGGAAATTCAGTCCGAACTGCCTTTAGATAATCATAATCACTACCTGGCTTAATTTTCATTTTAATTCGACGATAACCTGCTTGGATATAACCTCTTACAACCTCAACCAAAGCTTCAGACGAATCTTGAACTCCAATGGAAACACCAACCTCTACCTTATTTTTTACACCACCTAACGCCTTAAATAAAGGTAGACTTTGTTCTTTAGCATATAAGTCCCATAGGGCACAGTTGATTGCTGCCTTAGCCATATTGTTCCGACGAACATAAGCAAACAAGCTATAGATTTCATCTGGATGCTTAATTTCTACTTTTAATAATTGTGGCAACAGTTGCTCAGTTAATAATGCCAAAGCTCCAGCCCGAAACTCTTCGCTATAAAATGGTATATCAAAAGCAGAACACTCACTATAACCTTTTACCCCCTCACTTGTTACTAACTCTAAAATGAGGGTTTTCTTGTACTTAATAGTAGCAAAACTAGTTGTAAATGGTGTTCGTAGTGGTAAGTCAATTTCATATACTTTATAGTTCGTAATTTTCATGTGCTTTCCCTCACTTCTATTTTCTGACTGTTAATGAAGAAACTAATGCTAACCCAGCAGCTGCCACTAAAAATAAGAAGGCCATGCTATATGAGGCGGTCGCTGAAACTATTGCTCCAATGATAAGAGGGGCTACAAATCCTGCAACTTGTCCACCAAAGTTGACCACCCCAACTGAAGAGCCATATGTTTTTGCACCGATAATTTGCGCAACGTAACCAAAAGTTGTTGCAAAGGAGATTGATTTAACTAAGTAGGCTAATACCTCAAAAATGATGATTGCTGCTAATGATTTTGAACTATACATTCCGTACATAAAAAGCATCGTTAAGGCAGCGGTTGCTAAAATCAACCAACGTTCTTTTCCCTTAAAGAAGCGCACCATGATAAAGCCCGCACTAGCAGCCCCTAATCCAGCAGCAATCGAAGGTAATGGCACTAACCATGCTATTCCAGTCAGATTGATGTGACGTGCTGTTAATAAATAGGTTGGCATCCACGTATCTAAACCTTTGGTGATAGTATTTAAGCCAAAAATAATAAAGAAAAACGACCAAATTCTTTTATCAACCAATTTCCAATTAAACTTCTTACTTGCCGATTTAGTTACATTAGTAGTTAAAGGCCGTTCTTTCAGCCAATAAATCAATACATAAACTAATCCAATTAGTCCCATAATATGAAAGGCGTTCCGCCAACCGAGGGTAGCTATAATTGGGGCAATTATTACCGGTGCCAACGCTGAACCAACGTAATTAGAAGAAATAGCCACTGTTGTTGCCTGCGATTTAGCATCAGTAGGAAACTCTTCTGCTATCTGCTTTAAAGATGCGGTTGGATAACCACCTTCACCAATTCCAAATAAAACCCTAATTACTAAAAGTGAAGCAACAGACCACGCAAATCCTGTCAGTACCGTGAAAAGTGACCACATTGCTAGTGAAAATACAATCATTTTCTTACTACCAAACCTATCAACTAACCATCCGCCAGGTACTTGCATCAATGAATATGAAAAGAAGAACGCAGATGCTACCCCACCCAAAGCGGCTGGTGATAAACCAAAATCCTTACCCACGTAAGCCAAAGCTATATTCATTGCAGAGCGGTCTATAAAGCAAATGATATAAGCAATGAAAATTAATGCCAACGTTGTGTAAGCATGACTAGTTACCTTTTGTTTCTTAGATGTTTGTTCCATAATATCTCTTCTTTCTCTCTAAAAAATGATAAATGATTTCTATTCCATTCCAAAAAGCCTGTCGACTGATATTTTCATTAACAGAGTGATTATTTTGATCAAAGTTAGCAAAGGGAATTGTAAATGTCGGTACCTTTAACGTGTCGGTCCAAACGTAATTTGGAACAGTTCCCGGCATAATCGGCTCAATCAAGCAATCACCTGTCACTTCTCTAATATCCTTAACCAATTCCATTAAGTAAGGAGAATTACTATCTGTCTTACTTGGTGCTATTTCTGCTAAAAACTTAATTTCTAATTCCCCCCGAGCTAATTCTTCATGGTAAAGTTGTTCCAATTGTCTTCTAATTAATTCTGGCCTTTGCCCCCAAACAAGGCGACAATCACAGCGTATGAATGCTTTATGTGGAATTACTGTTTTAAGTTTGGCACCGGTATAACCCGACTGCATCCCATTAATATTAAAAGTAGGTTCAAACATTAGCTTATGATAATAAGCCACGTTACTACCTGTTTGTCCTTGAGGCAATGGCAGTTTTTTAACCCACTCTAATTCTTGAGTTGTAGCCGGCTGGATATCTGCATAAAATCCAGGTATCTTAACACGCTTAGTTTGAAAATCGTAGCACTTGTTTAAATAACCAATTAATTTTAAAGCAGCATTTTCACTAATATTCCCAAAATTTCCAGAATGTAAATCTCTTGTTGCTACTTTTACCCCCAGTTCAAATGTCAATAAGCCGCGATTACCTAGTCTAATTACATTTTTTCCATTAACATTTTTCGAACCATCAATTACTAAGACATAATCGATACCAGCCAATAAGCTTGTTTGGTATTTCTTCACTAACTTATTTAAATCACGACTACCTTGCTCTTCTTGACCCTCAATTAAAATCTTGAGATTAATTGGCAGTTCACCATATTCTCGTAAATAAGTAGCAATTCCTAGAAGTTGAGCTAACAACTGACCTTTATTATCACCACATCCTCGACCGTAATACCGACCTGCTATTTCTGTTAATACAAAAGGCGGAGTTTGCCATCCTAAATCATCTGCTTCCATCACATCATAGTGACCGTATAATAGTACTGTTTCTGAGTTCTTCCCCCGTAATTCAGTATATATAGCCGGGTTGGTTGAAGTCGGTAATAGTTCGACCTCACCGTTTAACTGTTCCTTTATGAAAGTTGTTAGAAATTTTAAACTTGCGACTACGCCCTCTCTAGTTGCTGAAATTCCTTTAAGTGCAATGAATTTTGCTAGGTATAGTTTAAATTCTTCAATTTGACTATCGTTAACCTTAAACAATAATTAGGACCTCCTTTTATAAATTAATTATTGATTAGAATTTTACTAGACTTAAATTGGAAAATGAAATACAATTGTTAGTAATCTATATATCAATTTTGTTATATTAGGAGGTCCTTTTCATGAGATTAACTCAACTTGAATACTTCAAAGATGTGGCACAAACATTGAATATTAGCCAAACAGCTGCCGAGTTGCACGTTTCTCAACCGGCAATTAGTCGTAGTATTCATGAGTTAGAATCAGAATTAAATCTAAATCTATTTATTCGCAAAGGCAAAAAACTTTCTCTTAGTCAAGAAGGTTTAGTGTTTAAACAAACGGTCGATAATATCTTTAATCAGCTAACTACCGGGTTACAACAATTAGAGCAGCTCAAACAGCACGCTCAAAGTAGAATTATTTTTACAATTGCTAACTCCACTCCCTTGATGGTGGAAATTATCGAGCAGTTGTATCACTCTTTACCTGAAACAACAATTCTAGTAAGAGTCAACTCCCATAGTTTACCTGCCAGCAACCCAGGGTTTATTGACTATTACTATCAGCTAACAGACCATCCTCTTGATGGTTACCAAAGTGTCCCGCTTCTCACTGAAAGAATCGGCATTTTAGTAAGCAATAGTTCCTCTTTGGCTAAACTTTCAGCACTTTCCCTAGCTGATTTAGATACAGGTTTAATCAAATTAAGCACCTCACCGTTTCAAACGCTAGTCGATCGCTATTTAACTAATCACCAAGTAGCTCTTCCAACCGTAATTACTACCGGTGACCGTAAAATCATCTGTGATATGGTTAGCCATAACCTAGGGATAGCTTTTATTCCAGAATTTTCTTGGCATGCCTACCTAAATTCACAACAGGTCTGCTTTGTGCCCTTAAAAGACGAACAACTTCAACGGACTATCTATTTAAACTATATTCAACCTAAAGAATCGGAATTCCATCATAAAGTTGTGACGAGTATTCAAAAGTACTTTACTAAATACCAAACAAGAAAGGAGCATTTTCAATGAATCGCGAACTTTTTATTAAAGCACTACTTCATAGTGCTCTAACAGCCACTCCCCTTAAAGTTCCTGGAAACTCTAGTAACTTCTCTCTTAGTAACACCTGGTCTATTCCCAACACCCCCCTAGTCGGTAAAAGTTGTTACTTCCTCGGCTCTTCTATTACCTATGGGGCAGCTGCTAATGGTGTTTCCTTTCCAGACTATCTAGCTAAACAATACGGATTAACAATTATTAAAGAAGCAGTCTCGGCTACAACCTTAGCAGATAAATATATTGAAATCTCTTGGCCCTATCACAATAACTCTGAAAAGCTAGCTATCGCGAACTTTTTTACGGGTAACCAAGCACAAAAAGCGGGCTATTCATACCTAGCCCGTTTCAAAAAGTATTTACTTAAATTACCTGCACCTGACTTGTTTGTCTGCCAACTTTCAACAAATGACAGTCGCAATGGTGTTCCCATAGGGAAGATAACTCCAAACTCACAGTTAACTAACTTCGATGCCACCACAACTTTAGGCGCTATCGAGACACTCTGCGCCACTATAAAACAAAACTGGAATTGCCCCTTAACCTTCTATACTTGTCCCCGAAAAGATGAAAGCTACCATCAGTTAATTCGGTACTTACAAAAACTTCAATCCAAATGGCACTTCAACCTTATTGACTTAGCAAATAATGCACCCTTTTTGGCTAAGCTTTATAGCAACCCTATCTATATGGCTGATGATGCTCATCCCACCATGGCTGGTTACAAGGAAGTTTGGACTCCCTTCTTTTACCAAGAATTAGTTAAAACTATCAGTGCCTAATACTCCCCTCCAAATATCCCCAATTTAGGATATTCGGAGGGATTTTTTAGTTGAGCTTTTATTATCAGAAGCAAATTTAAAATGTAGCTTTTAAAATAGTGGTTATTATCTTATTGAATCTCACCAAAAAAGCCCTATGAAACTAACACGTTCCATAAGGCTTCAAATCTTATTTTCGGGTCTCCACAAAACTCTGTGTGTGAACGTTTTCGCGCCTGGAGTTTTTTTATTTTCTATGATAAATTCTCTGAAAAACAAATTGTTGTAAAAGACTTCTGCAACAAGGTTTAATAAAAAGGACTCTAAGAAAAATTCGTTTGTTTCTTAGAATCCTTTGAAAATGATGCACACAAAGTTTTGGGCAGAGCCATTTTCTTTGCCAAAATTCGCTAATTATTTATAGTTTCTTCATCCACACAAGCGTACTGATAAATAGAATATGGTATCCAAACTAATAATATTAGTGGCCATAGCAGTAACAATAATACAGCCTGCCAACAACCCCATTTCTTATCACTACTCGTCGCCACTGCTCTTTTAGATTTAGAACTACTAGTTCCTGCAGAAACAGTAATCGGCTTAGTTTTACTTGCTTTTTTAACGTCACCTATAGTCGGAATGACTGAAAAAGTTGTTTTATGATAAATTTTATTATACAGTGCCTTTTTAGGATTATTAATCCATCCCATTCCTTTTTTACCGTAGTAAGGATTAATAGCACGTTTTACTGTTCTCTTAGCCCTACCAGTTGTCATAGCGCTGAGTGAGCGTTTTAAGCTAGGCTTTCTTGGACCAAATTTCATGAATTATCACCTCAAAGCTTTCCTATAACCAGCAGCTTGCGCGTCCGCTTCAGTATTAAAGTAAACAGCGTTAGCTGAATTCATGCGATAGTTAGCTTGACCAGGAACATGATAGATATGGGAATTAGCATTACCAACAATTACACCCGCACTATCCGTATCCATATCTCCACGTTGACCACCAGTTCCAACTCCTGTATTTTGAGTTTGAGCTGCTGCTTCAGCGCTTGATGAAGCAGCAGCCGCACTAGCTGAAACTGCAAGACTTTCAGATTCTGACGCTGCTTTTGCACTTTCTGAAGCTGCAATGGAGCTTGAAATTGACATTGACTCGCTCGCAGCTCTTGAACTACTTGCTGCTAAAGAAGAACTTTCTTCACTTGCACGTTTAGCAGCACTCTCTGATGCCTTAAGCCTACTTGAAGCTTCTTTAGCTGCTTTAATAGCCGCAACTTCTTTAGTATAGTACTTTGATTTAACAGTAACCAATAGCGACTTACCAGTAAGTTGTTTATTAGTATAAATTCTCAACCCTGCTTTAGGAGTTTTCTTATCTAATTCGATCTCACTCTCAAATTTTCCCTTTTTAGAAACCTTTACTTTTGAAGGGCCACCATCTAAATCAAAGTAAACATACTTTGTATGATGAGCAACCCCACTAATTACGGCTATCCTACTAGCGTCAGTGACAACTTCATAATGATGTTTACCTAACTTCTTCCCACTAACTTTACTTACATCAGCCTGAACCTTCGCTGTTTCTTGTGAAGAACTCTTAGTCTCCTTGCTATTATTTAAGTCGCTTCCTGCACCAATGATTAAAAAAATCACCAATGCAATTGTCCCTAATTTAGCAGGAAATATTAAGCGCTGAAGATTAACCTTCTTTAAAACCCCTAACTTTCCTAACAGTGCAATTATTACAATAACTAGTAAAGTATATACAGCAAAGAAAATTGCAAATTTTATAACCCCCATAAGAATCAAGCCAATTAAGGTAAACCCAATAGCAGAAACTAAATATGGCCTTTCCTTAAATAAACCCTTTAACTTCTCTAGATATTTCTCCATAACCATACCCACTCTCTTTGTCTTCAATAATATTTTATGCAAGATGTATATTAATCTATAACCTCTGATTAATCACATCTTAAATAATTATTGCTAATTTCAAATTACTATATCTTTTTTAGTAAATCAAGTATTAATTATAACTATTAATTTGAATTATCACTTTCAGTAGTAGTATCTAACAGTGTCCCCTTCACACTGTTAGGTCAATAAAGCATTTATTAACAATAGCTACCGTTAAATTTACAGATTTAGAGATAAATATTACGAGGATTAAAATAAGTAATCAGCTTATTCAAGAACTTTTAGACTGTCTAAAAAAGATAATCGATTCAAGTAAAAATATCGATATACCAAAATTTAGCAGCAAAGGGAGACTAAATCTTTCAGGAACTAACTACGATTTCTACTTCGACTTAAATAAAAGTGGCCATAGATTCATTCCAATTAAGAGAACGTAATCATAAGAGCGATATTCTATTCAGATTCGATTTACTTGGAAAGGAACACCCTAATCCAAAAGGAAACTATCCATATTCAGGTCAATTAATAAAATGTCCACATGTTCACTTTGCTACTTACAAAAATTATGGTATTGGTGTGGCACTGCCTCTATCTGATCCTTTAGTTAGGTTAAATATTCCTGAATCTGAATTAAATAATTTAGTTCTGTGTTTAAAGAAAACTTTAGTACGATTAAATGTAGCAAATGTTGAGAGTTTCTCTTATACTGAAAATACAATGTTAGATGTTTAGAAAGGAGGCTCCCCTATGCTATCTGCAAAAGAGTTGTCAACCGCCTACTTTGATTGGGCAACTAAAAGTATACAATTTATCGAAAAAGAAAGTTTCGTTCAAATAAAAACGCCTTTTGTTGATATGTACCATGACAGAATTGAATTGGTTGTTAAAAAAAGCGGGAGCATTTCATTGTATCTGATGACGGCTATACATTGGATGAGTTAGATACACTGGACCTACATTTATCTGATTCAAAGGTGACTAAAAAAAAGAGCAAGTCTATTCAATAAAGTCTTACTTACTTTCGGTGTTACCCTCTCACAAGATAATGAATTGGTAGTAACTTTTAACAAGTTAGAGGATTTCCCTGAAGTTCAACATCGTCTAGTCCAAGCTATGTTACAAGTTTTTGATATGTTACAAACCTCTAGAGACAAAGTTTTTAACTTCTTTGTTGAAGATATTTCAGAATACTTTTTAGACAATGAAATACAATTTAGCACTAGAGCAAATTGTATTGGAAAAACTGGTAGTTTAACTCAGTTTGATTTCTTAATTGGTCAAACAAGAAAAAGAAAAGAACGTGCCTTAAAAGCTATTAATTCTCCTAAACCATCTTCTTATGAAGCGCCGCTTATGGGAATTATAGATGTTAGAGAAACTCGTCCAGAAACTGATTTTTATATTGTTGCCAATGATAGTTCAATAACATTATCAGATAGATTTATCAATACGTTTAAAAACTACGGCGTTCCCGTTTTAAGATGGACAGAAAGAAATAAATGGTTAAAAGAATTTGCTTAACGTATTTTTGAACCCGCTACTACAGCGGGTTTAAAAATACAAACAAAAGAACATCAGTTTTTATTTATAAAGGAGGAATCAGTCATGGCAAGTATTTTAAAAAAGGATCGGGGTATGCAGTTAGAGTATCTTGGTATGACGAAAATGGTAATCGTAACTTTAAGAATAAAGCTGGTTTTAAAACCAAATGTGAAGCACAAATTTATGCTAATGAGATAGAGATTTTAAAGGCACGGAACTTTATATCGCAAAACTCTAAAACGCCCTTTCCTGAATACTTTTGGGCCTGGTTTGAAACCTACAAAGAACCTGCTGTAACTGAACGGACCAAAGCAACTTATAAGAACGCGTTCAACGTTCTTAAACAATATCTACATGATATTCCTATCGAAGAGACGGATAGACGCTTATATCGCAAATTTATTGCCGAATTTGGCAAGAACAGGGCTAAGTCTACCGTCTCAAAATTCAATTCTTTATACCATGCTTGCGTTAAAGATGCAATGTACGATAGCGATGTGACCAAAGATTTTATTGCAGGTACAGACATTGTTTACAATCGGGCTAAGATTAGATAAATTGAGTATCTAAATATCGAAGAGACTATAAAACTAACTAACTAACTACTTGACTGCTACTCTCAATCATAACTTCACAGCTAAATATATGATTTTACTTGCTATTGCCACAGGGGCGCGTCTAGGTGAAATTCAAGCACTCACCTGGAAAGATATTAACTTTAATTTTCACACCGTAGATATTAATAAATCATGGAATGAAACCCTAAGAGATTTTCAGCCAACTAAAAATGAGTCCTCAAAACGTATTATTAGAGTTGATGAAACCACCTTAAACTTTTTACGTGACTTAAAGCAAAATAACCAGCCATCAGTATTTACGAATCAGTATGGCACCATCCCTACCTCCTCAGCTGTAAATAAAACGTTGCGAGGCTGCTTAAAGGAACTAAATATTAATAAACCAAGTTTCCACTTTCATTCTATCAGGCATACGCACGTAGCTTACCTGCTTTCAAAGGGAGTTGACCTTTATATTATCTCCAAACGTCTAGGCCACTCAGATATTTCGACAACCTCTAGGGTTTACTCTTACTTGATTGACGAATACAAGAATCGGGCCGACACTCAAATTACCGGTTTTATCTCCAGTCTATATACCATTTCAAAATCAGCAAACGTATTATCGGAATAAAGTGCACCAAAAGTGCACCAAAGAATTAAAAACATACTAAAATATATTAAAACTCAAGCACAAGCAAACAGCCTATAAGTATTGAAACATCAACGTTTATAGGCTGTTTTGCTATTATTTAAACTAAAGTATATTGTTCATAAAAAGGAGAGTACAGGATTTTTAAACGTTGATATATATACTTTTAGTATAGTTTTGTGTGATTAAAGTGTGTAGCATAATTTGGTCCATTATTCTACTAGAATTCGCCGAGATACTTTTAAGTTTAGAATAAGATTTCTAGGCGAATAGACGTTCACAAACCTTCACTAAGCTTCAACTTTTTTGGGTCAATTTTAGGTCAAAAAATACCTCTGCCAAAACGGTAGGGGTGTTTTTGTTTAAACATTCATTTTTTATGCAATTACTTGTTCAATCTATTAAATCTAAATTGCAAAAAAATAAGCCCACCTCCCGCAGGAAGTGAGCCAAGTAATCAAATATTTAATTTTTGTCCCGGATAAATCCAGTTAGGATTACGTAGACTGTTCAATCTTTGCAAGTTTTGCCAGGTTGTGCCATAGCGGCTTGCAATGCTAGATAGCGTGTCGCCATAGCGTACTGCGTAAGTACGTTGGGCATACACATTCCCAGTTACTTTTAACCGCTGCCCTGGATAGATCCAATTAGGATTGCTCAAACCATTCAACGCTTGTAATCTTTGCCAAGTTGTTCCATAGTGACTAGCAATACCACCTAAAGTATCACCAGATTTTACTATATAGTAAATAGTACCTGTAACGCTTGGATTACTATTGGCTACACTAATAATTTCTACATCGCTAGCATTAATCCATGACATAATGCCACCTAACAATAATTTATTGCCACTAACTTGTTGCACCGTGTAAGTCTTACTTTGTACCCAACTTGGCATCCCAACACCGTTAGCCCAAGTCTTTGTACCGAATTTAACACGAACAACGTTACCAACTCTAATTGCGCTCTTAGGAGTGTTATCAGCTTGTTGTCCTTGCTTAATTGCTGGAGTTTCTGTCTTAGGTTTTTCAACATTACCATTCTTGTAACCATTCAATGTAATACCTAACAAGTCAACGTTGTAATCATATCCCCCAATAATAGCAGTAGAAGTGAATTGCCACATGTTAATCCCTGGTAATGATGGGAAGTAGTTGTAGTCGGGACGTGTCATCACAGAATAATCACGATAAGCAGCAATCCATAAGGAATTAGGAAATTCGGCTAATACTCGTTGGTAATTAACGTGTGATAAGATATATGGCTTGTATGAGTACAATACTGGAGTAAACCCAGCTTCTTTAATTCTACGTAAACCATATAAGATATTGTCTGTGTTGGCTTCTCTATCGCCGCTAGCACCACTTTCGTAGTCTAAAGCAACAATACTTTGTCTTGGCGTTTGTACTTTAGGTAAGTAGTAATCAAGCATTTGTTTTGTTTGAGCTTGGTTAGAACCAGTTTCCATATAGATATATGTGTGCATCCGCAAACCCATTGCAATACCACTTGCCACTTGTGATTTATAGGTCGTTTGCGGAATAAATGTTCCATTATAGTAACCTCCAATTTGAGAAATAGCAAAGCTATCTTCAGGCGTTACTTTTTTAAGAGTGTTGCCTTGATACCTAGAACCATCAACGCCATAGTATCTAGCAGCGTTCACGCTTATTGGCACTAAAAAAAGCCCAACCGTAACGGTCAAGCTTAAAAGCAACTTTCTATTTAGATTTTTCATCATTTCCCTCCTCTCCTTTATGCTGAGACGCGAGTTTTAAAGCTTCGTTCGCAGTCAAGCCTATAGACTTGACTGTTTCCGTGTCAACAGTGACCCCGTCAACCAGACCTAGGATACCCCCAATAGTTAACAGAGTATTAACCAGGTCCATAATCCGCGATGGATCACCCGTGAATTTCAGATTGAAAATCGCACACAGCTGCTGAACTAGAACGATTAGCAGTAACACTAGAGAAGTAACTGTTTTGCGATTCAGCTTGCCATCTTTATCAAGAAATGCCTTAAATACTTTTTTCATTTTCTGCCTCCAATCGTTTAATTTTTTCATCGTGAAGCAGAATCGCCTTATCATGTTCTTCTACTTCATCTTCCAACTTTTTTAAGCTTCTGCGTTGTTCCTCAAAGTTATTATTAAGTTGCTTAATCGTACTAGTTAATTCTTTAAATTGCTGTTGCAGTGGATAAGTTCCAACACTAATAGCATTATTCAGTACTTTAGCGCCATGTCGAATTAACCAATACACTGAACTAAAAAGGACGGAAATAACCGCCATAATCGACGCTATCTCCGCCCAGGAATATCCTAGTAATGTATGCACATATAGTCACCTCCTTAATTTATAAAAATTTACTAACAAGCTTTTCACCAATTACCCAATTGTTATTTTTTCTTTTAAATCTAATTTTTATCTTTCTTTCTGAAATCGGGTCGAAAAATATTACTTTAGCTTTGTTATTACCACAGAAATCTAATTCCAATTCTACCTTGTACAACCTATCACTAATAGGTTCTAACCTAATTATTCCATTGAAATCTTTAATTTCTACATTTTTCATGTCACTAACTATCAAATCAACATATCTATAGGTTTCGTTTGTTATTGTTAATATATATTTCTCATTTTTTCTGTAGTCAAGCCCAGTTAATAGATTAACTTTAGGTTTTCTTATGCTTATCATGTACGCAACAATAGCTGAAATGAACGTTGCTACTCCACTAACCCAATCTGCTACACTTCCCCATTCAACGCTTAAAATAAACATTATAATCTCTCCTCTAAAAATGGAATTAACCCGGAAATTATACTCTATCTTCAGAAGAAATTCTACCTCCCACCCACCACTAACAACTAAGCTGTTAAAGAGCTATCTTCTGGGAACATTTTATTGTAATCGTCCTGACTGAATTGTTTAACCTCTAGTAACAACTTAACATCATCCTTAGTGAAAAGCCCCATTTTATAAAAACTATTAACAAAACTATAAGTGTACATCTATTTTCCCTCCTTATTTGCTACTGCATTTTGTAAAACTAATGTTTTGACTGCCCCCTGTAGGTCTTGCACCTGTTTAGTTAAATTGGCAATCATTACTACCTGTTGGGCCTGTAACTGCTCGGCTTCTGTTGGACCTGATTTTTCTTCTGGAATGATATATTTTTCTTTCCATTCTGCTTCTGTCAAACTGTCCCAAGAACCTGTACTTTCATTCCACGTTGGATTATATAAACCCGCCCCGTTACTATCTACCGGTTCTACTGTTGTTGCATTTTCCGGTAAATCATAATTATCTGGATACTCACTTACTGAATACATATATCTTTTTGTTACTTCATCATATAAATAAATTAACATCTGCCATCCTCCTTATCAGTCTTGCGCTACTTGCACTTTATACCACGCTGACCAACTATTACTCGTTTTGATTCTATAATACATTCCAACTCCAACTAAAATCAGTGTTTGAGTGCATATGTTTGAATCACCCACCTGCAACAAAGTTCCCCACTCATTGGCGTTTGATTTTTGCTGAGATTTAGGCCATGAAGAACCAGTAGCTACCCCTTGTAAATCTATTATATGAACACCTTGTGTTAGATTATTTAAATCAATACTTCTACCACTAAGATAGTCTCCAATTTTAAAATTGGATGCATCTTTTTTATTTAAATTTGCTACTTCATTATCAATAGATTTAACTTTTTCAAAATTAGCGTTAATCTTATCCAAACCATTTTCATCCCCACGGGGAATACTTGTAATATTTACCGTCATTTTATGACCACTCCTATCTTAAATAAATTGCCTTATAACCTACAAAGGCACAATATACACCATTCTGTAGGACTAGCTTAGTATTTTCTGCTAGTTTATTGAAGCTAGATTGAAGTTCAATCGTACTCTGACCGTTAGTATTTGCTATCACTTTGGCTGTTAAAGCCTCCCTGTTACCTCCACCAAACATCCCCTTAGGTTCCGTTCCAATTGGAACTAAACCCAAGCTATATTCCTGGTACATCAGGTTTACTGTACTATTAACTGTCAAACTCTTAGCAACTACCAAGCGGACTCCTCTCGTTCTAACTGTTATCGTGGCCTTCGCTCCTTCACGTTTCCCGTTGTAGGCTGCAACACTAAACTGGTAACTTGTATTAGGCTGTAAGCTACTAAAATTATAACTTTTAGAACTGATGGTCGCTACTAAACTAGAGCCATTATAAATTCGATAATTCATTTTTCATCACGTCCAACTTAAAGTCACGCCACTAGCTGTAACATTACTTGATGATAGATTACTTACATTAACTAAGGCTTCATAAACAGTTAACGTAAGCATATTAGAGGTTTTTCCCGCTAAACTAGCAGTAATTGTAGTAGTACCTACTCCCACCGCGCGGACATTTCCGCTATTATCTACAGTTGCTACCTTAGTATTAGTACTTGCTAAAGTTGGGGTTCCGCTAGTCTGATTAGGTGGCGTTACTGTCACCGTAATTTTAGCCGTACCACCAACCTCTAAACTAGTTTTGTCGATTGCTAAGGTGATAGTTGCAATTGGAATTTCTGCTGTTGTTACCGTGATAATATTAGACTTAGCGCTTTCTCGCAAACCATTGTAGGCTGAAACAGCGTAGCGATAAATTGTCTTAGGCTGTAACCCTGTATCCGTATAGGTTTTTGTATCCGTCACTTCTGCAATTTTGGTTAATTCACCAGAAGAGCCTACCCCTCTGTAAATATAAAATTTCATTTTAAAATCACTCCCAAATCAATTTCTCTGTAGTATCATTAATAGCCGTTGCATGTAAATTTTGTGGTGCTGTAATAACATTATTATCTTGGGAAGTGCTGTTACCACTATTTCCCTTAATAGCTGCAGTTGTATCAACAGTTCCTAAATCAAAACTTAGCGTCTTATAACCATCAATCAAGCGCCATTTATCTTGTTCAAAAATAGGCGCTCCTGTTAATCGATAATTGGTTGGCAAATGTACTAACACAGTATTAGCATCTTTGTACTCCACCGTAGTTGGCACATCAACGTTATTAGTTCCACCAAACGAACCCTTAGGACCTGTCCCAATTCCATCCAGTTCCGTTCCTAAAGCATATTCGTAATAGCGCACTTTTACATCCGGGTTCCTATTTTGATTATGCTTGATAGTGACCGTAAAACCGCTAGGAACATAGGTACCAATTAATTGCTCTAGATACTCTATTCGATCATCTAGCGTTAAATAAGCGCCGTATCTTGAACTGTTTCTTGCTAAAATAACTTCACTATCCTTAGTAGCATTAGCTATTACCGACTTAAATGCATTTTCTAAATCGGTCTGTCTGCCCTCAACTTGTGTTTGTCTCGTTACCAGGTCATTTTTAGTTCTAAGCACCTCTAATTTAAAGGCAGCTTCGTCATTGAATAAATATTCCGATATTTTTGCAGTAAATATCGTCCATTGTGCCAAAGCTTCGCGAACATCATTGCCATACATTTTTTCTCGTAACCATTTGGCAACTTGCAAAGCTACTTGATCTACGTTTCCCACCGAAATAACCTTACTTAGACTTTCAACATCTTCTGCAGTAATCGGGGTATTATCTCTATATGCCACTGTTTCTCACCTCCTTTAAAGTAAGAATTTTTTAAATCTATCACTTGGCTCGGTGTTTAGGTCAACATTGCCAGTGATTCCGTTAATAGAACCTTTGCTAGAGTACTGCCATAAATCATAAGGATGTGTAGGTCTTAGACTATTAGCAACAGTGCCATCATTACGCCCATAAGACGGAATCCAAATTGCTCCTGCCCTAGCAACATTTAAGTTAAAACTAGCGTATAAATGGTTAGCAATGTACAGAACAATCTTATTATCGGGAATACCCAACGTATTAAGTTGATTCATATAAGCCTCAACCCCTGCTCGCATTTGACTAGCCGCTCTCCCCATTTCAACACTCTCAATATCAAGTGCATAAAAAACAGGCTGCTGCTTGCCTGCAACAACCCTTTGAGTGCGGTTATAAAAATCTCTTGCTTCTTGTTGGGCATCGGCTGTTGATGCACCGCGAAAATAGGCGTAAACTGCATACTTTCCACCGGCTGAAATACACTTCTGAATATTTTCCATGTATTTCAAATCTTGGTGAGTCGAACCATCTTGAACCCGAATAATACTTAAACTTACATCATCGGCTATTACCTGGGGCCAGTCTATAACCCCTTGCCACTCAGATACATCTATAATTTTTCCAATTCTCTGAGGCGTTGGATTATTTCCGTTATCTAGCTCTGCTAATTTATTTTGCAAATCAGTAATTGTCTTTTCGTACTGCTGTTTAAAACTGGCTAGACTTTCTGCCTCTTGCTTTCGCTGTGCTTCTAAATTACCAATATTTTCTTGCAAAATTTCAATCGTATTTTTTTGATTACGAATTACCTTCAAAATATTGTTCTGGATACTGTCACGATAATTTAAAATCGTTTTGGCTCGATTATTCAAGGTAATTTGCGTTACTTGATCTAAATCAAGCGGATAATATTGATAGGCTACTAATTCGACTTCAGTCAAATACCCATCTTCTCTTACCTCTAAGCGTCTAATATCTCCTGGAATAGGTTCTTCACTGGTCATTAGTGTAACTTCAATCGTCAAAGCTGGCTCTGGAGCAAGTTGCGAGCTAGCATACGCACGCATATTATTAGCATCAGTGAATCGTTCATCAGAAACATCATCACCCCAGTGAACACCATAGCGCTTGATAGACTCAGAATTTTCAACAATAAACGGAGAAAAATAATACTCCGTTGTATCTGTTCCTTCCCTTTGCTTTCCAAGCGCCCTCACTTTATTAATAATACCCGTCGAGTCATACGATAATTTAACTTCACTTGCATTATTTAAATAGTCAATCCGCCTACTATCGTGAGAAATAAACTGCTCTTGTTGATAAACTCTAATCAATTTATTATCAGGAAAAATTACTGCATTAGGCCAGGTTTCAATTATCTTGGCTAAAATATCCTTGCCAGAACAATTACCTAAGTCTGTGATTTGCTGTTTAGGAAATTCACCTATTACTTGCCAGGTAAAGCCTAATTCATTACCGTTTAAACCAAAAGCTAGAACGTCTTCAACCGTATAAGTTAGCGTTCCCGCTCTAATTTCACTTTGTCTTATTCGCTGAATTTCACTATAAACGTGTGAAGCCACCACTTGTTTAGTTGCAACTCCCTCTTGGTAATCACTAACACACTGCTTAACTATGAACTGCTGCCCCTTCCAAGTTATGACTGCCTCTGGTTCAAGCATCCGGTAAGCTAAAGAGCCATCATTAATAGCAGTTAGTTGTAATTGCCATAAAGCGTTCTTTTCCCATGAAATCAGAAAACT
>SAMEA104315421__coassemble_954_pt1 | contig 20222 bp, 19 predicted proteins | sample SAMEA104315421__metabat2_low_PE_055 | metagenome-assembled genome bin SAMEA104315421 (sample SAMEA104315421) | gut metagenome | biome: Monkey gut; feature: monkey-associated habitat; material: faeces | place: China | collected 2013
CCTTGTCACAAATGTCCCCCACAACTAGCTCTACCCGGTCTGCTGGTAACCCAGCCAAGTTTTCCTTATTTCCAGCGTAAGTTAACTTGTCTAAAACCGTAACGTGAACTTCTGGGTGGTTATTAACTACATAGTGCACGAAGTTAGAACCGATAAAGCCGGCTCCACCGGTTACAATAATATTCTTAAACATCTCAGTTCCTCCTAGATTTCACCGTAAACGAATGGATTATCTTTTTCAAATTCTGTCAAAGTTGGTTGCTTAGCATCCTTTTCGGAAGTAATCGCCTTATCCAAGTCGATTGGCCAGTCAATGTTTAGCTCAGGAGTCTTAAAGGAAATCCCACCATCAGCTGCAGCATCATAGTAGTTATCACACTTGTATAAGAAGTTAACATTATCAGTTAAAGTTACAAAGCCATGAGCAAACCCCTTTGGCACTAATAATTGCCGGTGGTTGCTTTCTGAAAGAATGTAACCTTCCCATTGCTTGTAAGTTGGGGAACCCTTACGTAAGTCAACAATTACATCTAACACGGCTCCGGTTGCAACCCGAATTAACTTCGTTTGAGCTGCTTTTCCCCGTTGGAAGTGTAGTCCGCGTAAAACCCCTGCTTGAGTTGAAAGTGAGTGGTTATCTTGAATGAAGTCAAAGTCAATCCCAGCTTCCTTAAAGTCCCGGTCAGAGTAGCTTTCAGTGAAGAAGCCCCGGTGATCACCAAACACAGCTGGGGTGATTAACTTAACATCTTGTAACTTGGTTTCCTTTACAACTAATTTACCCATCATTCTTACTTCCTTTACTTAATCTTCTTGGGCTAAGCGCAATAAATATTGCCCATAGTCATTCTTCTTCATTGGTTGAGCCAATTTTACTAACTTATCTTTTGAAATCCACCCCATCCGGTAGGCAATTTCTTCTAGGCAAGCTACCTTTAGGTTTTGCCGCTTTTGAATGGTCGCAATAAAGCTAGCAGCTTCTAGCATGGAATCGTGTGTTCCGGTATCAAGCCAAGCATAGCCCCGGCCCATCAACTTAACGTCTAGTTTACCCCGCCGGAGGTATTCCTTGTTAACGTCCGTAATTTCTAATTCACCACGAGGAGATGGCTTTAAGTTAGCTGCAATGTCAACTACATCGTTATCGTAGAAGTACAAGCCTGTTACCGCGTAGTTACTCTTAGGTTGAGCTGGTTTTTCTTCGATTGATAAAGCGTGCATCTCTTCGTCAAACTCAACCACCCCAAATCGTTCCGGATCATTAACATGGTAACCGAAAACAGTTGCTCCACTTTCTTTTTGGGCTGCTTCTTGGAGGAGCTTAGATAAGCCACTACCATAGTAGATATTGTCACCTAGAATTAGGCAAACTGAGTCACTCCCGATGAATTCTTTTCCTAGAACAAAAGCCTCAGCTAAGCCATTAGGCTGTTCTTGTACCTTATAGGAAAGGTTAATCCCAAATTCAGAGCCATCACCTAACAATTCTTCGAAAAGCGGTGTATACTCCGGAGTAGAAATCACTAAAATATCTCTAATTCCTGCCAACATCAAGGTTGATAGGGGGTAATAAACCATTGGCTTATCGTAAACCGGGATTAACTGTTTAGAAATTCCCCGTGTAATTGGATATAACCGTGTCCCACTTCCACCAGCTAAAATTATTCCTTTCATATGCTCAGATCCTTTGCTTAATTATAGAACTTAAATCTTTTTTTCAATAACTACTTGGCTTTTCTCAAAAAAGTAACTGCTTGTTTTAAAATAGTTGGTTTTAGTACTAGTGTCATTAGTAAGTATATTACCGTCCCTAATACTATTTCGACCCCAATACTTAATACACTGGTCCTAAGGTTCCTATCTAGCCACGATACTGGAATAAACATTACTATTCCACCTAGTAAGTACTTCCATGTATTCGTAAATAAACGCTTATACTCAATATCTTTCCTAATAGTCCAAAATTGGTAACCAGTTACCATTGCTTCTGACAAAACAGTTGAAACCATTGCGCCCATTAACCCCCATAATTCCATCAGTGGAAAATTCAAGATAAAGTTTACAACCGCTCCTATAATTACCGAGGTACTAAATTCTTTTACACGATCTGTTGGCAGTAGATACTGGATTCCGATTGCATTACTCCAACCAATTATAACAATTACTGCCGATTCAATCATGATTGCCGGCCCTACGGGAGCAAAACCTTCACCATAGAAGTACGGAACGCCATGCAACCCGACCGCTGCTAAACCAAATGCCATCGCAACAGATAGAAATGAAATAAAATCAAAAGACGAGTATAACATTTTATTAATTGCTTCTTTATTTCCCTTGGCAAACTCACTAGCTACATGAGGTAACATAACTGTCCCTGTCGCAGTAACCAAAGCTAGCACCATTTTAACCAAGCTATCAGAGTTATTGTAATAACCAACCGCAGTTGAGTTGACAATAATCCCTAACATATTCTTATTTAAAATTAAATAAATTTGCGTAGCAATCTGCGGAACAAATAATGCCAAAGAAGGCTTAATATGTCTCAACGGTCTCAAAGTGCTTAGCTTGACTTTAATCAACATCACTCGTAGCCGCGGCCACAAAGTGGCATTTCCTAATAAAGTTGAAAAACCTGTTAGGAAAATATATAAAGCCACATCGTTAGGCGTTTTAACAAAGGTTAAAATTAATACTAACGATAAAATCTTAACTCCAGTATTTCTAACTACAGTTCTCTTGAAGTCTTCTAACCCCATGTAAAGCCAGGAAATATCTAGAGTCGCCGCTAAAATATTAATAGATTGAACCCAAATGTACCACGTGTATTTGGTATATATCTGTAGGAAAATCACCAATGCAATGTAAGCAACTAAGGTCATCACCAGTTTAACAATTTGGATTTCCCAAAAAGTCCGACTCATCTTTTCCTTATCATCACGAACGTAGGCGATTTCCCTATTACCATACAAGGCAATCCCAATGCTAGCAATCAGTACAAACCATTGAATCCAAGCATTGGTGTCGGCATAAATTCCCACCCCATGTGGCTTCAAAGTCCGACTAATATAAGGGGCGGTAATTAAGGGAGTAATTAGAGCTAATATCTGGTACCCAGCATTATAGAGGTAGTTACGAACAACCTTCATATCCTATCCCTCAAATTCCTTTTCCACAGTCACTAAAGCTGCCATAATTACTTGGTCCATATTGTAGTAACGGTATTGACCTAAGCGCCCACCGAAAATTACGTTCTTAGCTTCCCTATCAGCTAATTCCTTGTAGCTAGTATAAAGGGCATTATTTTCCTTATTGTTAACTGGGTAGTATGGTTCGTCACCCCGTTGCCAGTTAGCTGGGTATTCCCGGGTAATAACCGTTTTGCCTTTTTCACCCTTACCAAATTCAAAGTGTTTGTGTTCAATAATCCGGGTAAATGGTGTTTCTGCATCCGTATAGTTAACCACCGCGTTACCTTGGTAGTTATCTTCGTCTAAGACCTCTGTTTCAAAGCGGAGACTCCGGTATTCCAGTTCACCTAACTTATAATCGAAGAATTGATCAATCATCCCCGTGAAGACCACTTTATCATAGTCATTCAAGTACGCTTCTTTATTAGCAAAGAAGTCGGTATTTAACTCTACCGAAATATTCTCATGGGTTAACATTTTTTCTACGATTTGAGTGTAACCCCCAACCGGAATTCCTTGGAAGTCATCGTTGAAGTAGTTATTGTCGTAAGTGAACCGCACTGGTAAGCGCCGGATGATAAAGGCTGGTAAATCAGTTGCTTTGTGTCCCCATTGCTTTTCGGTATAACCCTTAATTAACTTTTCATAAATATCTGTGCCAATCAAGGAAATTGCTTGTTCTTCCAAGTTTTCTGGACGCTTGTCACCTAGAATTGAGCGTTGTTCTTCAATCTTAGCTTGGGCTTCAGCTGGTGTCACTACCCCCCAAAGCTTATTGAAAGTATTCATGTTAAATGGTAGATTGTAGATTTCGCCATTGTAATTAGCTACGGGTGAGTTAGTGTAGCGGTTGAAATCTGCAAATTGGTTCACGTAGTCCCAAATCTTCTTGTTAGAAGTGTGGAAAATGTGGGCACCATATTGGTGAACTTGAATCCCATTAACTTCCTTCGTATAGATATTACCTGCGATGTGATCACGTTTTTCAATCACCTTAACTTCATGGCCACGTTTAGCCGCTTCATATGCAAAGGTCGCACCAAAGAGACCTGCACCTACTACTAAGTATTTAGTCATTTAAAATTCTCCTACCTAATTCATTATTTTCTTTTGCGTTTTATTTCTTAAAAACATACAATTAATTAAGATAATAAATCTCAGAATATACAACTATTCTTAAAAATTTACACACAGTCGTATTATATCATAAAGTAAAATTTTCGTTTGTTAAAAATTAATAGTATCTTTTTCGATACTCATGGAGGATTATCATGCCTAATATCGCAATCATCGGCTACAATATTTTTGGCATCGGTGGAACCACTCGTAGCAACCTTAATCTCATGCACGAGTTCGACCATTCTGAATATCAACTTACATATTACAACTACACGGAGTTTAGCAAACGTGACGTTCTATCGCTTAAGAATAAGTACCCTTATACCTCCAAGGTGGACTTTCGCTTTTTCTTGGAGTTATATAACCTAGATTCTAAGCAAAGTTACGACTATATCTTTGTTACCAGGGAAGACTTCTTTCCTTTGGCTAAGATTTTGCGTAAAGCTTACCCGCAAGCCATTATTATTGGTGAGATTCATACTCCCTTAGCCTTGCTTAAACGTAAGTTAACTGGGCTCGAGTATTTTTCTTGCCTACGGGTGGCAACCGAATCAATCAAGGAAAGATTAAGCTCCCAGTATAATTACACTCGGATTTACGTCCAAACCGTTAGCTTAGCCCACCTTAACTGGAAATTTAAGGAACAAGTCACTAACTCTAACCTCCTGGTCCATTCTCGCTTTGACGATAGCCAAAAAGATATTAGCTATACTTTACGCCTGCTGAATCAGTTAGTTAATAACGAAGGTCAAAAGCAAGTTAAGCTCTACTTATCAGGTGCCGGGCCGGATTTAGGTAAGTATAAAAAGTACATTAAAAACCACCAGCTCAAAAATAACGTTACAATTTCTCAACGTAAGCTACCACAAAATTTCACCGCAATTTCTACTTCCCACTACGAAACCCTAGGTTACTCAATCATTGAAAGTGTTGCCCAAGGTCACAGGGTACTTGCTTACTATGGGGACGATGACGTTGTCTACGAAAATTTAGCGGATGTTTCTTTGATTACCTGGCTAAGTAAAAATCTTAAAGAAGATACTCCTAGGGTCTCAGCTGCCTTAAAAGCCCGCCCAACCTTAGCAGAGTTCCGAGAATCTCAAGCAGCGCTTGAAAAATTAGCCGGGCATTACCTAGAGAAATTCCTTGCTAACACCCAACTCTACCAAGGTGTAAAATTTGACTTAACCAAGATTACTTCCGCAGATATTCCAACTTGTCGAAAACAAATCGAGGCTATCCTCGGTTCACCACTAGCCCCTTGGTATATCAAATTTTATCGTTACCTTAAGAAGACCTCCTTAAAAATATTCTTACCAAAGTAAGAGGGATGCATAAGTCAAATGGTTTGGCTTATGCATCCCTCTTACTTATTCACTTACCACTAGCCCCCGACGTTCTACCTCTAACTGTTCAAATCTCCCAGTCAAACCTAATGTTTGAGCTTTTTTAATAAAGTCCGTTGCCTTGCTTTGATCAATGACCACCATCACCGTTGGACCAGCCCCACTAAGATAGGTTGCCAGTGCACCCACTTCGTGACCAAGTTTTCGTAGAACCTCTAAATGTGGTACTAATTTCAACCGGGCTTGTTCATGGTAGCGGTCAGCTTCCATCAAAGGGCCAATCTCTGTTAAGTTACCGGTTAAAATCGAGGCAACCAATGCGTTGCCAATACTTCCCGCAACCACTGCATCTTTAAAGGCTAACTGCTCAGGTAAGGCCTCCCGACTTTGGCTAGTAGCTAATTCATAATCTGGGATGTAGGCTAGAAAACTTAACTTAGGAAAGCTGCCCTTTACGCTAGTGACGTGTCCGTTAACATAAGTGGCTGCTACAAAGTCGCCTAAGATTGCGGGGGCAACGTTATCAGGATGACCCTCAAGTTCGGTTGCCTTTTGAACTAGCTCATCCTTGCTGAGTCCTAGCTTACCCAAATGGTTAGCCAATGCCAGCCCGGCTACAATTGCGGTCGAGCTACTACCAAGTCCCCGTGCCAAGGGAATTTTAGATTCAACCCTAACCTTATGGGACTCTAAGTTAGGCGCTAAGCTCAAGGCCGTTTTGATAATCATATTTTCTTTGTCAGTGGGAATGTCTGCACCCAGGTCATGCTCAACTACCCATTCATCAGATTTAGGACCCACAGTTAGGGTTAGATACATAGATAGGGCAATTCCCAGTGAATCAAACCCAGGTCCTAAGTTAGCACTAGTTGCTGGTACTTTAATTACTGTCATCTTCTTACCTACCTAACACTTTATAAGCTGCAATCACTTCAATCGTATCTAGTTGGGCCAAGGCTGCCTTAATTTCGTTCAACTGCGCTTCGCTCATCTTGTGGGTAACCATCGTTACCCGCGCGTAATCTTCATCTAGTTGAGTCTGGGTAATGAGGTTAAAACTTGCTTGCGCCTTAGTCATAATTTCAGTTAACTTCAACATTTGCCCAGGTTGATCTAAGACCTTAAGAGAGATGTAGTAAGGATAGACTACTTCACTTGGGACGGCTAATTTTACGTCAGCAGAATAATCGTTGAATCTGACCCCAGTTGTCCCCATAACAATATTTTTAGCCACCGTAATAATGTCACTCAACACACTATTAGCCGTTGGTAATTCCCCGGCTCCAGGGCCATAAAACATAGTTTCACCCACAGCTGCCCCGGTTACGAAGACGGCGTTATTTTCATTTTGGACCGCCGCTAGCGGTTGATTCCTTGGGACTAATACTGGTCCAACTGACACATCTAAGTGCTTATTAACCAACTTGGAAATTCCCAGGAGCTTTAACTTATAGCCTAACCGTTTAGCCTCCGTAATATCTTCGGCCTTAACGTTGCTAATTCCTTCTAACTTAACGTCATCAAGGGTAATATCCTTTCCAAAGGCAAACTGAGTTAAGATAATCATCTTGTAAGCTGCGTCAATCCCCTCAACGTCGTTAGTAGGGTCGGCCTCCGCAAAACCTAGTTCTTGAGCTTGTTTCAAAGCCTGCTCATAAGAAATGCCCGTCTGATTCATCTGGGTCATAATGTAATTGGTCGTCCCGTTGACAATCCCCTTTACCTCTACAATCTTATCAGCAGCAAAGGAGTTGACAATGGTCCGTAAAATTGGAATCCCTCCAGCCACACTGGCTTCATAATAAAGGTCGCAACCTTGTTCTAAAGCTAAACTCGTTAACTCTGGACCGTGAGTGGCAATCAAATCTTTATTGGCAGTAACTACGTGTTTGCCGACTTTGAGGGCCCGTTTGATATAATCACGAGCAGTGTCAACCGTCCCCATCACTTCCACTACCAAACCAATTTCTGGGTCATTCAAGATGGCAGTAACATCATCCGTAACATTAATACCGGTCATATCAACCGACCGCTTCTTAGTTAAATCATGAACCACTACTGTCTTTACCACCAATTTTCGCCCGGTAATCAAAGAAATCTTTTCCGCATGGTCGGTTAACATTCTAACAACACCACTTCCGACTGTTCCCAGTCCTAACATCCCGATATTAATGACTTCCATCTTGATTCCTCCTCGTATAACTAATTTTGTTAAATTAATCTTATCATATTTTTCTCATTTTAGGGATAATAATTATTATAGAAACCTAAATTAATCTCTTGCGCAAAACCTATTAGCCTAGCTTAAACCTGTTAAAAGCTAGCTAAATATGATATTCTAATAAAAAATACAGTTTCTAAGGAGGTTTCTCATAAATGACTCTCTACCGTAGTACCCGCGACCCTCAAGCTAAAGCCATCACTGCTTCCCAAGCCGTCCTTCAAGGGCTTAGTCCGGATGGCGGTCTATACGTTCCCGTCACTATGCCCCAAATCGACTTTAATTTAGAAGACGCTTTAACTTTTTCATACCAAAAGTTAGCTTACCGGATTCTTAAACCCTTCTTTTCTGATTACTCACAAGCAGAACTCACGGACTGCATCAACTCCACTTACGGACCTAATTTTACCGACCCCTTAGTCGCTCCGGTTAACTACCAAGCGGACAATGCTTATCTAGAATTATTCCATGGCCCTACAATTGCTTTTAAAGACATCGCCTTGCAATTATTGCCTTACCTTATGACTACGGCTGCTAAAAAGAATCAGCTTACCAATAAAATTGTAATTCTAACGGCAACCTCAGGTGACACTGGTAAAGCCGCAATGGAAGGTTTTGCAGACGTTCCTAACACCGAAATTTGTGTCTTCTACCCTAAGGACGGGGTCAGCCCAATCCAAGAAAAACAGATGCTAACCCAAAAAGGAGCCAACACTCACGTAATTGGGATTAGGGGCAATTTCGATCAAGCTCAAACTAACGTTAAGGAAATTTTCAACAACCGTGACCTCGCCAAACAATTAGCTACCAAAGGCTACCAATTCTCATCTGCTAATTCTATTAATATCGGCCGCCTCTTCCCACAGGTTGTTTACTACTTCCACGCTTACCTACAGCTGGTTAAAGCTGGTAAGTTAACTCTAGGTGCGCCCGTTAACTTCAGCGTTCCTACCGGGAATTTTGGCAATATTTTAGCCGGTTACTACGCTAAGCAATTAGGGCTACCAATTAAGAAGTTAATTTGTGCTTCCAACAAAAACAACGTCCTAACTGACTTCTTCAACGAAGGTACTTACGATAAGAATCGGCCATTTTATGTAACCACCTCACCCTCTATGGACATCCTAGTCTCAAGTAACCTTGAGCGGCTCCTCTTTTACATTAGCGGTGAGGATGCAGCAAAGACAGCCCAACTAATGGCGGACTTAAACCAGACTGGCAAATACAGTTTGGATGAGCACATGAAAGCTAAATTGGCGGACTTCGCTGCAGGTTTCGCTGACGAAGCAAGCACTGAGGCCGAGATTTTCCGGGTCTACCAAGCCAGTGGCTACACCCTCGACCCTCACACCGCCGTTGCCTCCGCAGTTGCTGAACAATACAAAAAAGCTAGCGGCGACTCCACTCCCATGGTGGTTGTGGCTACCGCTAGCCCATATAAGTTCCCCCAAGCTGTTCTGCGTGCACTTGGTGCTAGTGAGATTGATTCTGGCTTAAACGCCGTTAACCAGCTCCAAGCTTTAATCAAAGTTCCACTCCCTAAGACTGTTGCCGACTTATTTACTGCTAAGGAGCTTCATTCTTTAGTGGTTGAACCGGCAGAGATGGAAACAACTGTAATTGATATTTTAGACTAAATTTTTTGATATTATAATGCCCTTTGATTATAAAAATGAAACCAAAATTCGTTTTATGCTCAAAGGGCATTTGTTATAAATAAGAAGTGAAGATTTCTATAACTATCAGCAAGCAATCTACTTAATTAGTTTGTATCATCAACAAAACACAGTCCATATTAACTATTAGTAATTAATGTCAAGCTTTTCTTTATAGCATTTTTGAAAAAGTCGCCCTTTCTTAACTTAATCGAAATTTCTGTAGCATTATGCTTAAATTTTTGATAGTCATCTTCTGACATATTTTCTAAAATATTAGGTATACTGTCTAAATCCGATATTGCAATTCCTACCCCTTGTTCTTCCACAAACCCGCTTAATGCACTCTCTTTCCAAACAAGTACAGGAATTCCTAATGCTAAATACATTGACAATTTGTATGGATTGTTATATCTCAAATATTCACCAAAATTACCTGAACAAGTATGAACTGAATCACCATCCCAAACCAAACCAAACTTTCCACCAAGACAACTAGGATTATTAGCATCAAAAGATCCATAATAATGAACATTATCTCTTTTATCTTTCGTTGTGTAATTTATCCCATATAATCCATAATTAGATCCTGTTGGTAATTTGTAAACAAAAGCTGCTTTTTCTTCACTTAAATTTCCAGCAATAATAACATCATCTTTTGAAAATTCTTGTATTCCTAATTCTGTAGGTAATAGATAGTCAAATATTCCTAATTCAATAATTTTTTCGCTAGAAATTTTAAACTTCTCTATATATGATTTCATAATTTTATTATGTGCTATCACCAAAGAAAAAGATTTTAATATTATCAAATCCCTCATCTTCCATTGATATTTATTAACCCAATCATTTAAATTGCGAGGTTTCAGCAATCTAAGATGATTCAAATCATGTACAACCACAATAGTATTTATTCCCTTTTTTTTCAGCTTTCTACATTCTTTACTTACTATATATGCTTTTTTTAGGGGATACTGTACTAATAATACGTCTCCAGCCTTCAAGACCTTCAAGCTTTTTTTTAATTTTACCGAAAAATTTTTCTTTGATATAGAAAAATCAATGCCAATTTTAACAAAATTCAATGATTCTAGAATTTGCTCAATATCCTTTTTAGGCTTAGTCCCTGCATCTCGACTATTACCAACGTTCTCGCTTAAAAAATAATTCATATGTTATCCTCTCTTTTTTAAGTATGCTAATAAGTAATATAGAGGTTTTGTGATGTACGTTCTTTTGTTGTTATAAATTAAAAAGAGTATTAACCCATTCAACATTCCAAATTTACTATCTACTTTTTTATAATTATTACCAAATTTATTATTATTTAATATACTATCTATATTATCTTTTGCACTATTATAGTTTAATTTTTCTAATTCATTTTTATAACATTGAACACAAGCACAAATATAATCCACTTCCACCTGCTTCAACAATTCTGTATATCCTTTATCATGGCAAATCTGAATCAAATGATTATAAACTCTATCTATACTATTTAATTTATTCTTATCATATCCATGTTGCATCGAATCTTTTCTAATACGATAATAGTATACTGCTTCATTATTTTCTTCATCAACATAAATACTATTTGCATCTAACAGAACTGGAAAGATAATATTTAAATCTTCGCCATAAGTTACTTTCTTATCTGAATATTTTAAATTTTTAACTAGTAACTCTTTTTTTATGACTTTTGCCCATCTAGAAACAGGTACACCTCTATCCATGAAACCACCATTATTCAATAATCTTGGATACACTATACTCTTCAATTCTTTTTTTTCGTATAGTTTAGAGACCAGTAAAGATTTATCTTCTCTTTCCTTTCCTCCATTTTCATAAGACATCAAAATTTTATTTAAAATAAGATCTGGTTGCTTTTTTTCTAAAACTTGTGTAATCCTCTCCATGTACTTATTACTTATCCAATCATCCGCGTCAATAAATACTACGTATTGTGTATCTTTACTTGTTCTCGCTAATCCATATTGCCAAGAATCAACTAAACCACTGTTTTTCTTATGGAAAACTCTTATATTCGCATATTTTTTTGCATATTCATCACAAATATTTCCACTATTATCTGTAGATTCATCATCCACCAATATCAAATCAAAATTCCTACAGGTTTGATTAACAATGCTCTCTAGGCACGCTTTCAAATATTTCTCAACATTATAAACTGGTACTATAATTGATATATTCACTGTACTCCCCCTACTTATTTAGTATTACTTAAGAATTCCTTAAATCTAACCTTAATTGGTCGCAATTTATTTCTTATTAATCTATTAATTTTCAGTAGAATAAAAATAAAATAATCTTTATACTTAATAGAATTGAAATTATTAGGTAATGTCATATTATTAGAAAATAGATATCTCTTCAACTCATCAGTCACTGTTACAAAAAATGGACCTAATCCCAAATCATTTCCTTTAAATTTATTATATACATCAACATACTCTATATTTAGATTACATATCTCTGCAAAATATTCAAGATTACGATGATACACATCTGTTTTATTCAAAACTACTAACTTTAGATTCTTATTAGATGAAAAAATCATATTTAAAGGAATCGTTCCGTTAATACATACTACCACACTAGCAGCATTAACCAATTCCATCATTTTTATTAAATCCATTTTTTCTGGATGGTGTATTTCAAAACCGTTATTAAAAAATACTTTTTCTAATGTAGATTCTCCAACTTCCTTCTTTTTCGCATCTGAATATCCAGTTCTTGTAAAATAAACTTTTCGATTGAAGTCATCGAAATGAGCTACACTATTATCTATATTTTCTTGAATTAGTTTGAATACAGCCGCATATTCCTTCGTATACCAAACCCCTGGTTTGGCCCCTTGTTCTGGTACAAATACTTTTTTAAAACTCATAGGTTTATCAACATGCAGTAGGTTTTCATTTTTTACACCCAATAGCTCAATAATTCTTTTCTCATTTCCACTTATCTTTCTATCACCAGTATATGCTACAGTAATATCTTTTTTTAATTTTAGCAGCGCCCATAATTTAGTCGTACAATCTACTAGAAAATGCCCATAGTGACTACTGATACAGCCGATATAAACAACTTCCTTATCCATTTTGCTAACCACAGTTGAGTATTCATATAAACCACCTTGAGAAACCCAATCTCCCGTATACGCTGATTCTTGTACAAAATTTCCTTGGCTATCTACAACCCCACCTTTACCCCATTTTCCATTCTTTTCTTCACGATAATCTTCCTTTAACGGCAATATAGTAGCATTGTCGTAGCACTTACAACTTAGCTGTTTATCACTCAAATGTTTCTTTTGGGCAAATTTCTTTGATTCTACTTTCAGTGACTCACTCATCACGTAATCATAACTAATATTCATTGACTAGTATCCTCCAATTATTAAAAAACGTTTAACATACTACTTGCACGAATGTTAAACGCTCTTAATTAATAATATATTATCCATCTGTAACTTTTAAAATAATTTTTTTATCTATCGTATCATCAAACTTTCTAGCAAAAAAACAATCAGAAAATCTTAATTTATTATAGTCCTCCATCTTCCATATATGAGGATGCTTGCTATCTTTTTCAGCATCAAATACTATATATCTTAAATTATCGTTCTCTATACGCTCTTTTAAGCTACTGTTTTCAATAATAGTCTGTAAAAATAGCTCATCTGGGATGTAAGAATTTCCAAAAATCCATTGTATTGATTCACTCTTACTCAAGACATACCGAACAATATCATCAGGAAGACTAAACCATTGACTACCATAGTACAATTTAAGCTTATTTTTTTTCACAAAATCTCGCCGTAATATTTTTTCTTGTATTAGAATTAACATTCTATCAATATTCGAAAATACTTGAGGAACTAAGCCATCCTGACCTTTATATTTTATGAAAAACCTTCTGACTGATATCCTTCTATAAATACTTCTCCAAAATCTGCCATTTTGGGGATCTACTAAAGTCGACTCTATATAAGCTAACTGTTTATTATCAAAAAAATTATGGATTTCATTTTGATTCTTCAGAGGTAAGTCGTTACCACTTAACAAATGATAATATTTATATTTACCATTTTCAGTAGCAGCCCTTAGCAGTGCTAACTCAGCTAGCACCATATTAAAACCTCCCCAAATAATAGGGTATCTCTCAGTAATAAATTTTAACTGTGCAGTCTTGGTTTTATATTCCTTAAATGATGAAATTTCACTTTTTAAATCAATATGGATATAAATATCATTTCTTTCATCATCCAAAGACTCTATTAATTTATGGAGTGTATACGTACTTTTATGAGCTAATATTAAATATGCATGCTTTATTTCCTTCGTCATAACCTAATCTAGCCTTCTTGAACATAAAATTTTCTTAATATTTTTGCGCTTTGCCTAATATCAAAGCCGTTAATTTTAGCTTTCTGTATAGCCAAATCGGACTGTAAACTTCTGTCATTATATCTAGACATATCTAAAATTTTATGGGCCCACCTATTAAAAGAATCGCTCAACGATAACATTGCTACTGTCTCATCAGATAAAATAACTTCCTTAGTGACAGTATCAGCCATCACTAAGGGTAACCCATTTAATTGCCACTCTATTGCAACCAATGGTACACCTTCAAAAAGTGATGGTAACACCATTACATCTAAGGCCTGTAAATAATCTTCAACATTATCAACATTGCCTGTAAAAATTACCTTTTCTGCCAAATTATACTCAATTACTTTTTGTTCTATATTTTCTTTTGTCTGACCGTCACCCATTAAAAAAAGTTTTGCATTTGGGTGAAACTTTACTAACTCTTTAAAAACATCAATTAGATATTCTTGATTTTTTTGCGCTACGAAACCACCCACATGTCCAATTGCTAAAGCGGAGTCCAATTTTAATTTTTCTCTTTGCGCTATTCTCGTACCTTCATTAAATTTATATTTATTAACGTCTCTTCCATTTTTTATAACTGTAAAGTCATCATGCTGATAAAGCCACTTTCCTGCTTCTGTACCACAAGCTAAAGCAACATTATAAGTACGATTAAAAATCGGTCTTAACAATTTATTTACTAGCTCATGATTAGTTTTTGTATTATGAGAATGTGCTACTCTAATTCCACAACCCGCTATTTTCGCAGACAACAGCTCTATAGCCAAAGTAGTACTATTTCCATTAGCATGAACAACATCTATCCCGTTTGAACGTATAAACTTGGTTAATGCCAAAAAATATTTAATCGGGTTAGTTTGTCGGTTAGGAAAATCAACTATTTTACAACCTATTTCTTCAAATTTCTTCTTAATATTCATTTCTGACCTTATAGTATTAGCAACGTAAATATCAAGATTATCTTTATCCATTACTTCCAAGTTTGACAAAATTACATTAGTTATTCCGTCATATATCAAGCCAACAGTACTTATGACTAAAATTTTTCTATTCTTCATCTTTTGTTACCAATTTATTTGCTATTTTCTCAAATAATTTGCAAAAATGCGCATTATTATTTAAGACATTCGCCCTCATCTTTGAGACAATATCATCATACTCATTAAGAACATTTTTTAAATCATGTTCATCTTTAACAACTATTATATTTTTATAGCGATCCCTTTCAGCCGTAGCAAATTCCAGTTGATGATCATTAACATGCTCGTGATATTTCTCACGTCTTGGAACAACTATTGGAACCTTTCCCAGTTGAAGTGGTTTCATAAAAGAAGATGGCCCACCATGAGTTATAATAATCCTTGCTCTAGACATCATTTCATTCATCTCAGGATATGAAAGAAAATCCTTCCATTCACAACGTGTTGGCTCATAAGTCGAATAACCTGTCTGAATAAAAACATTGTCCTCGATGTAACCATTTTTCTTTAAGTCATCTATCTCTTTTATCAATCTATTAAATTGTTGTTCATGCGTACCAACCGTCACAAATATCATCAAAAAATACTCCCTAAATTCTTAGCTTTCGGATAGACTTTCTTCATTTCTTCCCATTCAACAATGAATTCATCTGCCACTGGATATACCATTCGTCCCGTAACAGTTGATTTATCTATTCGATCGAAAACCTCCACATAGATGGTCTTAGCTCCAAAAAGCTTTCCTAACCAAAAAAAAGGCACAGCAACTGCTGCTCCAGAAGAAATAATTAAGTCAGGTTTCTCTCTACGCAGTGTTTTCCAAGCTAACCATGTATTGATAATCAACGCTTTTAATGACCTATTAGTAGGATAATAGCAAGGTATCAGCTTTTCCTCAGCTAATAAACTTTGGGCATCCTCTTTATCGAATGTTACCCAAAATCTCTCGTGCTTCTCCCAAAAAGGTTTTAACATGTATAAATGCATGAGATGCCCACCAGATGAACCGACTAAACAAATTTTCATACTTATGTCCTCCATATACTCAATCTAAATAATTAATACGCTCCATTAGGGACAATCATCACCTTAAATGTTAAAAAAATAATTTTTAAATCTAGCCAAATACTTGCGTTTTGAATATAATGTAAATCCAGATTAATCATCCCATCAAAATCAGTATTACTTCTATCGGTAGCCTGCCATAATCCTGTGCATCCAGGTAAAACGTATAATCTCTGTTTAGCATAGTCAGTATACTCCTTAACTTCACTTGGGAGGCCTGGCCTTGGCCCCACCAAACTCATATCTCCTTTAAGGACATTTATCAATTGTGGTAACTCATCTATGCTATATTTACGAATAAACCGACCAACTCTCGTAATACGTGGATCATCCTTCATTTTAAACATCGGCCCTGAAACTTGATTATATTTCCTTAAATTTGGAAGTATCTTTTCTGCATCCGTCCTCATTGACCTAACTTTAAAAATCTTGAATGGCTTTCCGTTTTTTCCTACCCTAGTTTGGGTAAAAAAAACCGGCCCCCCGTCATCAAGCTTTATAAATAATGCTACGATGGTTAAAATTAAAACTACTGGGAATAAAGCTAGCAAACTCAGTATTATATCTCCCAATCTTTTGAAAAATCTATATACATATCTTTGATTAATCTTTTTGGAGTCCAATTCTACCAAATTTTCTTCCATTTATTAAACCTCCAAAAATAATAACTATCTTTTTAAAACAGCTACACTACTTCGTAGTATACAACAAAAATATTTACAAATTATAAACTGAACTATTTATTCATAAACATACCACTTAGATAATAGCAAAAATTCCCCCATATTACCACTTTATCTAATTTAAAAATACTTTTTTATTATTTTTTTAATTTGTGTGATTTATGATAATCAACTAGCACTTACCTGCTTTTTCTAGTAAAATTACATACTGGAACATAGAAAAATTGTAGTTATCAATTACATCTTTGGAGGCACACAATGGAAAACACCTTTTCCCATCTTCTAATTTTAAGAGAAAGCTGGGCAAAAAAACTAAATTTTAAAATTTTCAATTACACTTTTGATGAAATTCTTTACTTTATTGGTTTTTCTCTCTACCTAGGCGCTCACTTTATAACTGGTACCATGTTCAATACTGGGGCTATACCTTATAAAATATTTATGGCTAGTGCTGTAATCGTAGGTTTCAAAATTATTTTATATAATCCTATCAAAAAAATTTGGACTGCTGCACTTTGTATATTGCTCATGTTTATTTTTCATATCAGTGCTAGCCACTCCAATTTACCCGATATATTCTACTATTACATCATGATTCTTGGAGCCTTTAATGTTGATTATAGAAAGATAGTCAAATTAACTATCATTGAAGTAGCTATTGGCTTACTCATTACTTTTATTAGTGCGAAAATGGGAACTATCATAGGCTTAACCTATGATAGAAATAATGGGTCTTATAATTTAAGGTATGCATTAGGAACCATTTATCCTAGTGACTTAGCTGCTCGTATTTTTTATATGTCCACTTTTTATGTAATGTATCGAAAATTTCGTTTGTCCATTCCGGAATACCTTTCACTATTACTACTAACTGTATGGACATACCTTGTAACTATTACTAAGTTAGACACAATTTTGATGATTCTTTTAATTATCACAGCAGTATTTTATAGTAAGATTGTTGGTATTCTAGAAAAAATCACATATAAAGCTATGATATACGCAGAATTAGTAGCTGTTGCTGCTATTTGTTTACTGTCTTATTTCTACACAAATAGTAATCCTATTTTGCGTGCAATCAACAACATTATTACAGGTAGACTCTATTTTGCTAGAGAGGCTTTTAATCGCTATAATGTTACGCTATACGGGCAAAACGTCTTACAAAATGGGAGCGGTGGAATTCACCATGGCTCTTTTGATTATTTTTATATAGATTGTAGCTATATTCGTCTTTTGATGATGAGTGGTTTGGTTAGCTTTGTTATTGTTATTGGGTTACTAGCTTACTTAACCTATTATTTTGTCAAAAACAAATTCTACCCTCTACTGATTGCTTTATTCCTTGTTTTCCTTAGTTCATTTATTGACCAACATCTGTTAGAAATTTCATATAATATCTTACTATTATCTTTATTTGCAAATTGTAGTTACTTTTTTGATAATATTGTTCCTTTCAATAAATCGACTGAATAACTCTTATGTGGCTTGATTTCGGTACTCTATCGAAGTCAAGCTATTTATTTACTAAATTATATTAAAAGAATCAATTATAAACTTAGACTACTTAATTCAACATGCCAATCTTCACCTATATTCAGTCTTTAGTTAAATTTTAAGCCAAAGAAAAAGGATTCTAAGAAAAACGGGTCTCCACAAAACTCTGGATGTGAACGATTTCGCACCTAAAGTTTTTCCATTCTTTATGAGAGAAAATATTAAAAAAGCCCATTTTGAGCTTTCTCCATTTATAATATAAGCGACCAAACAAATATTAAAGGAGATGCACAAAATGAACTTCAAAGATTATTGAAACACACTTTCATCATACCGGGACGAAATCAACCAAATTAATCATCTCTACTTAAATATAACTTCCAAAGGACTAATAGAGCCTTATTGGTTCCGGCTAAACTTAAATTTCCCCAAAGACCTAATTCTATTTTTTGCAGTTCTAAAGCTGTTGAATATCACGGTTACACCCCTTCTACCTTGAATCATATTACCGCTGACCCTAGTTTCCCTATTTTTATTGAACTAAAGAAGCATCGAGTTAAGTGCCTTACCTGTGGCCACTGTTTTCAAGTTGAAGATACTGATTTGGCTCCTAAGTATGCTCAAAAAACTAATCAGCTTACTCAAAAAATCATTAGTGAGCTCCTAACTCTCACTACCATGAAAGATATTGCTAATCACAATAACGTTAGTCCTTCTACCGTTGTGAACGTCCTTAATGAGTCAATTACACTCTCTAGCTTCACCCTCCATGATTCACTACCTGAACATCTATGTTTTGATGAGGTTAGAACTAACGACAACCAACTGTCTTTTATCTGGATTGATGCTGTAAAACATACCTTAGTCGCACTACTTCCTGGAAAGTCTAGCTATGATATCGAAAAATTTTCAACGGCTTTTCTCTAGCCCAAAGGGCTAGGGTTAAAACAGTCACTACTGATTTAAATACTTATTACTCTAGTGTTGCCGAGCGCCTCTTTCCTAATATCATAAATCGTTTCCACATCATCAAAATGATTAACCAAGCTTTTAATAATGAACGCATTAAGAAGATGAAACTCATTGCTAAACCTTCGGTTGAACACAACCTATTCAAATGTCATTGGCGTCTATTTCTTTTAGATTCTACACAACTTGACAACGAACACCCGCGCTACCGCAGACAGCTTAAATATTTAATGGCTGATGCGCAAATTGTTAGCGAAGCTCTTGAATTATCAGAAGAATTACTGCTATCACACAACATTATTCATAAGCTCCTTCGTGCCATTATCTGTAATGATATTCTTACTTTAGCCTGCTGCCTTCGTGCTTTTAAACAAAGTTTTAAGCAAGTTAGCGTTCAAAAGGCTCGATGGACTAAGAAACACGGGGGCACTTACCCTAAAAATATTAAGAACATCGATAATAATCGCTTAATTCAAACCTTAAATACTTTAACAACAGATAAAAACCTGGCCCACGTTTTGAATGCAACTAATCCTAAATTTGCTAAATACTCAAATGGTCCTATTGAAGGAATTAACCGGAAAATCAAGCTACTCAGACGCCTTAGTTTCGGCATGCCTAATTTCACCAATATGAAGAAACTCATCATTCTTTGGTTGGATTTCAAGTCAAAGAAAAAGAATTCTAAGAAAATCGCACTGATTTCTTAGAATTCTTTGAAAATGATGCACTAACTCCTTCGAGCAGAACTAATAAAAAAACTATTTCATTGCCCCACTCCATTGATCAAACAAGTACCATTTACCACCTATTTGTTGTTGACCATACTGCATTTGGCCTTGGCTGTTATAGTAAACCATCTTATTTTGATTTGCAATGTATTGGAACCCTGTCTTCATTGCCCCACTCCATTGATCAAACAAGTACCATTTACCACCTATTTGTTGTTGACCATACTGCATTTGGCCTTGGCTGTTATAGTAAACCATCTTATTTTGATTTGCAATGTATTGGAACCCTGTCTTCATTGCCCCACTCCATTGATCAAACAAGTACCATTTACCACCTATTTGTTGTT
>SAMEA104315421__coassemble_957_pt1 | contig 19966 bp, 14 predicted proteins | sample SAMEA104315421__metabat2_low_PE_055 | metagenome-assembled genome bin SAMEA104315421 (sample SAMEA104315421) | gut metagenome | biome: Monkey gut; feature: monkey-associated habitat; material: faeces | place: China | collected 2013
CGGCCCGCCTTTTTGCGTCCCTTAGTGGTATGTAATTTCTTCAGGTCCTTAATTTGTTGGTTACCTGTGGCTTTAATAACTTTTGTAAATTCCATTTCAAACTTCCTTCCTGTTAGTCACCTTTCATCCTAACAGACTCGCTTTAAAAAAGATAGGCTTAGTACTTGCTTTTTCGCCCCCAAACCAGCTAAACTAGAAAAGTTAAGTTTTTATAAAGGAGAAATTTTATGCCCAAGCAAAAGACCTTTTTTGCGCTCATGATTTGTTTTAGCCTGGCCTCGTCGTATGCCCACCCGGTAACCCCGACTTACTTCAAGTTACTCGGGTTTAACGACTCGATGTTTGGGCTAGCCTTTGCCTTTATGGCCTTGGGGATGTTTTTAGCCTCACCTTTTTGGGGCAAAGTTAGCGCCCTAATCAATTCTAAATTAACGATGGCCTTAGGTTCAGCCGGTTACGGCCTCGGGCAAATCTTTTTTGCCTACTGTACTAGCGCTGGCTGGATCTTGGTTGGGCGCTTAATTGCCGGGCTGGCCTGTGGCGCCTTCTTTGTCGGGGCCTTAACTTATATCACCAACAAGTCTACTAGCACCAGTCGTGGTCAAAATCTGGCCATCAATGCGACCATCCAAACGGTCGCCGGGGCTTTAGGCTACTTTATCGGAGGCTTAATCGGAGCCTGGTCGTTGCCTTTGATTTTAAATCTGCAAATCATCCAACTATTTTTGACTGCCTGTGGCTTGTACTGCCTGCTAGAGGCCGATAAAACTACTAACCAACCGTTAGCTTTAAGGCAGCTGCTAAAAGAAGCTAACCCTTTTCGGGCCTTTTTAGCCAGCCGCCAATTTATGAACTGGTCTTATGTAATCATCTTTTTAGCTGCCACCCTGGTCTTTTCGGCCTACACCGCCGTCGATCAAGCCTTTAACTACTATTTAAAGGACGTCTACCATCTTAACAGTAGCTATAACGGCCTCTTTAAGGGGGCAGTCGGCTTAATCTCCCTACTAGCTAACACCACAGTGGGGCTGTACTTGATGAAGAAAACCAACGTCAAAAAATCCCTGGTGGTCATCAACTTTTTGGCTAGCTTAAGCTTGTTACTGGCCTTAATTCTGCCAGGCATCTGGGCTTACGTTGGTCTAATCATCATTTTTTATGGTTTTTACGCCATCGTCACCCCGCTCTTACAAGACGTGATTGCCATGCAAGCTACTAAGGCTAACCGGAGCTTAGTCTTGGGCTTTTACCAAGCGATTAACTCACTAGGAATGATTATTGGCGCCTTTTTAGCCGGCGGACTTTACGATTTAAATACCCAGCTACCCTTCATTTTCGGCCTGGGCGCCTTTTTGTTAGCTAGCCTACTTAGCTTTTATTACCAAAGCTTACTAACCAAATCTGCTTAAGAAAAAAACACGCTTCTTAATTAGTTAAGAAACGTGCTTTTTAATAGCTATTGCTTATTTTTTCCATCTTAATTGATCCTCATTTTAATTAAGCTGTCAGCTTGCTTTTGTTTTCTGCTTCTTCAACAGATGTGGCTTGCACCAAAACATTAGTGTGCTTACCATCTACAACAAGATCGATTAAATACCATCTCATCATAAATATCGCCTCCTTAAAGTTTCGTTTGACTAGCTAGGCTAGTGGTGGCAACTCTTGGAAACAACGCTTGTAATTATCTTAGCAAAGTCGCTTTTAAAAAGCAAGTATTCGCTTTCAAAAATTTAAATATATTTCTAAAAAATTTAAATCGATACCCTTTCTGCAAAAGAATTTTACTTTTTGCTAAGCCAATAATCCATCTCCGTATTATTCAAGTAATCATTGCACATTAACTAGCGATTTTCTCGTATCCACTCGATCAATTTTGCATAACTTTCTGTTAAATTATTCTTAGGATTCCAACCAAGCGATTCCAGCTTAGTAGCATCAAGCCATAAGTGTGTTTCAGGAGCATAACCATATTTCTTACTGTCATCAGGTATATCGATAATCACTTTGCTATCTTTAGAAAAGTTTTGAGCAACTAGCTCAGCCATCCCTTTTATCGTAATATGACTATTGGGGTTAGAGACATTGTACGCCTCCCCATTTTTCCCCTTTAACAATAATAATAAAATTGCTTCAATTGCATCCATAGTATAAACATAATTTCCTTCAGAAAGTCCTTCTGTATGTAATACGATATCCTTATCATCTATTGCGCTTTTGGCAAACTGAGCGAAAACCCTATTTTCATTAGACAAAATACCGGCACCAAATGTTTGCGCAAGCCGGGCAGAAGTCACATTAACCCTATATTCGCTTGCATACGCATTACACATTAGCTCACACATTCTCTTACTTTCTGGATACCCTGATCTTACATTAGTTAAATCTACATATCCCAAATCTAACTCTGCAGCTTTTTTTGAAGAATCTACCTTACCATATATTTCCATAGAAGAAATATATACCATTTTACGAACTCTATCTCTTTTGGCTACCTCTAGCATCTTTTTGGTGCCATTAATTGCCGTTTCCATAGCCTCTACTGGTTTCTCCACTAGAATTTTTGACCTTGTAACTGCAGCAGCGTGAACTATATAATCTATCTTATCCTTTACATCTATACTATCTATATTCAAATTAGCGGTAACAAAAGCTAATCTTTCATTATTGTATAATTCCCCAAAAACACCTTTAGCTTTCTCCAAGTTTCTTACAATTGCATATACTTTTACATTTAAGTCTTTCTCGTTATTCAAAAAAAGTATTGATTTGATTAATAAAGATCCTATCAGTCCTGTTGCTCCGGTTATAAGAAAATTTGTATCCTTAAACTTGTTAAATTCCAAATCTGAAGCTAATAATTGTTGTAAATCCTTATCTAGTACATTCATCATCCTAATCCTCTATTCCATAAATTTGCGTATTTTCTTTTGCATCTAATAAGGCACGCATGGTATAGAAATCATCCGGCGTTGTAATCTTAATGTTTTCTTGTGGTCCATCAACTAAATATAATTTCTTTCCATAATATTGGAGCATTGAACAAGAATCAATAAAATCAAATTTATTTTCCGATATTGCTTTTTCATGAGCAGACAAAATATCATCTAAGTAAAAACTTTGCGGTGCTCTAGCTAATCTTGAGGCAGCTCTGTCTGGAACTTCAATTATGGATTCATCATTATCAACGATTAATACTGTCTCCTTTACCTTAACTGAAGTAATTGCAGATCCATTTTTCTTAACTGAAGTAATATTATCAGAAATCGTTTTTTGTGTAATAAGTGGACGTACTCCATCATGAATCAAAACTATATCCTTATCTCTATTCCCCAATTCTTCAGCCGCTTTTAATACATTATAAATAGACTCTTGACCACTCTTACCACCTTTAACAATTCTTTGTACCTTGCGTAAATTATATTTACTAATTAATTTATTTAAGTAGCTAATCCAATTTTCCACACAGGCTATCACAATCATATCAATTTCCGGATTTTCTTCAAATAATTCTAAAGTGCGAATAATAATTGGCTTGTCATGAATTTTTAAAAACTGCTTAGGCAATTCTTTTGTATGCATCCTTGTTCCAACTCCACCAGCAAATATAGCAGCAATATTCAATAGTATCGACTTCCTTTACAAAGTAATAGTATTAAATAGTTTTACCACTTTTTCCAAAGGATGTCCATCATCGTAAGTAACTAATCTTCTTAGCCTTATCAGTTTCTAAATCAATACTTTTCTTGTCGAAATAAATAATTCGGAACCCCCTTCTCACTATTAGAAAATTAGCTGACTCAACTAAAGGCTGTTGCGGTTAAGACGGCTTTACCTTTTAAAAAAGGATAATAGCCAGCTTCAAAAAAATGTTAATCAAACTGCCTAAACGATACTTTGGTGCAAACCTCACCAAAATTCCTAAATAGCTAAACAACCGTCCCCCTGTTAAGATAGCCAACGTAAGGACGGTTGCTTTTAGGTCTGGTTTTTCTAACAGACAATAGGTAACTAACTACCATAAAATTAAAAAATCCTTAAGAGTATATTGCTTTGCGGATAATTTATTTCTGGACTAGATTCTTTTTATTTATACTTGCCTTAACTCTCACTCAAATTTCGGCAACTTACCCCCGATATAGTCTTCGGTAACCATTACGCGATAACTTTCGCAATAGTTTTGCGACAGCTTCAAAATGCACTGCTCGTATTCATTCACCTTGTCTAAATCGCCTTGGTGCTTGACCTTCGTCATTGCCAGCTGGTAGTATTCTTGGGCTTCATCTTCGCTTAAGCCCAGTTCCGTTTCTAAATAGGTCATAATTTCTGTCTGTGATTGACCATCCTTTGCTAATTTTTGAACGAAGAGCGACACCATTTCCTTACGCCCTTCTTCTCTTGCATCTTCCCACACATTTTGCCAAAAATCACCTGCTAAAGCCATGTATTTTCTTCCTCCCGCTTTACTTTCCTTGAAATTTTTGATGTTACGAGCAATCTCTAGACCTAAGTGACCGTAGGTTGCCCTTTGTTTTAAAACTAACTGAAAAATCCCTTTGAGTTCGTCATTAACTTCACGCCAGTCTCCCTTAGCATTTAAAATAAGCGTATGGGTCCCATCACCCAAAATATGGTTTCCATGGTTGGCGGTTATTTGGTAGTCAGTGACCGCCCAACCTAGGCCGAAGGGGTCAAAGCCACACAAGAAAATTACGTAGGTTTCCTTTAAATTTTGATAATCCTCATCAGGAGCTAACATGTTGTTAGCCAATAAGGCGTGGTAATACATTACAACATCCAAACATCTTTAAAACTAATTATAGCAGATATCATCACCAGTTCTTGCTAAGAAAATCATGGCGAAGTTTTGAATAGCGTTTTTTATTAGATTTTGATTAAATTTAAACTTTCAAAGAATTAAACAAGCCCCAGGTAAAGCTAACCACTTTATCTAGGGCTTGTTTATCATTTTTACTTAGCATCTGTTGAAAATAAGCTACCTCTAATTGAAGTTACTTGACTTGGGCTTCCTTAAAGTTGTATTGGCCAATCGTGTTGTAAGCCACGCCGGTAACATTATCCTTCAATAAGGTTGCTAAGGCTGGTTGGCACAAAGGTACCACGGCTTGATCTGCTAACAAGGTATCGTTAGCCTGTTTCAGAGTGGCTAACCGCTTGGAGCCACTTTGCGTTTTAGCCTGAGCTAACAACTTATCATAGGTAGGATTGTTCCATTTACCAAAGTTATAGACGCTATCTGCACTAAAGAGACCTAAGAAGCTAGTAGCGTCCTGGTAGTCTGCCCCCCAGCCAGTTTGCACAATCCCAAAGTCGCCGCTTTGCATCCGGGCAATCCGGGATTTCTTGTTGATATTAGTTACATTTACCGTTACTTTTTTAGAGCCCAGGTTGTCCTCTAACTGGGATTGGATAAATTCGTTAATCTTCTTGCTGGTATCATCGTCATCGCCGAGTAAATCAAGACTTAATTGCTTAAGACCTAATTCTTGCAGCCCTTTCTTGAGGTAGGCTTGGGCTTGTTTCTTATTGTAACTAGTTCCCACTTTACCAGCAGCATAGTCGGCAAAGTCCTTGCCGTTAGTAACCATCAATTCCTTTGGCACAAAGCTGTGTGCCGCCACAGTACCATCACCTAAAACCCGCTTAACTAACTGCTTGCGGTCGATTGCATACGAGATGGCCTTACGGATGTTAGCATTGGCTAGTTCCTTATTCTTAAGGTTAAATTGGAGATAGTTAAGCCGGGCTTGCGGGCAACGAACTCTTTAGTCGTTTTCATTTGCCGGGCTTGTTCCGTGCTTAAATTAGTTTCATCCAGTTGGTTAGCCTGGAACATGTTGTAAGAAGTCGAGGTACTCTTAGCGACTTGGAAGTTAACCTTGGCTAGCTTCACGTGCTGTTTGTCCCAGTAATGCTTATTTTTAACCAGAGTCCACTTTTGGTTTGAACCCGTCCAGCCACTCACAGTGTAAGGCCCATTGTAAACCGGTCCCATATTCCTTGCCATACTTTGCGACCGCCTTTTGGTCCAGCGGGTAAAAGACTGGTGCAGCTACCAGCGACTTGAAATAAGGAATCTTTCTGTCTAAGGTCACCTTTAAGGTGTAGTTACCTACCGCTTTGATTCCTAGTTGCTTAGGATCTTTTTGACCCTTAACAATCTCGCTAGCGTTCTTAATGCCGTCATATAACTGACTGTTAGCCGCCTTGGTTTCCGGATTGACGGCCCGGCGCCAGCCATAAACGAAGTCCTTAGCAGTTACCTTATCTCCATTAGACCAGTGGGCATTTTTTTGGAGGGTAAAGGTATAGACCAGGCCATTCTTAGATAACTTGGCCGTCTTAACCAAACCCTTATGGACGCTCCCGTTGTTTCCCAGCCGATACAAACCTTCGTAACTGTTACGCAAGGCCTCCGAACTGGTAGTATCAAGTGACGCCGCCGTATCTAGCGTTTGTAATTCTGACAGCTCACTCCAATTTAGGACCGACTTACTAGCTGCGGAAACGCTAGTTACATTTAGACTTGCTAAACCCACTACTCCGGCTGCAAGTAGCAGGCCACTTTGCCATAGTTTTTTTCTTTTCATAAACAATACCCCTTCGTCATTAATCTAAAATTAACCAAATACTCTTTTTTAATTAATCAAATTATAATAACAATGAGGAGCAGATGCAAGTCTTTGGCCAAAAAAATTGTTTACAATTTTTATTTTTCTGACCTGAATTCATTTTTAACTAAAAATACCGCCGCTTAATTTGAAGATTAAACGGCGGTGTTTCTTTAAATTTCTACTACCTGACCGCTAGCAACTAAATACAAGTAGCGGTGAGAAACCTTTTTATGTTTGATACTTTCTAAAGCTAAGCTATAAAGGTTTAACTGGCCCCGGTAACGGGCCACCACCTTTTCAGGCGTTTGGTAGTCGTTGATGGCATCGGTTTTGTAGTCAAAAATCACTAGCTGCCCGTCTGGTGTCTCAAAACAGCCGTCGATAATCCCGTGAATCAAGATTGGGTCGGAGCTGGCCTGGTCTACCCCTTCAAATAAATGCCCCGCTGGGTAGAGAAGTGAAAACGGCAGCTCCCGCTCAAGGCTAGCGCGATTTGCAATTACCGCTTGTCCCAGGTCACTTTCATAAAAGCGCCCAATAGCTTTTTGATTGATTAAAGTAGCCACTTCCGTGGTTATTAACTTGGCTAGGACCAATTTATCGATGGTAGCTGCTACGGCGTCAAGAGTAACTGGCTGACTTAAATCAAGCTCTTGGAAAACCAAGTGGGTCGCAGTCCCTACGGCAGCCGGACTGACCTTAACTTCCGTTTGCATGAATTCAGGTTGCTTAAAGTTGGCCTGGCCGTAAAGGTTGAGGCTTGTCTGCCCTTGTTCTGCTTGCCGATAATTAAGGCGTGTCGCGGTTACATCAGTAATCTCAATATTTTCCATTAAGCTGTTGTCCGGATCATCAAACAAGCGCTTAATGTCGGTAACCGCCTGGTAGGCAGTGGTCTGTGTCAAGGTTTCATGCGGATAGGTAAAGTCGGCTACCTGTTTGACACTAGCGGGCTCTTGACTTGCTGCAGCAGTTTGCTTAGCTAGCCACTGGTTTAAGGAAAGCTCTTGGTCTACTTTTGGTTGGTCACTTGCTACTAAGATTTGGCTGAGTTCCGCTTCGTTCCAAAATTCAAGCTTGAAGTTAACCTCCTTAAAGTCTGCTAACACTGGGCTAGAAGTTGGTAAGTCGAGCTGTTCTTCCCGTTTACCTGCAAAGCTAATCCGGTCGGCTAAGTTAGGCATCCGCATCAGACTCGCCCCGAGCCAATCCAAGTAAGTCCGCCCCTTAAGCCGTTGAGCTTCTGCCAGTAACTTTTCATCACTTTGGCTAGCTAGTTGCCATTTACTTAAGGCATCCTGCGCATCCTTAACATGTCCCACCAAGTAGAGCCGCTGTTCGGCCCGAGTTAGGGCTACATAAAGCTTACGCATCTCTTCGGCCAAAGCTAACTTCAATTGCCGGGCCTTAATCAGTTCATAAACTGGGGTCGGGCTGGTCACGTTTAAGCTTTCCGGTAAGTCCGCTTGCTCATTTTGCTTCTCGTCAACTAAGGCTAAGCCCAAGCCTAGTTTGTCATCGAGAATGTAATTATTTCTTTGCACACTGCCGAGGTTAAAACTCCGACCAAGGTCCATGACAAAGACAACCGGAAATTCCAGCCCCTTACTCTTATGAATCGTCATAAAGGAAACTGCGTTGTCGTCGGCCTTAACCTCTAGTTCAGCCAAATCCTGGTCATTTTTTTGCATCTGTTCAATGAAACGGAGAAATTGGAAAATCCCCTTATAGCTGATTTCTTCGTACTGGCTAGCTCGTTCATACAGGGCGTGGAGGTTGGCTACCCGCTGAGGGCCCCCAGGCATTCCGCTCACATATTCTAAAAAGCCAGTCTGTTCGTAAATTGTCCAAATCAAAGGTGCTAACTCACTACTGCGACTAAGTTTTCTAAAGGCTTCCAGCTCGGTCAAAAAATGGTTAACCTTTTTAGCCAACTGGTCTTCAAAAGCAAAGTCATTATCGAGTTTAAACCTAAATAGTTGGTCCTTAGCATTTTCATAGGTTTGCTTAAAACCCACTAGCGTCCCGTAAAAATCGCTCCCCCTCGTGACAATCCGCAAATAGGCCAACTCGTTTTCGTCAAAACCATAAAGTGGCGAGCGAAGGGTAGCCACTAAGTAGATATCTTGGTGGGGGTTATCAATAATGCGTAAAAGTGACAACATGATTTGGATTTCCGTCGTCTTGAAATAATTGTCGGTATCACTGACCTCAACCGGAATGCCGTAACGTTTAAACTCCTCTGCAATCAGGGTCCCCTGGGCGTGGGTTGAGGCCAAAATGGCAATGTCTTTATAGGTAAGGGTTTCTGTTTGCCCACTGTCCCGGTTATAAAATTCCTGCTGGCCTACCAATTCTTGAATTTTATGGGCAATCAAATTCACCTGGGCCTGTTCTTTTGAATCGAGTTCAAAGTCGCTTACAACTGAGCTAGTGTTTTCGTCTTGCTTAGTTTCGTACAAGAGCAATTCCGTCGGCACTTGGCTAGTTTCTTTTGAGTAAGCCTGGTTAGCAGCAATTAATTGGGCTGCTTGGTCATAGTCAATTTCACCTAGACTTGCATCCATAATCTGGCTAAAAATTAAGTTGGTAAAGCCCGTAACGTTTGCGGCCGACCGGTAATTTTGGGGCAAAATAATCAATTCATCAGCAGCTGCCTGGGCTTGATAAGTCTGGTACTTATTGATAAACAAGCTCGGGTCCGCCTGCCTAAAGCGGTAAATCGATTGCTTAACGTCTCCTACCATAAAGTAAGAGCTATTAGGACTAGCAGCGATTGCCGTTAACAGCGCTTCTTGCAATTCATTGGTATCTTGGTATTCATCAACCATCACCTCTTGATAGTGGGCCTTGATTCCGGCTTGAATCCTAACTTGTTCTGGTTGGCTACCAGTTAAGAGCTCTAAGGCCAAGTGTTCCATGTCACTGTAATCTAAAAGGTGGCGTCTAGTCTTTTCCTTAGCAAACTCGTTTCTAAATTCAGTTGTTAACCTAGCTAACTCGCCAATGATTAGCTGGCTTTTAGCTAGGATTGCTTTGAAGTCGGCCTGGGAATAGATAAAGTAGCTAGCCTTAAGCTGTTCTACCTCTTTTTTAAGCTCCTCTTTCTTAGCCTTGACCTGATCCCATTTAGCAGCTAAGTTTTCGGGATAATCTCCCGCCGCCTTACCCGCCTTGCGCAAAATCGGTTTAAAGCTAAAGTTCAAGTCAAGCCCACTTCTTAATTGATCGTAGCTAGCCGTCGTCAGTTGGGCCTGATAAGCAGCTAAGGCCTGGTTAGTGGCTTGATAATCTGCTAGGAGGTCGGCAAATTTTTGCTCCCGCTTAGCTAAATCGGCGCTAAATTTCTTTTCCTTAGCTGCCCCTTTGCCCTCATAGTAGAGTCCATAAACGTCGGTTTGCCAAAAATGTTTAGCTGCTTCAAGAAAAGCTGTTAACTCCGTTAATAGCTCCGTAAATTCACTACTTACTTTGGCCAGACGCTTATTCAGATCAAGTGCTAGATAATTTTGCCATAAATCACTTTGGGTCAAATCTGCCTGGGCATCGAATTGATAGAGTTTAGCCAGGTTAGCTAACCAAGCTTCGGGGTTGGCGCTGGCGTTGGCGTAAGTGTCGATGCTCATCACTACGTCCGTTAACGCCTCGTCACCCTTCCCGTTACTAAAGGTTTGGTAAACAGCAAAAAAAGCACTCGCCTGCTTTTGGGCTAGTTCTTGTCCCATCTTAGCGTAGGCCTGTTCCCGGACACGTTCCCACACGTCGGCCTTGATCATCTGACTTTCTGCCTGGTCGGCTAAGATTCTAAAGTTAGGATCTAAATCTAAGGCGTAGTAGTAGCGCTTAAGCAGGCGGGAACAAAAGGCATCCATGGTGGAAATATCCGCTAGATTTAAGGTCCGCAGCTGCTTTAAAATATGTTGGCTGGCCCGCTGCTTTTTATGGGCGGGAAGTGAGGCAGCCTGCACCTGGCTTAACCGCTCCCGTAAGGCTTTTTCCAGCCGGTCTTTCATTTGCTTGGCAGCCTTATTAGTGAAGGTTACCACCAAGAGGTTAGCCACTTCTCCTAAGAGGCTTTCGTCGTCTGTTTGATCATCAGCCAGATAATGACCGATGACTTGATATAAAATCCGTTCAACCAAAACCGCCGTCTTACCCGACCCAGCTGAGGCGGAGACCAAGATATTTTGCGCCTCACTTTTTACCGCTTGAATTTGGTTTTTGGTTGCATATCCTTCGAATTTACTTTCCATCGCTTATCCTTTCTCAAGTTCGCGCTTGATTTGCGCCCAAACTTCTTCCGTGCTTAAGGTTTTAATCTTGCGGTATTCATTACCAACCAAAGGGTCAAATAACATGATTGGCAGGTAATCAGAATACAGCAGGCCATCCGTTTGACTGTCTAACTTATAAGGCTTCAAGTCGATAATGCCCCCAAAGATTTCCTGTCTAGCCTGCTCAATTTTTTGGAGGTTTAACTGCACTAACTGCTCCAATTGCTCAAGGGTTAGCAACTGACTGTTCCCGTTGGCCTTAAATTTATCGCTACTTTGGTGGCTGATATTATAAGGCAAGCTCTTAGTCGGCTTAGCCTTTAATTTTTGGTCTAAGGCCGTCAAAAAGTCGGCGTCTTCTTCCAATCTAAATAAGCCCTTGTATTGATACTGCTGCATAAAGAGGTCTTCAAAGGTCTTCTTCTTTTCTAAAAGCGGTTGGTAATCTTTAAAGGCCAAGCGCCCATTAAAGAGGTTGAGGTAAGTCGTGGCTCCAACCTCTAACTGCTCTGCCGGTGGAAGATCCATTTCTAACAGGAGTTGTTTTAGCTTAGCCTGGTTGCTATCCTTTTGCAAAACGGCTAGGTAGGTTAATAGTTGCAGCGATAGGCCGTTTAACGCCTTAGTTAAAAAGTCCTTTAACTTAAGATCAGTGTTACCGGACTTGTAGTCAACCACACTTAGGTAATGGCGGTTTAACTCACTGATTACGAGGTCTAAGCGGTCAATTCGCCCCTGTAAGTTCAAAGTTTCATCCTGGGCAAACCTTTTTCCCGCTGGAAAGACTAACCCATCTAGCTGAGCGTTAGCTTGAAAACCAAAGGTGGCCTCTGTTTCCAGCGTGTAGATTGCTTGATCTTGGCGTTGCTTCCAAATAGCTTGCCCTACTTGGTACGCCCGGCTTTCTAGTTGCTGGCGCAAGAAATCAAGGCGCGCACTAGCATCAAACAAATAACCTTCCTGTTCTTTTGCCTGTTGTTGAACATTTGTAACTGCCCGCTTCATATAGTGGTCGAATTCGCGGCTAGTCAAACGTTTGAGGTAAGTCTTATCAGCGTGGATTAGGCGCATAAACTCGTCTAATAAATTATGGAAGTAGGTCCCCGTATCAGCCGGGCTTAGCATAAATTCCTTGCGCTTTTCTAACTGCAAGCCGTATTTCAAAAAGAATTCATAGGGGTTAGCATAAAAACTTTCCAACCGTGAAACCGAACCAAACAAGGCAGCATTTTTGCCCCGACGGTAAAGCTCCTTTAAGAGCTCCTTAATAAGCCGCTTGTGTCCATCAGCACTTGGTTTGGTATCAGGCAAAATCTCGTTGTGATAATCTAGGCTGTTAAGTAACTTTAAAGTCAAAGTTTTGTTAATAGCTAACTCATAGGCTAAAATTGCCTGCCACTGTGAATCTAAGTCGGCTTGGTTTTGGAAGGCTGCCCGGCTTTGCGTTAATAAATCAGTCAGCAAGGTCCGCGGCGTCCCTAAAAAGGCAGCCAGTCTATCTCTGACGTCTGTCTCCTTCAGCCCAAAGGCCGCCATGATTCTTTTGACATAGGGCGAACAAGCTAGTAGCTGGCCGTCAGCGTCATTTTGGGGGTAGGTAAAGATTAGCCGGTCTTTAGCCGTTAAAAAGCTAAGGTAAGCCTGGTAAGGTTCGTCTGCCATGGCCATTTCTGCTCCCGGCGCTAAAAATTGGTCACGTGCCAGCCAGTCACCAGTTGCCAAAAGTTGGCGCTCCTCTTCGGAAATTAAGCTATTATTTTCAAACCGGGCTGGTAAAGCTTGGTCACTAGCCCCTAAAAAGAAGAGCACCCGCCGGTCACGGCGCTGACTTAAATTAGCCTTAGAAACCGTCACCTGGTCTAGCGTTGTTGGAACCTGCTTGTATTTAGCCGCCTTAAAGCCCGCGTTTAAAATTTCGCTAAAGTTACTTAGGCTAAAGTCCTGATCACCTAAAGCTAAGACGTATTCATCTAGGAGGGCACACAGGGTGTTCCAGACCTGTTCTGGCCTCGTGGCGTCCTGGGCATTAATCCCCACTAAGTTTAGCTTTCCTTCCTCAAAGAGCTTTTGCGCCCGAGCTTGGCTGGCGGCTAAACTTTGATCAACCCCGGCTTTAATTAGAAATTGGTAGAGAGCCTGGGCAAAATCCCGGTTGGTTTTGACCTTAGCTAGCGCCCTAGAAAAGCTCGCCAATAACTTAGCCACCTGGGTTTTAAGTAGGTTAGCATTTTGGTTGTGGAGGAGTTTTCTTTGGGCGGCCTCATGGTCAGCTTGACTTTGGTTAGGTTTAAGGGGCAGCCTTTCTACCAGCCAAAAATCGTCTGCCTCGAAGCGCTTGCGACTGCTGATACCTGTTCTTAACAAGTAGTTTTCCAACCAGTCAAGCTCATCTCTAAAAGTGGCTAGGTCCTGTTTTAAGACTAGCTGACCATTTGCGTCACTAACGTATAGTTGCGGAATAAAGAGCTCCGTCTTTAAAAGCCGCATCAAATCGTGATAGCTGTAAAGATTAGGGTGTTTAGCCAAGGTGAACAGCGCATTTAAAAATTCCACCAGCGGGTGGTTACCCATCCCCTTACTTAAGTCTAAGTAAAACGGTAGTTGGTACTGATTAAAGATTGGTGCGATTAAATTTTCATAATCAGCTAAATCAGGCGCTAGTACCATGTAATCGCGGTACCTCCGTTCTCCTTTAGCAACCTCCTGCCTGATTTGACTAGCTACATAACGCACCTCTTCCATCCGGTTAGCCAGGGCCACCACTGACACACTCTGCTTTGAGCTTAAAGGAGCTGGCTTATTAGCTTTTAAACTGACACTAGTCTGCCAATATTTGCCTAGCCGCTCTAAATCCGGACTAAGTCGCTTAACTGTAGGCCAGCTAAGCTCTGCTAGCGGCAAATGGTTTTTATCGGCCCAGTTAGTCAAGGTCGTAAATAATCGCTTAGGCCGGTTAAAGAGATTATCATCCCCACTAGCCTGCTCCAAACCCTGTTTAGTCAAAACCAGGCTAATCCGGACTTCCTTAGCCTTTTTAACCAAGGTCTTTAGTAATTGTAATTCGAGGGCAGAGAGTTGATCAAAGCCACTGATGAGAAAAGAAGTTTGACTCAAATCAGCTTCTAGGAGGTAATCATTCAAGCTCTGTAAAATCTTGCTGCTTTCAACATACTTGTCGCCCAGCTCCAGTTCAAACTGACGGTAAAACAAGGCCATATCGGCTAATTTAGCTCGTAAATCCATGCTCTTAGCTTGATCTTGGGGCAAGTTAGCCACTAACTTGTCTAAATCGTCGGGACTAATTCCCCCTTGTTTTAATTCCAACAACTGTTGCGCTAGTTTTTGCGCAAAGCCAACTTGATTTTTTTCAGCCGCAAAAACATGTAGGCTGTCCAGCCGACTTAAAATGCTTTGGACCAGCATGGTAAGTCCCATTTGACTCAGATGTCGTCCTTGAACACTTTGCTGGTCCTTAATAAAATACCAAGCCAAGCGACTAAAAGAAAAGACCTGGGTCTTAGTTTGGGCATACAGGCCCTTAGCAGAAGAATAGTGTTGGCGTAAGAACTCTAACACCTTAACTTCCGTTTCAAATTTAATGTGGTCGGGCACAATTACAAAATAATTTTCACTCGGAGCTTGTTTTTGCCAGGTCAGTAACTGTTCTAAGATTGCCTGTTCATGGTCAATTTCAGCTCCACCTAAAATAAAGCCTAAAGCCATTTGCTCACTTCCTTATAAATGGTAACTAACGGTACTCTTACCGTTGCGGTTATTAATCTCTAAGCGGTCGGGAATACTTTCTTGCAGCTCGCGAACGTGGCTGATAATGCCCACCATCCGGCTGTCCCCTTCCTTAGTCTGCAGGTAATCAAGGGCCCGGGCCAGGTAGTCGGTATCTAAAGACCCAAACCCTTCATCAATAAAGAGGGCTTCAATTCTAACGCCACCATTTTCCGCTTGAATCGTCTCCGCCAAGCCTAAAGCCAAACTTAGTGAGGCCACAAAACTTTCACCCCCAGACAGGGTTTGAGTCCTCCTGCGCTCACCACTAATCTTATCAACAACATCTAAGACCAACCCCGCCTTGGTCCCACTTTTGGCTTGAGTGGTCGTCATTTGAAAGAGATAGCGGTCTTGACTGAGCGTTTGTAAAATAACGTTAGCGTTGCCTAAGATTTTTTGGAAATACTGTTGGAGCACAAAGCGCTGTAAGTCAATCTTACCGACCCCTTTGCCGCTAATTGGAGCCGTTAATTGGTTTAGGCTGTCCAGCTTAGCTAAAAGGACTTCGTTCTTACTTACTTCCCGCTTAACTTGCACGTAACTATCATGCAGCCGTTCTTTTTTTCGTGCCACTTCCTCTAAGGCAGTCCTTTGTACTTGCAAGTCTTGTTTTACTTTGGCTAGCTTGTCCCTTAATTCTTCTAAATCTAAGACCGTTACGCCTGCTAATTGTTTTTCTATTGCCGCCAGCTGCTCAGTTACTAATTTGACCTCATTTTGGTAACCAGTTACCTGGGCTTTGAGGGCCTCGCTTTCAGTCACGTGACTAAGCAAATAGCCTAAGTCATCAAAATTAGACACAAAATCAACTTGGGCAATGGCAGCTTTTAAGCTGGTCTGATAGTTAGCTACTTGAGTTTGCGCCTTAACTAAGTTTTCTTCCAAATTAGAAAGGTTAGTCTTGGTGGTTAGGAGCGCTTCTTTTACTTGATTTTTGTTGCGTTCAAAGTTAGTTAGTTCTTGGTCTAGTTGCGCACACCTTAACTCTAGTTTTTGACGTTCATTAATGACTTGGTCTTTAGTTTGATAATCAGGAGCTAACTTGGCCTTTAGTCCGATTAACTCGTCATTAACTACTTGAAAATCTTGTTGGGCCTGAGTAACCGCGGCTTGGGCTTGCTCTAGTTTTAAGTTTAGCTGGTCAATTTTTTGTTGACTGTCAGCTTGCTTAGCCTTTAGTTCTTCTTCCCTAGCACTGGCCGCCTTGAGGTTTGACTCTAAGTGCTGCTTTTGAACTTGTAACTGATTTGCTAACTGCTTTAACTCCCCACTTGCTTGTAAACCATGGTTGGCTAAAACCTGCTTGAGCTCTGCTTGATAGTCAGCTTGAGCAGCTGTATGAGTTTGCTTTTGGACTTTAAGCCTGCCTTCAAGCTGATTATAATCGCTTTGAAGGCTAGTTAAGTTTGCTTGAGCTTGTTCCAAGTCACCTTCAACCTGCTTAACTTTAGCTAAGTCGGCCACCTGACCCTGGCTAACTAACGGGTGGTCTAAAGCCCCGCAGACTGGACAAGGCTGGCCCGGTTGCAACTTCTGGGTTAACCGCACAATCTGCAAGCTGGTATATTCCTGGTCTAAGGTGGTGAATTTTTCCTTAGCCACCGCTAACTTGGCTTTTTTACTAGCCAGCACTTCTTTGGTATTAGTCAGCTTAGCTTGAGCGTCTAAGTAAGCCTGGTAAAGCTTTGTTAACGAAGTGCGCTCTTGAGTTAGGTTAGCTAACTGACGCTCAGTTCGATAAAATTCTTCCTGAAGTTGCTTAAGGTCAGGAAGGTTACTAATTTGCTGGCGGAGTGCTTGTTCAGTAGTTTGGGCAGCCTTTAGGTCAGCTTGTAAGTCAGTATAGTGAGCCCGCTTACTGGTTAAGTTTTGCTTTAAGGCTAGTTGTTGGGATTGCTTATTTACATAGGCTTCATAGTGGGGTTCAATTTCTTTTAAGTAGCTAACCTTTTGGCGTAAAGCCTGCAAATCGGCGGTATTTCTGGCAACTGCTGGTGCCTGTTGGTCTAAGGCAGCTAACTGAGCTTGCAAATCACCTTGAGTTAACTCTTCTTTTTGTTGCCGCTCCTTTAAAGCTGCTAACTCCCTTTGATTTTGCCGGAATAACTGCCAGTTACTCAGCTGTTCTTTAGCCCAGGTGAGCTGATCTAAGCGGGTCTTGTTAGCCTCAAACTCAGCTTGCTTAGCTGCTAGTTCAGCTTGGTTCTTAACCAAAGTTCTTTTAGCTTCTAACTGGGCGTGTACCTGCTCTTGAAAGCCTAACTGTTGGTTAAGCTGGGTTTGCTTGTCTTCCAGGCCGGTAATCACGCTAGCTTCTTGCTGACTACTTTCCTCTAAAACTGCCAGAGTCTCAGTGACTTTAGTTAGCCACTCCGGTGCCGTTTTTGCTTCGTATTCTGGATATGCTGCTAACTGGCTAGCAATTAGCTGGTTACTAGTTGCCAGCTGGCTTTCTAATTCCTTACTTTGGGCCAATAACTTTTCTTCTAGGCGCTTATAGATTGCGGTATCAAAAAAATGCTCTAGGAGTGCTTCTTTTTGGTTAGCATCAGCCTTTAAGAAATTATCAAACTCCCCTTGGGGTAAAACAATTACCTGGCTGAATTGCTTGGCATCTAGTCCAATCAAAGCAGTAACTTGCCGCTCAACTTCCCTAGTCTTAGCGGCCAAAAGTTTAGCCGGCTTAGGTTCGATTAAGCTCAACTCGACCTTGGTGTCCAAGGTAGTAGCAGTCTTTTTTTCCCTCATACTCCGTTCGATCTGATACACTTTTCCCTGGTGGCTAAAGGTCAAGCTAACCTTAGTTTGAGCCTTAGCATCCGCAAACTTAGACCGCATCTCCTTGGCATCACGCCCGGTTTTCCCAGCTGCGGAAGTAGTGCCATAAAGGGCGTAAGTCATTGCATCAAAAATCGTTGTCTTTCCGCTACCCGTTTTACCATTTATCAAAAAAAGCGGGCTAGCTTCAAAGCGGGTAAAATCTATTTCTTCGTCTAGGTAAGGACCAAAATTTTTTAAGGTTAGTTTTAATGGTTTCATTGTTCTTCCTCGATTTCTGCTAGTAGTTGGGCTAGGTAATCCTTTTGATCGGCACTTAAAGTCAGCCCCTGGGTTTGTTCAAAAAAGGCCGCCGTCATCTTTAACGGACTGTCAGCTTCCTTTAGCAACTCAACGCTTGGAGTTTGTACGATGCCTTCTAAGCCATTTTGCCGTTCAATATGTACTAACCGGGGATAGCAAGCCCGCAACTTTTCGACTAAATTAGCAATCACCTGGCGGTCAGTCAAATTAACAAAGACAAAGGCTTGATCAGCCACTTCATTATACTTAGCTGGTTGGCAGAGTTCATCTAGACTACCCGTTAGTGAAACCATTGGCGTTGGATCTTTTAGGGGAACAAATTCTCGGTCTTTGGTCTCGGTATCATAAATGTAGACTCCCTTTTGATTGGTTAACTCTGACAAAGAAAACTTCACCGTGGAGCCGGCGTAGCGCGCGTTATCTGCCAATAGGGCCTGGTGGTTATGCAGGTGACCTAAGGCAACGTAATCGAAATTTTTAAATAAAGAAACCGGTACTTCGTCTAAGCCCCCTACCGTTGAACTAACCTCGGAGTCTTCGTGGCTAGAGCCAGCCACAAAGCAGTGCCCTATCAAGATATGGGCCAACCCTGGCTTAAAGTAACTCTCACATTCGGCCACAACTTTAGCCATTGCCTGCGCCATAGTACTAATGTTGTCATCTTCAAAATAAGTGCGACTGGCCTTAGGGTTAAAGTAAGGCACCAAGAAAAATTGACAGTCACCTAGCTCCACCGGCTCTAAGGTCCGCCGCCCCTTCGCGTCTATCCCTAATTCCGTTTTTAAAAAATACTGGTTATGTTCAAACCATTCATCGCCAACCCCTAATCGGCGAGCAGAATCGTGGTTGCCACTAATAGCTAACAAGGGCAGTTGGTCTTCGATATTTAACTTAACTAGCATCTGTTTTAAGACAGACACCGCCTCTTCGCTTGGAACGCTCCGGTCATAAAGATCGCCGGCAATTACGACTGCGTCAACCTTTTTTTGGCGGGCAATTTGTCGAATTTGTTCAAAGGCTGCGACTTGCTCCGCATATAAATCGTATTCATATAATTTCTTACCAATATGCCAATCGGCTGTGTGTAAGACCTTCATGAACTTCACCCCGCAAACTAAAATTTCTACCTAAAATTATACACCATCCAAGCCGGAAATGAAAATATGTTCGTTTTTATATTTCGTTAACCTTTTTAAGGTTATAGGTTGACAATGAATTCAAGCTAGTTTATGATAACTGCATGGAGGAGGAAAGTAATGATTAAAATTTACGGGGCCTTAACCGACCAGTTTGGACGTTGTCGTCACTACCACAGCCAGTTAGACATTGTGGCTTTAAAGTGTGCCACCTGCCAAAAATACTACGCCTGCTACCGCTGCCACGATGAACTAACCACCCATCATTTCGTAGCTAGTAGCAAAAGTGAACCCTACCCTGTTTTATGTGGTAACTGCTCCCAACTTCTGAGTAAAAATCAATACCTGACTGGTCACTGCCCTTATTGTCAGGCTGCTTTTAATCCTAACTGTCACTTCCATCACCAAATTTATTTCAAAGCATAAGTTAAGAAAAGAGGATGTTTATGACTCGTAGCACTAATATTACTGCCATTCGTTTAACTAAAATTGCCTTAATTACGGCTGTAGTCGTTGTTTTAGGTTTCCTACCACCAATTCCTTTGGGCTTTATTCCAGTCCCAATCGTCCTGCAAAATTTAGGGGTGATGTTAGCCGGGGTTATCTTAGGGGCTAAGGACGGCACGATTTCAATCTTGCTCTTATTTTTAATTGGGATTATTCTCCCCGCCTTTTCTGGCGCTAATACCCAAGGGGTCTTGGTTGGGCCAACCGCTGGTTACGTGATTGCCTGGCTCTTTGTGCCTGCTTTAATTGCCCTAGGCTTAGCCAAGTTACCTAAGCAAAGTATCATCTTTCAATTTGGGGTGATTTGGCTTTTTGGGGTCTTGTTTATTGATGCCTTTGGAGCAATTTACCTAGCAGTTTATAGCCACATGCCAATTTTAAAATCACTTTTGGCTAACCTAGTCTTTATTCCTGGCGACACCTTAAAGGCTATTATCACCTTGATTGTAGCTAACCGTCTCACTAAATTAAAATAAGTTGACATTCAGCCCTCCCGCGCTTATGCTAAAGAAAAAAGCGCGGGAGGGATTTTTATGGCACAATCCAAATT
>SAMEA104315421__coassemble_958_pt1 | contig 19866 bp, 20 predicted proteins | sample SAMEA104315421__metabat2_low_PE_055 | metagenome-assembled genome bin SAMEA104315421 (sample SAMEA104315421) | gut metagenome | biome: Monkey gut; feature: monkey-associated habitat; material: faeces | place: China | collected 2013
CCCCGCGGTGACCTAAGGTTTTATGGGTTACCCCACTGACCAAGCGATTGCGTTTTCCCAAAAAGGATGTAGGTTGATCAATATCCGGTAATAAACAACCAACTAATAACGCCCCCACATTAAGTGCACTCAACTGTTGACTGCTCACAATCAAAGGCAAGCCTAACGCTAGTGAGGTGGTAACATGTGTCTTATATTGCATAGATTTACCTTTCCTAAATATTTTTAAAAAGGGTAGCCTTTCATCGCATTCCTGCCATAAAATTCTACCCTAACATCGTTTATTTAATTTACATAACCGCTTTTATCTCTTGGACCATCGCCAATTCTTCATTAGTTGGTACCACTAAGGTAGTCACCTTAGCATCGGTTGGCGAAATAACTCCCTCAGCTAGTTCTTGATTCAAGTTATCATCAATCACAATGCCTAAGCAGGCTAACTTTTGGGCAATCTTTTGTCTCAAAGCACGGTTGTTTTCACCAATACCACCGGCAAATACGAGTACATCTAAGCCACCCAATTCAGCATAAAAGCTCCCGACGTACTTAACCACCCGATTAATGAAAATCTCTAAGGCCAACTCAGCTCGCTTATTACCAGCGGCAATAGCTTTATCAATATCCCGCATGTCGGCTGAAAGCCCAGAAAGCCCTAGCAAACCAGATTTACTGTTAAAGAGCTCTAAGACTTGCTTAGCATCTAAGTTCAATTCGGCCATCAAGAATGGAACTAAGGCTGGATCCAAGTCACCTGCCCGGGTCCCCATCGTTAAGCCAGTTAACGGTGTAAAGCCCATTGAAGTATCATAAGCTTTGCCATCCTTCAAAGCAGCAACTGACGATCCACTCCCTAAGTGTAAAGTAATCATCTTCAAATCAGCCAAATCCTTACCTAATAAGGTGGCTGCCCGCTTAGAGATATAGGTGTGGCTAATACCATGCTCCCCATACTTTCTTAAGCCATATTTTTCAGTCAATTCGTAAGGTAGACTGTAAATTGAATTAACTTCTGGCATATCTGTAAAGAACCGACTATCAAAAACTGCATACTGAGGCGTTTTGGGCATGACTGCTTGCATTAACTCAATGTACTTAGCTTCCATGGGATTATGCAAGGGAGCGTGACTGCTTAGTTGCTTAATTTGGTCTAACGCTTCTTCATCAACCAGGGTTGCTTGCTTAAAGGTATGTCCCCCAGCAACTACCCGGTGACCAACAGCTTTGATGTCGGCCAAACTAGTAATTTCTAATTCTTGTAACTTAGTAATAATTAATTGCGCAGCTTGCTCATAAGTTAAGTTAGGAATTGTTTCTTGCGCACTTTCTTTGCCATAACTAATCTCCCACTTAGCTTCTGGAGTTAACATTCTTTCAACTAACCCCTTAGCAACTACTGCTTCATTGTCGATTTCAAATAACTTCCATTTAACGGAAGAACTGCCGGCATTTAATAACAAAATTTTAGGCATCTTCTAACGCACCTCTACTTTCTTCGTTTCCTATTATAACTGATATTAGGCTAGATTTTCAGAAAATTTAGTTATTTTCTTTACGCTAGCTGCCTAAACTTTGCGGCTACTCTCCCTAACCACCAATTCAACCGGTAATTTGATTTTTTGCGCTGGCGCATCAGGTTGCTCGATTCGTTGTAACAAAGTTCTAAAAGCTACCTGTCCCATTTCAAATACCGGTTGGGCAATGGTCGTTAACGGTGGATTTACATACTCAGATAAATCAATATTATCGTAACCCACAATCGATAAATCAGCCGGTACCTCAAGCCCCCGCTCATTAAGGCCCCGGTAAAGTCCGATGGCCATTTCATCATTGACCGCAAAAACGGCACTGGCCTTAGTTTGTAAAACCTGCTCACTAGCCTGGTAGCCTCCAAGTTTGCACAAAGGCCCGGTAACGATTAAATCATCGGTTAATTCTAGCCCAGCTGACTGTAACTGGTCTTTATAACCTTGCAACCGTTGAGCTTGATTTACAGATGGTTTATCACAATAAAGCATCGCTATCCGCTTATGACCTAACTCAATTAGGTGCTCCACCGCTAACTTAGCTCCTAAATAATCATCCGTGCTGACCCGGTCTCCATCATCTAGGGGGTTTTGATCTATCAGTAGGTAAGGTACCCCGTTTGCCTTAAGAAAATGATCAATGGTATCCTTGTTAACCGCAGGACTGGCAATAATTAGGCCATCAACCGTCCTTTGGATTAACTGTTCCACGTACTGCCGCTCCAAATCAGGGTTACCATTGCCACTTAAAACAAGGGGAATAAAGTCCCCACGTTGGGCCGCTACTTCGACTCCCCTAACAAAGGTTGCAAAAAAGGGGTTAGTGATATTAGGAATGATAATCCCAATTGTCTTAGCGGACCCCATTATTAAGTTACGGGCATTAAAATCAGGTACGTAACCTAATTCATCCCTAATTTTTCTAACCTTATCTTGCGTCGCCTGGCTAAATCGTTCTCCTTTACCATTTAGTATTTGCGAAACGGTGGTCACCGAAACCCCCGCCTTTTGCGCGACATCTATTATTCTTACTTTTCCCTTCATAACCTCTTAAACCAGCCTTATGTTTTTTATTATTATAGCCTAAAAGCAACCAAGCCTTCAGTACTTTTCTAGCTAATGTTCAAAAAAATAAGACAGGCAAGAAAAACTGTTAGGCCTTTCTCCCTGTCTTACATCCCTCTTTTTAGCCTAGTCGACTAGCTTGCCAACCACTTCAAGCTTTTTCAATACTCTTTCTCCGTGAGGCGAATGTCCTAATCCGGCTGTAACGTCATTACCCGCCTTGTTACCATGGTGGGCTCCATCTTTCCAAGCTGCAACATTAGTTACATCATACACGACACCATCAACCGCAACATAAGCTTTGTTACCATTTTGACCATCGAATTGTGCTAGTTCAGCTTTTGTAAATTTCTTTTCCGCCATCATAATTCCTCCTCATTACCTTTATCTAAGAGTATTCTACCATGCTAATTAACAGATACCTAATAAAAAGTCTCACACTACTAAATTTTTTCGTCAGTAATATCGTCAAGGGTATCCTTAGAAGGAATAAAGAATAACTGCCCGGATAAAATCTTCGAGAAAGTTAGTAAGAAGTCAGATGTATCTAGCATTTGTTGCAACATCATTTTAGTTACCCGCCAATGACGTGCATAACCCATGAAGTAAGTCCCTGTTTTACCAGAAGCTGGGTCGGAGAAAGGCACGTTCATCCGAATAATCTTTTGCTCCTCACCGTCAATTTCAACTTTAGAACTGACATTATGGGCATTTTTAAACTTATCTTCGTCTTCTAATTCAATATCACTAAACTTTTCCCGACCCACGGCCTTTTCTTGGTCTTCTGTCTTCAATTTATTCCAAAAGTCCATGTTGTGTAACCACTTTTGGGCAAAGGCATAAGAACCATTTTCAAAAGTTGGGTCTTCGTCACCAATTAAGGCATAATCAGCAGCCTTTTCTACTTCTGGAGCTTCAGTTCCATCGATAAAGCCGATGATTGCCCGTCCTTCAAAGTATCTAAAGCCCTTAGTCTCATCAACCACTTCTGTGATATCACGCAAGAAGCGCATAAATTGAGTTTGAGCTTCGTAAACAACGGCCTCGTTACTTGCACGAATATGGAAGAAAAGGTCACCTTCACTAGCTGGCATCTTATACTTAGGTCCCTTTAATTCGGTATAAGTTTCCAATTCCTTGGGCTTAGGGCCATTAGGAAACAGGTAATCCCAAGCCGCATTTGAAAAACCAAACGTCACCTTTAACCTTGATTCTGCCTGCGGATTAGAATCACGGATTTTCAAAGAACGAATAATCGCTTGATACCTATCACAAAATTCACGAATTACCTCTAATTCATGGGCTTGATCTTCACGCTTAAGTTTTAAAACCGTAAACTGAACGTGTTCACCAATATCTTTCCAAACATCTTGAGCCTTCTTAGGATCGATTGCCATAAGCTGATTCCTTCTTTCATCCTTTTATCATCTTGATTATATTATTTAACAGGCTTATTTGCAAGTTTTTTAGATTGATTCTAAACTACACCCCAAGTAGCTTTAACTAAAAGTTGTTCTCAATTTATTTACTTTTCCGTGGCCCTTTGCTAGAATGTAAGCGTTGATAATTACAAGCTGGGGTGCCCTGTGGCTGAGAAATACCCATGAACCTGATCTGGATCATACCAGCGTAGGAAGTCTTGTTTTAGCATTTCAGACGAAATAGCTAATACTAACGTTACGTATCCAGGCCGGGAATTGCTTTTCCGGTCTTTTTTCTTGTAATTGCGACAATTAAACTTACAAAGGGGTTGTTGCTTATGCAAACTACGAATCAAAAAAAGAAGGCTTGGTCCCTTCAAGATGTCATTTTACTTGCAATTATTGCTATTTTCTTTGGAATTATTTACCAATTATGGGGCTATACTTACTATGCCTTAGCTGCCACCCCCCTTAAGGTTTATGCTAACGATGCTACCCTAGGGGTTTGGATTATGGCGGGGCCCTTAGCTGCCATCCTCTTAAAAAAAGCCGGCGCCAGCGTCATTGGGGAAGTTCTCGCAGCTACCGTTGAAATGCTGCTTTTTTCTAGTTGGGGGGCGGCTAACTTGATTTCCGGTCTAATCCAAGGACTAGCTAGCGAACTGGGTTTTACCCTAACCGCCTATAAAAACTGGGGGGCACTTAGCTTGACCCTAGCTACAATCACCTCAACGATTGTTACCTTTGCCTGGGATTTATTTCAAAGTGGCTATGCCGCCTATAACTTCTCACTACTTGTCAGCTTATTTATTATTCGCTTGCTTTCCATCGGCTTTTTTGCCGGCCTCCTCGTTTATTTGATTAAAGCACTTCTTAATAAAAGTGGGTTGGTAAGATAATGACAGCTAGTTTAATCACTAAAAACCTAAGTTTTGCTTACCAAGAAGACGGTCCGCTAATCATTGACAAGCTCAACTTTGAATTACAACCGGCCAGTTTTAACCTTCTAACGGGTCCATCTGGTTGTGGTAAGTCGACCTTCTTTAAGCTACTTGCGGGTCTATATCCGCAGTACGGAGGTAAGCTACTCAGTGGGCAAGTTTTATTGAATAATCAAGCGGTAGCAGCCATCGTGCCTTATGAACGTAGTCGCTACGTGGGTATGCTTTTTCAAGAGCCCAGCCGGCAATTTGCTTTGCCAACCGTCGCGAAGCAAATTACCTTTGCCTTGGAAAATATCCAGACTCCCCGCGATCAAATTGAACCTAAGTTGAATCAAGTTCTAACCAGGTTAAATTTAACCGCCCTAAAAGACCGGCCCATTTTTCAACTTTCTGGAGGCGAACAACAGCGCCTGGCCTTGGCTACTACGCTAGCACTCGATAGTCAGATTATCCTACTGGATGAACCCTTCGCAAATGTTGATCCCCTGGGTAAGCAAACCTTGTTAGCCGACCTCAAAAAATTACAGCTAGAAGCGGGCAAGACAATTTTTATCACTGACCACGACACCAATGGGTATTACGGCTTAGTGGATAACCTTTACCGTTTTTCTAAAAGTGAACTAACCCCCCTACCGCTTAGTTCGCTAACAGAAAGACAGGAGCAGCCTTTAACCTATACTCCCCTCAATTCAGGCCAATTGACCTGGCAAGATGTAACCGTGACTGTCCAAAACCGCCAGCTCTTTAAGACCGATAGTTTCACCCTTCCTCAAGGGCAACTGGGACTTTTAAGTGGGCCCAACGGCGTTGGTAAATCCAGCTTTTTTAAGGCGCTCACTAAGCAGCTAGCCTTTAATGGCAGTATAGCCTACCGTAAACGAGACAGTCGTCGTTACAAAGCCAAGTCCTGGGCCAAAATTGTTGCTCTCGTTTTTCAAGACAGTGACAATCAATTTGTCCGCCTAACCGTTAGAGAAGAACTAGCCTTATCTAAAAAACACTCCCTGGCTAAAGGATACTGGACGGACGCCAAAATTACCCAGGCTCTCGAAGTCTTAGACCTAACGGCTTACCTAGATCATTCCTGCTACCAACTTTCGGGTGGACAAAAACGAAAATTGCAGGTCTTAAGCATGCTCATCATGGCTCAACCGGTGTTGTTGTTAGACGAGCCTTTAGCTAGCTTAGATACTAGTTCGGCTGACAAATTACTTACCTTAATCACTGAAACCTGTCAAAAATTAAAACTTAGTATCCTGCTAATCTCGCACCAGCGCTCGTGCTTACCAGGATACGTTACCTATGAACTAGTCCTCAACCAGGGGCGCCTAGCACTAAGGAGGGATTTTGATGCTTAATCCAGCTGGACTAACACTTTTAATCATTGGCCTTGGTCTTGAATTAGCCTTTATCAAGAGCGTCAGCTTAAACTGCCTTTTAGCTGGCTGCTGCCTCTTGTACTTACTTTGTTACCGGCGTGTCAAACTGACAACCATCGCCCTCTTATTACTAGTTACCTTTCCACTTGCCCTTGGTAGTTGGTGGTCTTTTTTAGCCTTTGGGCGGACAGATAACTGGCATAATGCTTGGATTTACGGTAGCCGCATCTACGCCTACCTCTTACTTGGAGCAAGTTTAACTTTAACCAACTCGGTGGAAGATATTCTCTTTAACCTCCACGTCCACCTTAAACTGCCGGCCACCTTTGTCTACGGATTACTGGCAGCCTTTAACCTCTTAACCAGTATCAAAAATCAGTTTGCTACTATTCGCTACTCGGCACAAATCCGTGGCCGCAACTACCATCTTTGGCAACCAGGACTTTACTTGCGCATCATCCTGGTAGCACTTAAGTGGTCGGCCGATTTAGCCCAGGCCATGACTGCCCAGGGGTTTTCCGAGGGTCACCCCCGTACGCGCCCTAGCGCCAAACCCTTCCCCAAATGGCAGTTTTACTTTATCGGGCTTTGCTTAATTAGCTACGCCTGGGGTGGCATTAGCGGTAGTTGGTGGTAAAAAAATAAACTGGGACATAAATGTTAAAGCCACTTAGCTTTTACATTTATGTCCCAGCTTTTTGTAGAAATTGTCATTATCGGCTAGATTGCAACTTATGGTACACAATCTATCTTTTGACTTTATCATACCGCAAAATCACCTAAAAAAGCAAAGAATTCGCTCACAGATCCTAGACTATAAAAATTCGTACTAACAGGTAGCCACTAACCAACAAGCACCCTACCCCCAAAAGCAAAATTAAAAAGCGCGTCAACCACGTATCTTTTTGTTTCATAGTAGTTGCCCCGTAGACCATTAGAAAACCTACTACAAATAAAAGCATGATGATTAACGTTTTTGAAAGCCGCACCGTCATCACCCCATTTTCTTGCTTGCATATCCCATATTATATAAGTAAAAAAAAGCCCTCGCAAGTCTTCACCTGCGCAGGGCTTGAAATTTAATGATAACTTTGTCTTCTACTAAGACTTTATCTTAGTACCAACCGTTTTGTAACCAGTGGTTCTTAGCAGCAGTCCATGAACCGTAACGTGATTGTACGTAGTTGTTAGCAACACGTTCTTGGTTAGCAGCTGATAAGTCGCCACCTAAGTATGACCGTGATAATTGGTACTTACCATAGTATTGGCCGTTAGCCGCGCTGTATGAACCACCTGATTCACGTGCAGCAATGAATTCACGAGCTGATGCTTCGTCTGCTGAAGCAGCTGCTGGGGCTGTGTATGTTTGTTGGCTTGTAGCTTGTTGTGCTGGGGCACTAGCAACTTGTTGTTGAGCTGGTGCTTGTTGCACTGGAGCTTGTGAAGAAACAGTAGCAGTTGCTGCTGGGGCTTCAGAACTTGCAGTTGTAGCTGCTTGGCCATTAGTGTTAACCACTAATTCTTCACCAACGTAAATCAAGTTAATATTTTCTAATTGGTTTAAGTTTTGGATTTCTTCAACTGTAGTATTGTACTTATCAGCGATTTCTGAAACAGTATCACCTGCTTGAACAGTAACAGTATCAGCATTAGCTACGGCTGTAGTAGCTGCAAAGAAACCTGCGGCTGCTGTGGCTGACAATAATAATTTGTTTAACTTCATAAAATTTATTCACTCCTGTAAATTCTTCTGTATGTCTTCTAGTAACTCCTTCTCCTAACAGAGAAGTTCAATTCTCACAGCCCGTATCAACGAGCTAACAATGATTAGTATAAGGACGTTATGTAACAAGGGTATGCCAGTAATGTTACTAAATTCTGCTTTTTTGTAATATTTTCAGTTTGATGTAATACGAAGTAAAATAACTCAGCTTCATTTATAAGCCATTTTCCCCGCTGAAGCCCGTTAAATTAGGCTTTATCCCAAAAATAGTTCATATGACAAAAAAGGCTTATATTTATAAATATTTTTTCTAATTTGAAGAAAAAAATATTTTTTTTGACTAATTTCGCTTCAAAAATCACCTTTTTAAGGTAAAATCTCCCTTTATTAGCCTTTTTTGTAAAATTTCTGTTACCTAGTAATTTTTTCTAAAATTTGTTGGTACAAATATTTTTAAGGGTTATTGTTTTTATTGCTTACAATCTAATGTTATAATAATAAAAGATATGTAAAAGCTTTTTATATATCTGCAATTATTAATTAAAAGTGGGGCTTTTTTAATGCTTAAGGAGTTTAAAGAGTTTATTGCACGTGGTAACGTACTTGATTTAGCTGTTGGGGTTATCGTAGGTAGTGCCTTCACTGCCATCGTTAAAGCCTTAGTTGATTACATTATCAATCCTTTCCTCGGCCTATTCTTAGGTAGCATCGACTTTTCTGCCTTCGTTATTAAAGTCGGCAGTGCTTCATTCAAGGTTGGTAGCTTCTTAAACGCTGTTATCAACTTCTTAATTATTGCCTTTGTTGTCTTCTTAATTGTTAAGGCCGTAAATGCTGCTATGCCTAAGAAAGAAGAAGAACCAGCTGAAGAAAAAGTTGATCCACAAGTTGAACTCTTATCAGAAATTAGAGACTTACTTAAAAAATAGTTTCTACCTATTATAAGAATACATAAAAAGGCACTTTTGGAAAGTGCCTTTTTATTTTACCAAGAAAACCTCATCATTAATAAAATCGATGGCTTGGTGATGCTGATTCAATAGCCTAGGTTTTAGCAGGTTTGCTTCTTGCCAAAACTTGCTTGAGTTAGTTGCTCCGTTTCTTTCACCGATTACGATAAACTGACCGGACCAGTGGTTTGCTCTTAACCAGTTTAAGATTTCCCAATCAACCTGGCTTGTATCTGGCGCCCAGGCTAAGATGATGTAATTAGCCTTTAGTCCATACCTTTCCAAAGCTGAGATTGCATCCAACTGTTCCACCCTTTGCCAAGCTTGGGGGCTTTCGTTATCCTGTCCAGCCCAATCCAAGTTGTCGGTTGCAATTAACTCCGAGATACTGGCGCTCAAGACACCGTTACCCGCCATTAGTTCTAAACCAAGACCAGGTCCGACATACTCTTTTAAATCCGCCACCCATTCTTGTGAAAAAATATGCCAAATTCCAAAATTTTCAATTACAATCTGGCGCAGACTTAATAGTTCATCTTCTAAGGCCATTAACTCAGGGTGGGCAAACAACTCTTCTTCGCTAAATAATAAATTGGTCTTAATCCTTTTAGGTAGCTGTTGATGTTGGTAAGCCTCAATTATTTGCCGGGCTTGAGCAATTCTTTCCAACCCTGCCTGTAAATTAACCATTTTAGTTCGGTAATTAGTTATTTTTTTTAGGTAGTCTTCACTTCGCATTAAATCTTCCTCTTTAAATTACATTGCATCTTTTAGACCAAACAAGTACAATTTTAGTAGAAATACTATTTCTAGGGGGTAATTTCTATCAAACATTCAAGGAGAAAAAAACACCGCTCGCAATTATTCAAGTATATCAGCGGCATTATTTTAGCTGTCCTAATCTTAAGTGGAGGCACATACTATTATCATGTTAGCGCTCAGGCCAAGGAAGTTAAAAAGGAAACAGCTTTTATTAATAACGCCCAACGAACTTTTACTAACAGCAAAACTTTTACTGGTAAGTTAGCGAGCTATCAAAATATTAAGAACCGCTACGAATATTATAAGACTAACGGTAAAAATAACCAAGAAGTACTTTCAAAATACCAGCAGGTTCTAACTCAGGATCAACATTACTTTACTGATAAACTAAACAGAATGCTTAAGGCCAATACTTTTAGTGACGACCAACTTAGCGAGCTTTCTAAAATGGACATGAAAAAGGCCAAAGCTGATTTACAAGCAGCCAAGAAATACTTGGCTAAAATCAGCCCAATCTACTCAAAAAACGAGCTAAAGGCTAAACAAACACAAATTGATAACTTACTTAATGAGCTAGACCAACCGGTTAAGAAGAAACACCATAAAAAGAAGAAAAAGAAAAAAGCACAAGCTAGCTCTTCTAGCTCCATTGTTTCTTCTTCCTCCAGCGAAGAAGCAAGTTCTAGCAGCACTGATAGTGACGAGACAAGTACTACAACTACAAGCGACTATTCGCAAACTACGACTTACCAAGCACCAAGTAATAATAACTATAATAATACTACTACTCAAAGCTATGGCAACTACGGTAACTACGGCGGTGGTAACTCAAACAACACTTATCCTAGCGGTAACACTAACACCAATAGCAACGACAGTGGAAATACTGGTAATAGCGCTGGCAGTGACACTACTAGTCAAGCTCAAACACCAAGTGCTGATACCACCCAAACCTCTGATCCTAGTTCAATTAAATCACCAGACGGTGAATAGTTAATACTCACAGCGTTACGCTCCCTTTTCGGGTTGGCGTAACGTTTTTTGTAAAAAAATAAGCAGGTCAACTTAGTCAACCTGCCCATAAGTGGACTTACCACGCAATAATTTTATAGTTAGCAAACTCATATAAGCCTAAATCGCTTAGCTCCCGCCCGTAACCAGAGTTTTTCACCCCGCCAAAAGGTAATTCTGGGTGACTTGTAGCCGGCTGGTTAATAAAGACTTGGCCTGTGGATAACTTTTGAGCTAGCTCATCGGCATGAACCTTATCTTGGGAATAAACTGCCCCAGCCAAGCCATATTGTGACTCATTAGCGATTGTTACCATCTCTGCTTCATCTTGAGCTTGATAAATTTGAAAGACCGGTCCAAAGAATTCTTGGTCATACATTGGGTTATCAGGCGTTAACCCCCTTAACACTACCGGCTTAAAGAAATATCCAGCCATTTCTGCGACCGGTCCCCCTTCAACTAGGACTTGGGCACCGTTTTCGCAAGCTGCTGTAACCTGCTTGGTTAAGTTCGTTAAGGCCGCTTCGCTTGCTAAGGGTGCTAGCGTCGTCGCTTCGTCCAGCGGATTTCCCAACTTTAATTGTGCTAACTCTTTCTTTAAGAGGTCGCAAAATTCTGTAGCAATTTCCTTAGCTAAAATTAGCCGCTTAGGGGCAGTGCAAACCTGACCGCTATTACGTAAACGCGCCTTGACCGCATCGTGGGCGGCCTTTTTAACATCAGCGTCTGCTAAAACTAAGAAGGCATCGTTACCACCTAGTTCTAAGCTTGATTTAACCAAGTTAGCTGCCGCCTTACCTGCAAGCATTTTTCCAACTTGACTAGAGCCAGTCACAGCTAGGCCACTGACCCGGCGGTCGGCTAATAAGTTATCCACCTGTTGATAACTTAAAAATAAGTTTTTGAATGCACCTGTGCCTAAGTCCGCCTCCACAGCTAGTTCATCTAAAGCCTGTGCACAAGTTGCTACTTGACCGGCATGCTTTAAAATCACTGGGTTACCCAAGAGGTAGTTAGGAGCTAAGACCCTAATTACTTGCGAATAAGGAAAGTTCCATGGTTCAACCGCCAAGACAATCCCACTGGCCTCATAGTGCAAAAAGGCCTCTTGTCTTGCTCCATACAGGTAGGGTTTAGCCCTCAGCATTTGCGGTCCCCGAGCTGCATAGTAGTGGAGAATTTCTAGACACAAGTCTACTTCGCTGCGAGCTTGCCCAATCAGTTTTCCCATACTTAGACTGGCTATTTTTGCCAATTGCTCTTTTCTTTCTTCCATTAAGTCCGCTAATTTCAAAAGTTGTTGAGCCCGCTTTTCAACCGGCTGCTCCTTAGTAGCTAGATAGTAGGCTTGAGTCCGTTGTAAAGCCTGGTCAACCTCAGCTTGACTAGCAACTTCATAACTCGCAATAACTTCTTTTGTATATGGATTTGTGACTGTATAAGCCATCATCATTCACCTTATTTCCTTTGTGTTTTAACCAACGTGTTACTTTTAACTTAAAATCTTAAACCCCGCCTCAGTCCAATCAACTTCCAGTAGGTGCGTTTGGATGCGGCTAATTTTAATTCTACCTGTATGTTGCATTTGACTAATTAAAAAGTCGATTTTTTCAGGCGCCCCTTGCACAACCATTTCAACTTGACCGTTAGGCAAGTTTTTGACCCACCCGCTCAAGAATAAGCGGTCGGCTAATAATTTAGACTGGTACCTAAAGCCTACTCCTTGAACTATCCCCGTAAACAAAATTCTTCTCCGCTCGGGCGCAGTTTCCTTAAAATCGGGGATAGGCACTGTGGTTACACTCGAGTGCAAGTAAATCTTTTGTAACTTCTTAACTAGGCTTTCAAACATCAAATCCCCCCTCATTTTTATCTATCTTACCGCATTTCTTGGTAAACTACTAACTTTAATGCTTGATAATCTGCTAGAATAAAAGTAGTTATTCTAATTGAGGATGTGTTTAAATGCCAAGCAAAACTCGCTATATTAAGCTTTTTTCCCACAACGATTTAGATGGTTTCGGCGCGCCAACTTTATTTGAAGCGGTCCAACCAGACTTATTTAAGGGCGTTGTCTTTGACCTTACCACTTGTTCAGCTGGGCGGCTAGATGCTCGCTTAGCCTCGTTTTTCCGCCAACCAGATATTGGTCGCTTTACTGATGTCTTCATCATGGATATGACCCCTGACAGTGATTATTCCTTCCAACAACTTGAGCAACACTTCGCCAACCATTGGCTAATCTTTGACCACCACGAAAGCGAAGCTAACCTCCGCGCCCAATATGCCTCTAATTGTATCAATCCTACCAACCCTGCCATCAATCCCTCTGCTACCAGCCTGGTTTGGGATTGGTTGCAAACAAACAAGAATTTTAACCGCCTAGACCCAGCAAGGGTTAAGGAACTTGGCTTGTTAGTTGAATTGATTAGGGCCTATGATACCTGGGATTGGCAAAATGATGACCAAATGCCTAGTGAGATTAAGGAGGCAGCGGATAATTTAAACCAACTCTTCTGGTTTTATCCTCTTTCCAAAACCCAAGAATTCATTCAGGCCGTCTTTGCAACTGGCTGGCCCGCTTATCGCCAAGCCAATGCCCTATTAATCGATACCTTAAACGCACGACGGACCAGTTACATTAAGCGTCACCTTAAAAGTGTCGCTACCTTTGAACAGGATGGCCATTCCTTTGGGGTCGTCTATGCTAGCGATTATAAATCAGAAATTGCCCACGAACTTTTGCAACAATTCGAGGTCGAAGTTGCCCTCGTCATCGATGACCGCAGCGTTTCTCTAAGAAGCAATGGTAAACTGGATGTGGCTAAGTTTGCAGAGGACTACTTCCGGGGTGGTGGTCACGAAGATTCAGCTGGTGGGAGCTTAAACTTCAACCCCGTCTTAGAAGCTGAAAAAATGGTAGTCGCAGCCATTAAGGAGCAAAAACAAGTCAACGAACAAATGACGGCTGCAGAAGCCGAAACAGACTCCCTCGCCGACCAACTAGACCCTGAAACGGCAGCTAAGTTAGCCGCTCTTTTTGGTAACCAAACCGACTAAGTGCTACAATTAACTTATTCAAACATTAAGGATGTGACTTTTGTGAAAGTCTTAGGAATCTTAGGGGCCCATAAGGAACATGGGGTGACACGCATGATGCTTGACCAGGTCTTACACCAGGTTCAAGCACCTAATACTTCTGAAATAATTTACTTAGAAGACTATCAAATTAAGCCCGACATCAAGGGCCAACCTAATCCTACCATGGATCAAATTATCGCTAAGCTTGAAGCCGCTGACGTCTGGGTAATTGCTGCTCCCACTTACTGGGGCGGCTTATCTGGCGTCATGAAAAACTTCTTTGACTGCCTCAGACAACGACTGGTCCGCTTTGACCGCAAGGGTGGCACTCACCCAGATAAATTCGCCCACAAACACTACATCAGTCTAACCAACTGTTATGCCGGTAAATGGGAAAACTTCTTGAGTGGAGTTACCGACGCTAGTTTCAGAACCATTGATAAGGTCCTAACCGCCGGTGGGCTTATCAAAATTGGCGAAGCTGTTCAGACCGCTACTTGGGGCTTAACTGAACTAGCACCTGCTAAGCAAAAAGAATTAACTAAACTCGGTCAAAAAATTAACCGGGCCACTAGAAAGGACGATCAAACCGTGAAACGTTACTTCGAACTCTTCTTCATCGTTGCCGTCATGGCCTTTATTACCATGGCCATTCAGAGCCTCTGCCTCAAACTGTTAAACCTCTCGCTAGGCTTTTGGTCTAATTATATTTCCTTTGTGATTATCTTCTTTGCACTGCTAGCAGTTACGCTCCACTTCTTTACCGTGGTCAAACATAAACGTAAATAATTAAACGGGTCACGCATACCGCCAAGGTAGTCGTGATCCGTTTTTTTAATAGCTAATTTTTTCAGGCCCTACTTTTAAGTTAGTCATAGTCGTAACCAGGTTAACACCCTCAATCTGGCGGTTAGGATTATAACGCGGGTCATTAAAGACCAGTAGTTGCGCCCCAGCAGCTAAGCCAGCCTTTACCCCGTTGACCGAATCTTCAACTACTATGCTCTCACTAGCTTTTAACTCTAAATTTTCTATTGTATCAGCAATATAAATACCCTACTCCATAGTAGGTCATATGAAAATTATACTCGAAACCTCCGATACTACTAATACGTACATAACATAGGGAGAGTTTTTTGTGAAGTTCATCTAAAAATATTTATTATACAGTCGTTGACAACGAGCCCAAAAAAGCGTGCCCTCATTTGAGAACACGCTTTTTCATCGAAGAAGCTTAATCTTAAAGCTTTTCTTTGTTGACGATGTTTAACTTATCGTCTAAGTCGTAAACAACTGGTTGGCCAGTAGCCATTTCTACGTTCATGATGTCTTCATCAGAAATTTGTTCGATGTACTTAGTCAAGGCACGTAGTGAGTTACCGTGGGCAGCAACGATTACGTTCTTACCAGCTAATAAGTCTGGAGCAATCTTGTCTTCCCAGAATGGGATAACGCGTTCCAAAGTAACCTTTAAGTTTTCCCCACCTGGAACGATGCGTGGGTCTAAGTTAGCGTGACGACGGTCGTTAGCTGCTGACCCTTCATCGTTTGCGTCCAATAATGGAGGTAATACGTCATAAGAACGACGCCAGATGTGAACTTGTTCGTCACCGTACTTTTCAGCTGCGGCTTGCTTGTTCTTACCTTGTAAAGCACCGTAGTGACGTTCGTTTAAACGCCATGACTTTTCTTCTGGAATCCAAAGTTGACCTGATTCTTCCAAAGCGAAGTGTAAAGTCTTGATGGCACGAGTTAAAACTGAAGTGTAGGCTTGATCAAATTCAATCCCTGCTTCCTTTAACTTGCGACCAGCTTCTTTAGCTTCTTGTTCACCTTGTTCACTCAAGTTAACGTCTACCCAACCAGTGAATAGGTTCTTTAAGTTCCATTCACTTTGACCGTGACGGATAAATACTAATTTTGACATATCAGTATAAAACCTCTTTCTTAAAATAAAAATTGTTTACACCTGTATTTTACACTGAATAGGAAAAAATTCCTAGCCCTTGTGATAAATTAAGCTTGCTTTTCTTTCAAAGCCTTAATCAAAGCGGCGACCGCCTTTTCAATGTTGGCTGGCGTAGTTCCCAGGTTCAAGCGGATAAAGCCTAAGCCGGCTTGACCAAACCAGTCGCCAAAGTCAACCGCTAACTTGGCTTGCTTCTTAACTAAATCAGTTACTTCTTCCTTAGCAATCACGCCGGATAAATCAATCCACATTAGGTAAGTTCCCTCTAAATCACTCACCTTAATTGCTGGGAAAGCTTGGGTTAATTCTGTCTTAACGTAGTCAAAGTTAGCTTGCACCACCTTAATAAAGCCAGCTAACCAGTCTGCTCCCTCACTATAAGCTGCTTGGGCTGCTACTTTTCCTAACAAGCTTCCTGCTGGCGAAGATAACTTAGCAACGTGTTCATCATAACGGTCACGTAGTTGGGGGTTAGGAATAATCACGTGACTATTTTGTAAAGCAGCTAGGTTAAACGTCTTAGACGGAGCGTCTAAAACCACCAAGTTATCCCGGTAGTAACCATCCTTAATTGATAAAGCCGATACAAATGGGCGCTTACCCATAATCAAATCATGGTGAATTTCGTCAGAAATCACTTGAACTTGTTCCTGGCGGCAAAGCTCTAGCACCGCTTCTAATTCCGCTTCCGACCAAACTCGCCCAACCGGATTATGGGGACTACATAAAACTAACGCCCTAACTTGATTAGCCTCCATCTTTTGGCGCATGTCTTCTAAATCCATGACGTAATTTCCGTCAACTTGTTTTAAGTTGGAAATCACTAACTTACGGTGGTTATTTTCAATTACCCGCATGAAGGGGTAGTAGACTGGTTGCATAACCATCACCGCGTCGTTTTCTTCGGTTAAGAATTGGATTACTGTGCTTAACGACTGCACTACCCCGGTTCCAAACCTAAGCCAGTCCTTATGTAACTCAATTCCGTAACGCTCTTTTTGCCAAGTAAAGTAGGCATCAAAATAAGCATCAGGGGTCATTGAATAACCAAAAGCCCCGTGTTCTACCCGCTTAACCATGGCTTCAAGCACCGCTTTAGGCGCCTTAAATTCCGTATCGGCCACCCAAAGTGGTAATAGGTCACTGGCCCCAAATTCTGCTTCCAAGCCATCCCATTTGACGGCATCCGTATTTTGGCGTTCAACCGCATATTCTTTTACAAACGTTTCTTTATCCATCCTACTTCTTCCTTCCTAGCTTTTTAACTTTAGCTTGATACCCTTGATGCTTGATGCTCACCGGTTTAACTCCTAAGACATCGAGTGCGAAGGTAAAGATGGGAATCCCAACAATTAAGCCCCAAACTCCAAATAAGTGTTCAGACGCTACCAGCACCACAAAGGTATAAAAGATTGGTAATTCTGTCTTAGATGACATTAATTTTGGATTTAAAATATATGACTCTAGCGCATGGACTACCAGTAGCATTACGATAACATAAATTACGTCCCGAATTCCACCCACAGAATAGGCGATAAAACTTAGCGGGATAGCTGAGATAATCACCCCAGCAACCGGCACTAGGCTGAGAACAAAAATCATCAGGCCTAAACTAATGATTTGTGGCATTTTCATCATGCTTAAACAAACCAAGGTAATGGCCGTGTTAACCAAGGCAATCATAAACTGGGCTTCCATTACTACCCCGAAGGTGTTAACGAAGATCTTAGCAAAGTGGTAAATATCCTTGAAGAGCCAAGAATTAGGTCCCTTTAAGAAACTCTTAGAAAAAGTGTACATCTCGTCTTTTTCTACCGTGAAAAAGAAGGACAATAATAGGGACATCAGGAAGGTAAAGCCCATAGAACCAATGCTAGTAATGTATTTCAACAGAATGCCGGCCCCATTTTTTACCTGCTTCATAATCTCCGAGCTATTGATATAACTGGAAATGTAAACCCACACCTTGTTGGTGTCAGCCGGCATATTTTGGTAAAATTTTAGGACCGATTTTACCATCAACTCCGATTGCACAATTAACTTAGGAACGTAGATGGTAATTCCAAGGTAAATCAAAGCAATTAATAATGCGTAAATCACAATTACTATTAAGCGTGACGGTAACTTAAGGTACTTTTGTACCCAGCTAACCGCTCGCACCACCAAAAAGGTGAAGATGAAGGTTAACAAAATAATGCTCATTAAGCTTCTGACTAGATACAAAATTCCAATTAACCCTGCTAACACAACAAACCTTCTAAAGCGCTCATTAGCAATAAATTTTTGCCAAAGATTTAAATTTTCCACGCCACCATCCCTCTCTTAGGTCATTTAACCTTATTTTACAATCATCAACGCAAAAAGTCTTTAACCACATCTTAAACTTTTGCTGAATTATTTGGAACAACGGCTTATAATTAATTAGATATTGCTTAAGAAAGAAGGATTACTGTGACTAAAAAAGCTAGCTTAGGAATCATCTTTGCCACTAGCGCCGCCATTTTATGGGGCTTTACTGGATTGTTATCCCAATATCTTTTTAAAGAAACGGACGTCTCAATCGGGTGGCTGATGGGGGTTAAGACACTCATCTCAGCTTTTATCGTCTTACTGGCTGCCTACCACACAGAGGGTAATAAACTGTTTGAAGTTTGGCGACGCCCTAGCGATTACTTACAAGTGGCCACCTATGGTTTAGTCGGGCTGGCCGGAGTCCAACTAACTTATTCGCTTACCGTCTATGACAGCAACGCCGCCATCGCAACCATCCTTCAAACCCTCGGGGTGGTCGGGGTTATTATCTATTCCGCCTTAGTTTTCCACCAACGACCACGGCGGCAAGAGTATCTAGCTGTAATCATCGCCTTAATCGGGACCTACCTTTTAGTAACCCGCGGTCATGGGCTAAATATTGCATTAAGCCCGGCTACCCTGCGTGACGGGAGCCTCTTGGTTCTGTGTGGCACCGGGTTAGCTGTTTTACCGGTTGGACTATTGAAAAAATATAGTTCGCTCACAATCCTTGGTTGGGGCTTGTTAATTGGGGGCATTATCTTTGAAGTCGGCCACCCCTTTTGGGTAGGCCTACCAACATTTTCCTTGATTAATACTAGCTGCATTATTTTAATTACCCTAATTGGGACGACCCTTTCTTACCTCCTCTTTCTCCACAGTATGAATTATATTAATTCAACCGTGGCAGCCTTACTTGATACCTTCGAGCCACTAACAGCTGCGGTCGGTACCATGCTTTTCTTTAACGCTAGTTATAACTGGGCCGAATACTTAGGCAGTTTCCTAATCTTAAGTACCGTCTTTATCCTAGCCGTCGGCAAGAAAAATTAATTCCAAACTAAAGCCAGCCTTCCTGTGCGTAAAGGAAAGCTGGCTTTAATTCTAGCTTAGCGGTAAGTCCGCATTAAGCTTGCTGATAGTACTTGGCTAACATCTTATCGGCAAAATCTACGTCAAAGAAATTTTCTAACCGCTGGGCTAACTTTTCAAATGGTTCATTATTTTCTTTAGCCTCAACAATTAACTGCTGTGCAAATTTCTCCTGCATAGTTATCGTATTCTGTTCCACTGCATAATCTACACGGTCTTGAACCCAATATATAACAATCCCTCCAGTCGTTTCTTCTTTTAGCTAACTTTACTGCGTACTTAACTTCCCTGACAAAATCCGTTCTCCCTGCGGGCCGACCGGCAACTAGGTCGAAGAAGTCTTGTAATTCCTCACTACAATCGGTCATGTCCCCGTAGGGGTTAAGAATTAAGGAGACAAACCCATCCTTAAACTTAAGCTCATTGATCCCATTTGGCACCAAGTTGACCTCATAAAATGAATTGCCTAGCTGGTACCAATCAAATAAACAGATGAAAATCACATAGGTTTTGGGAATCTCACCGTAACTTTCCCGGGGGTAGAGGCGCTCCGTAATCATGGTGGAGTGATAATACAAGATACGCTGCATCAGATACTTTGGCTGGATGATTTGCATCTCAGTATCAAACATCTCGCCGCCTTCACCGTAGGCG
>SAMEA104315421__coassemble_965_pt1 | contig 19746 bp, 20 predicted proteins | sample SAMEA104315421__metabat2_low_PE_055 | metagenome-assembled genome bin SAMEA104315421 (sample SAMEA104315421) | gut metagenome | biome: Monkey gut; feature: monkey-associated habitat; material: faeces | place: China | collected 2013
TTTATAAGGCAGCGGCTAAGCAAATAGACCGTGGTAACTATAACACCCAAACACTCGGGGCAGACTTTACTGCCTTCCACACCATTGCGGGAACCAACTGGGTATTAGTTTCTTACATCCCTACTAAAGTTGTTTTGGCTAACCTCTCTAAGTTACGTTTAATCATGATTGCCATCAGTATTGTGGCCTTAATTATCATGTGCATCGTCGTTGAACGGGTTACTAACCGGACAATTAAACCAGTTAAGAAGATGACTAAAGTTATTACCGCCATGGCTAACGGTGACTTTACAGTCGACGTAGATACTAAAGGAAATGACGAAATTGCAGAAATGGGCAAGAGCGTTGATAAATTCATCGTTTACATGCGGCAAATGATTAAAGCTATTAGTCAAATTTCTACCAGCCTACAAACCCAAGCAAGTGGTAGCGAAAAGGTCGCTCATGAAATGAACGATGCCTCTGAAACTCAATCAAAATCTATGGATGAACTTAACATGACCGTTGACCAGTTATCCATTTCCGTTAACGATATTGCCAAAAACGCTAGCCAACTAGCCGAAGTGGTAACAGATACTAAAGACAATAGTGACTTGGTTAAGGTCAAAATGGAAGATACCGTTTCAGTATCCGAACACAGTCGTGAGGATATGAAACAAGTTGTCGTTGCCCTCGATAACATCCAAAATTCTGTTACTAACCTGCAAGAATCCATTAATAAAGTGGGGACTGCTTCCGGTGAAATCGTTAATATCGTCAAAATCATCGGGGAAATTGCTCACCAAACTAACCTCTTATCACTTAACGCTTCCATCGAAGCCGCCCGTGCTGGGGAAGCAGGTAAAGGCTTTGCGGTCGTAGCTACTGAAATTAATAACTTGGCTAAGAGTAGTGCTAACTCCGTATCACAGATTTCTGATTTAATCAAGGAAGTCAACGACCTCGTAGGCGACACCGTTAAGCAAGCTGGCGATAGCGTAAACGACATCAATTCCAGTGCCGTCCTAATCAATACTGCCGTTGATAGTTTTGATACTATTTTCCAAAATATTCACGAAACAAGTAATATGATTAGTCAAGTGGTGGAACGAATTGATGGGATTGAAGAAGTCGCTACTAACGCGGCCGCTATTTCCGAAGAACAAGCGGCTAGTTCAGATGAAATTTTAGCTACTTCAGAAACCACTCTCGCCCAAGCTAAGAACATCTCAGGTAATAGCAAGGTTGTGGCTAAGGAAGCTCAACAATTAGCTCAAACTGCTAAAGACTTGGCTAACCAAGTTAAACATTTCAAAGTTTAAGAGGTGAAGATAACAATGCTTAAGAAATTTTTTAGTTTCTGCTTAATCCTGACTTGTGCTAGTTTCTTCTTATCTGCCTGTGGTCATGACCAAGCTGATGGAAACGGTAAAAAGATTGCGATTATGACTTACACTAAAAACGATACCTTTAGTAAAAAATTAATCGCGTCAATGAAGGAAAATGCTCAGGCAAATGGGATGGAAGTCGATATTTACAATGCTAATGATTCTAGCGATACCCAAATTGCTCAGGTTAAAAAGGTTGCCAAAATGAATTACGCGGCCATCTTAATCAGGCCTGTTGAAGCCAATAATTCTCAAGAAATCACTGCCATTGCCGGTAAAACACCCGTTATTTTTTACAACCTACAGCCAGAAAAAAGTGTGCTTAAGCCTAACCAAGATATCTATGTTGGCCCTAACGAAGAACTGGCCGGTAAGTTGCAAGCCAACTACGTCTTAAAACAAACGAGTGACAAAGACACTATCAACGTTGCCATTTTAAGGGGAGCTAGCGGTTTGGCTGCTGAAAAGAGAACCAGTGCCTTTCAAGACACCTTACGTAAGGCTGGTAAAAACGTTAACTACGTCTTTTTAGACAATGGTAAGTGGAATCTTAAGACGGCTCAGCATCTAACCGAACTCTTCTTAAAGACCAACCAGCCATGTGATGCTTTGGTAGCTAACAATGATGATATGGCCTTAGGTGCGATTGCTGCCTTTAAGCAAGCTAAGCGTAAATTACCAATCGTCTGCGGGGTCGACCTTTCTGCCGCTGGTAAAAAGTCGATTCAAGACAACCAGCTAGCCTTCTCGGCCTACCAACCTGCTGACTCCCAAGGAAAGACCATCATCAAAGCCGCTTTACTCTTAGCTAACAAGAAAAAAGTCACCGACCTTAAAGGGGCCAGTGATGATGACTTGTATGTCTATACTAGTTTCGAAGGTGTAACAGCCGAAAATGTGGCTAACTATTAATTACCCTATTACCTATTAATAAATTAAAAATGCGGATTCTTTGTAAAAACAAGGAATCCGCATTTTGATATTATCAACTAAATTAGTTATTGGCGCTAACTTCAGCGTAGGTTGGAATTGATGGAATCGCCCCTAATTTTTGGACTGCTAACGAAGACGCCTTATTGGCAAAGCGAATCGCAGCTTCAATGTTAGTAAAATCAGTGTCTAGCTGTGAACTTAAGGAACCTAGGAAAGTATCTCCTGCTGCGGTAGTATCGACTGCTTGGACCTTAAAGGCAGGAACAAACCCATGGGTGGTTTTTGTCTGATAGAAGGCCCCTTTAGACCCAAGGGTAATAATAACATTTTTTACCCCTAATGCCTGTAATTTTTGGGCGGCTTGTTGACAAGACACTTCGTCTTTAACTTCAATCCCCGTTAGGGCTTGCGCTTCGGTTTCATTTGGGGTTATCAAATCGGTTAAGCTTAACATTTCAGGTGGAACCTGCTTAGCTGGGGCTGGGTTTAAAATCGTCTTTACCCCTGCCTTTTTAGCCAACTTAAATGCGTATTCACCCCCGGCTAGCGGTGTTTCAAATTGCGTAATTAAAAAGTCACTTGCGGCAATTTTAGCCTGAGCTTGGTCAATATCTTCAAGGCTTAATTCTTGGTTAGCCCCCCCATAAACGAGAATGCTATTTTCCCCGCTTTCTTGGAGCAAGATAAAAGCCTGGCCTGTTCCGCTGGCTGAATATGTAATAGCGTCCGTGTCAATCTCTGCTTCCTTTAGTAGCTCTAGCATCATCGCTCCGTTTGCATCATTGCCAATTTTACCGATAAAGCTTGTCTTGGCGCCACACCTTGCAGCTGCAATCGCTTGGTTAGCGCCTTTACCACCACCAGCATTTTGCTTAGAGTTCATCTGCATCGTTTCGCCTGGCTTAGGTAATCTGTTTATTTTCAAGATGGTATCAACATTTAAACTTCCTAGAACCGTTACCTTATTCATGATAATCCCTCCCAGTCTGACTCTATGTAAAAGGTATTACTTACCTCTATCTTATCCTATTGCCCATATTGACGCTAGCAAAATTTAACTTTAATTAAAAGGAAATTATCTTTCTTTCATTAAACTAAAAAGCACCAAGTAGAGCCATAAACTCTCCTTAGTGCTTAAATAATTAATTAATCTTCTGGAAATTCAGCGGCAGTAAAGACTTCTGATACGTCGTCTTCATCTTCAAGCCGATCAATTAAGCGTTGTAATTGTTCCACTTTATCTTCCGGAACTGGAACCGTATTTTGGGGAATCATTGTTAATTCAGCGGTTGCTAAATCATATTTCTTTTCTAAAGCGTCACGTACTTCTGCAAATGACTTAGGATCTGTATAAATTTCAAAGACATCATCTGAAGCTTGCATATCTTCAGCCCCAGCTTCTAAGATGTCTTCAAACATTTGATCTTCGTCAACGTCTAATTCTTCGCGTGCAATCGCAATGTAACCCTTACGGTCAAACATAAAGCTAACAGAACCTGTTTCACCTAAGGCACCGCCATTACGGTTGAAGTCTGTCCGTACAGCAGAAGCAGTCCGGTTACGGTTATCTGTTAAAGTGTGAACTAAGATAGCTACCCCACCAGGACCGTAACCTTCGTAAGTAATTTCTTCATAGTTTTCACCACCGGCACCAGTAGCTTTGTCTAGTGCCCGTTTAATATTATCTTTAGGCATGTTGGCAGCACGAGCTTTATCCATCATTAAGCGCAATTGTGGGTTAGAGTCTGGGTCAGGACCACCACTCTTTGCAGCCATATAGATTTCTCGTGATATTTTTTGGAAAATTTTTCCACGTTTTGCATCTTGGGCGTTTTTGCGGCCTTGGATGTTATGCCATTTTGAATGTCCTGACATTTCTAATACCTCTTTCCGATTATTTCAAATTTGGCTATCATGCCAACTTTCATAATAACAAATTAATGACGCTCATGCAATCCTTAATTAGCTAAAGACAATTTAATAATTAGTTTTTTTAGACTGGTATGTTCCAGTAATTGTAAGAGCACAAAACCTAGTAATACCCCTAATGTGTTGGCACACAGATCATCGATGTCAACTACGCGCTGAAGATTGACCGCCATATCACTTATAAACTGACAGCATTCAATCGCTAAGCCAGGTAGTAATGCCCAGCCAATTAATTGGACTGAACTTAACTTGGGTTTAGCTAGTCGCAAGTATACTCCCGCGGGGACGGTCATCAAGACATTTTCTACAAACCCCCCGTCAAAATATTTAAGTGCCACGAGGTTGTAAGCTACGTTACCAAAATATTTAATTGGTTTATAGCTACCAGCAAAAAAGGCCATCCCAGCTGGATAAAAAGTTAGCCACACCACCGTGATACTGTAAACTAGCGCTGAGTATAAAGTTATTTTTTGCCAACTCGTCCACCTTTTAAAAAAATAAATTCGTTTAAAACTTACTATTACCAGCAAACATAAAAACAAGACCGGTATCCACGTCATCTTCCTTCACCTCATAAACATTATTACATAATCTTTAATCCAAAACTAGCTGCTGATAGCTACGAAGCAAGGCTGCCACCTGAAGCTGGACCGCATTATTATTGTTTATACGTGCAAAGGCGCGGGCATCTTCTAACGCTTCTAAAATCACTTGGTTATCTTTTTTTAAGCTTAAATTATTTTCTGCTTCTAATAGTTTTAAGCGGGGTAAATAATAAGTTCTGTGGCTACTAGCACACTTAGCTAAAGCCAGTTTAATCAAACGATTACTTTCCTCAAAATCGGCCATTAATGAATGGTATTCCGCTAAAAAATAAGCCATCGTTAGGTACGCATAGGTCAACTCGCCCCCTAATTTTTTAGGTAACTTGTTAAAGAAGCGCTCAACCTTATGAAAAAAGAAGTGCGCCTGTCTAGAAGCATCGTGGCGCATATAAAAAATTCCTTCACCCAAATAAGCCAAATAAACGTACAGACTCAAATTTTGAGTGTCTAACGCCTTTAAAATCGGGTTAAAGGAAGCTGTTACCCGCCCCAAAGGTTGGTTAGTTAACACGTTAGTCATTCCCTCTAAGAGATAGTAACGTAGTACTTCTTCCTTAGTCTTTATTTGGCTAACATCAATCTTTTTTAAAAGTTGCTTAACTTTAGGGAAATCTTCAACCATTAGGTTTTCTTCAATCTCTGCTAGCCTAGCCTTGATTATCCTTAAAGTCAATATTTCGCCGTCATCTAGGTCATCTAACCCCAGGCCTAGCCTAGCACACAGTTGGGTCAAAATAGCCAGAGAGGGGAGTTGGCTCCCCCTTTCAAATTTGCTTAAGGTCGCTTGAGTACAGATTCCTTGACATAAAGTTACTTGTGTTAGTCCTAATTTTTTCCTTTGTGCAACAAATTTCTGAATATTCATTGTGTCACCTACCTAAGACACAATTATAGCCAAAAGTCGCTAGGTAAGTCTAACAAGTTACCTTTGACTAAACTAAAAAACCTAGCTCCTAAAAACTAAGGTGCTAGGTTAATTACTAGTATTATAAGTCTTCTACCACTAAGTAGGTACAATCCAATGGTCCGTGTACCCCTACTACCAGTTCCATTTCAATGTCACCGGAATTTGAGGGACCAGAGATAAAGTTAATCGCTGATGTTTTTAAGCTCCCCGCTGCCAAGCGTTGTTCATACTTAGTGACCGCCTGCCTAGTTGAAGCAACTAAGCCACTCTTAGGAACCAAGGCCAAATAATGTTCTGGTAAGAAATTAAAGCCCCGTCCCTGTTCAGGACTAACAACCACGGTGATTGTGCCTGTGTTAGCAATTAAGTAATCCGCAAAGCCGACCGCTAAATCAGCTTGATTAGCTAGTTGTTCATTTTCCATTCGACTCAACTCGGTGGACCAACAATCTGTTTGCTCAATCCCGGTTGCCTTTGCCCAGTGGTCTAACTGATATTCTTGCCATTTAGCCGGTTTAACCCCCGGTAGCAAGAGCCGTTTAGCCCCAATTTCTTGGGCATAATCCTTCAGAAAGTCTTCCAATTCAGCCCGCTTTTTCACAACCACCTTAGCATTAACTTCCTCGGCGTTTTCTTTAGCGATTGTTAGCAATTCCGCTCCACTTTTACCTGCTAAAACTTGTTCGGGGAGATCATTTAACGGAGTGAAAGCTCTAACCTGATGACGAGGCCGCCCAGCTTTTTTCGCAATCCTATCTAAAAAAGCTTCACGATTTTCTTTGCTATTAGCTTGGCTTAATAAATTAGTCATCACTTTCATCTCCCTTTTGCTTAACCCTAATTGCTACTTCAACTGGTTGGTGCTTCTTATACCAGTTGCGGAAATTGTCCTTATTTTTAGGTGGTACTGGAATATCACGAATATCAGACCAACCCTTAACTAACTTAGGCGCTACCTTAGGTAAATGCTTAATTTTACCATTCTCATAGATAGTCCCACTGACATCTTTTTCATCTTGGGCCTTGCCAAACATCCCCAACCCAAAGTGCTCCATCTTTAAAGCAGATTGGAATAAGAATGGTGAGCCCGTCCCCGTTCCAATCACCTTCATGATTAAGTTAGTCATACTATGATCCAAGTGTTTGTCATCCATCTCAACAATCCGGTGTTTTCTAATCAAATTGTGTAACGGAATCTTTACTGGGCAGGTCTCGCTGCAAGCAGCACACAAGGAACAAGCATAAGGCAGGTCTTCAAATTGGTCATAACCACCCAAAATTGGTGATAACACCTTGCCTAAAGGCCCAGGGTAAATCGAGCCATAACCTTTTCCCCCAATATGCCGGTAAACGGGGCAAACATTCATGCAAGCACCGCAACGGATACATTGTAAAATTGGCTCAAATTCCGTGCCCAAAGCGTTAGAGCGCCCATTATCTAAAATAACTACCCAAAAGTCTTCCGGACCATCAACTTCACCAGCAACTTGTTTACCAGAAAAAGTACAGTAAGTCGTTAACTTCTGACCTACAGCTGAACGGGCAAGCATATTATCTAAAACTTCGGCTTCCTTCATAGAAGGAACAATGCGTTCCATCCCCATTACGACTACCTGCGTCTTAGGTAAGGCCATGGTTAAATCCGCATTTCCTTCGTTAGTATCTAGATTAATAATCCCTTTATCCGCAACCGCAAAGTTACAGCCCGTAATACCGAAGTCGGCTTTCATGAAGTAGTCTCGCAAATAGCCCCTAACAAACCGGGCTTCATGTTGTGGGTCGTTATCACCGGTGTAACCTAATTTTTTAAATTCGGCTTGAACTTGATCGCGATTTTTATGCAAGGTTGGAAAAACAATGTGCGTTGGTTCATCCCAATTATCTTCTTGGAGGATAAACTCAGCCAAGTCACTTTCCAAAACATTGACTCCCTCGATGTCTTGCAAGGTCTTATCTAAATCAATTTCAGTTGTCACCATTGACTTAGACTTAACAACGTTATGAGCTTGCTTTTTAATTACTAGCTCCTTAATAAAGTCACGCGCTTCCTTTTCGGTTTGGGCAAAAAAGACGTGACCCCCTTTTTTTTCAACGTTACCCGCAAATTCTTCCAGGTAATCTGGTAAATACTTTAAAACGTGTTGGCGAATTTGTTCTGCTAAATCGCGCCATTCGTTCCAGTGCCCCATCTCACGCCGCGCTTTTGTCCGCTTAATGAATTGGGCATCTTGGGCCTTAGCAACAGCAGCTTGCATGAACTTATCGCTCTTAGCGTCCGCAATTCTTTCTAGGTAAGGCTTATTGCTTGTTGAAATTCCCATTTAAAACACCCCTTCCCCATTAGCTGGAACCACAACGTGGTCAGTATCTGAAATATACTTAATTCTACTTGGATCGACATTGTGGTTCAAAACCTCGGCAATATGCATAGCCTTAATTTGATGCCCCAAGCGATTCATCCGGCCAGCGATATTCATCAAGCAGGATTCTTCGGTTCCAATTAAAATTTCGGCATCGGTATCCATGATATTTTTTACCTTTTCGTCAACCATTTCTACAGACAATTCTGGCCTTTTGGCGGAGAAAGTTCCCCCAAATCCACAACATAGTTGCACATTTTTTAAAGGAATCCGTTTGAGGTCCTTAACGTGGTCTAATAGGACAAAGGGCGCGGTTCTCTCTCCAATTAACCGAGTCATGTGACAAGAACGATGAACCGTTACCTTAGCATCTAATTGCGCCCCGCAATCCAAAATGCCTAATACCCGGTAGATAAATTGGGTAAATTCATAAATTTTACTATTAATTTCTGCGGCCTTAGGTCCATATTCTGGATCGTCTTTAAAGATATCCTTGTACTCTTTAATCATAAAGACGCAGGAACCTGAAGGGCCCACAATATAATCGGCGTCGATACTTAACAAGGCATCAATTTCATTTTTAAAGGTTTTTATACTTGCTTTAGAGTAGCCACTGTTATAAGTTGGTTGTCCACAACATATTTGTTTCTCCGGTAAGACGGTTTCACAACCTAGGCGTTCTAGCACTTCAACCATCGCAATCCCAACTTTAGGAAAGAGTAAATCAACTAAGCAAGTAGAAAAAATACAAACTTTTGGTTTCTTCATGATTATCTAGCCTCCAAATAGAAGCTAGTCACCCCCTTTAGAATGATTCTAACCTAAATGCAACTTTATTATAACTCTTAAATTCACAAGTGTCATTAAACTTATGCTTGTTATAACAATATTTTCTACCTAAAAAATATTCCATATAAGAATATTTCACATTGGACTACTTGCTTTTTGAAACAATTTATTAGCTTAGACAAAAAAATATGGATTGAAAGCCTTAAAAAACTTTCAATCCATAATCTAACCTTAGCTATGCTTATTTAGTTGAAGAGCGCTTGATAAAGCCATATGGTAATTCAATCGTCTTTTCTTCAACCGTTTCCTTGTTCATCATCTTAGTCAAGAAACGCATTGCCACCGCCCCAATATCGTAAAGTGGTTGGGTGATGGAAGACATTTGTGGCCGAATGATTTCAGTCAACTTAGAGTTGTTGCTGGTAATAACTTCAAATTCATCTGGAACCTTAACCCCAGCATCTTGGGCACCATTGATAACCCCGGCAGCCAATTCATCGTCACCTACAAAAGCGGCTGTTGCTTTAGCAGCTACCATCGCAGGCCATAAAATTTCGCCAGACCGATAGCTATAGTCTGTTTCAAAGACTAATTCTGGATCATATTCAATCCCATGCTTAGCTAAAACGCTCTTGTAACCTTTAAGTCTGTATTGACCGTTGATTGGGTCTGAAAGTGGTCCAGAAATGAAGGCCACCCGCTTGTTACCATGATTAATCAAGTCAGAAACAGCTTCTTCAACGGCCGCCACATAATCAATGTGTACACTTTCAACCTCTTCTTTAGGGTCCACAGAACCCGCTAAAACAATTGGCGTCTTAGAGCGTTCAAACTGAGCGCGTAAATCATCAGTGATGTTATTACCCATAAAGATAATACCGTCAACTTGCTTAGCCAATAAAGTGTTCAACACTTGAATTTCTTTTTTAGGGTTACCGTCTGAGTTAGCTAAGATAATGTTATACTTGTACATTGCAGCCACATCATCAATTCCGCGAGCTAATGATGAGAAGTAAACGTTAGTCACATCGGGAATAATTACCCCAACAGTAGTTGTCTTTTTACTTGCTAATCCCCGTGCGACTGCATTAGGCCGATAGTCTAAGCGATCGATTACTTCTAAAACCTTTTTTCTTGTAGCGGGCTTAACGTTAGGATTACCGTTAACAACCCGAGAAACAGTTGCCATTGAAACGCCTGCTTCATGCGCAACATCATAAATAGTGATGGTTTGCTTTTCCATGTTAGCTTTCCTCCAAAATTTATTTTTCATAACTTCTTTCATAATGCCTTATTTAATTTATCAAAGTTCACCGTAAAATGCAAGCGTTTCAAGCTAAGTTTTCATAATTATTTTCAAAAAATCCGGCTAGCTTTTCAAAAATTAACGGGCCTAATGCTAGTGTGCTATAATGAGGTAGTTAGTAAAACTTACATAAAAGGAGTGACCCTCATGTCACATTTAACTAAGGTCCAACAATGGCTGGCTGAAAACGACTATGATATTGCTTACGTCAGCGATTACAAGAACATCCAATACTTTACAGGTTTCGGCAGTGATCCCATTGAACGGGTGTTAGCCCTCTTTATCTTCCCTGATAAAGATCCCTTCATTTTTGCACCTGCCCTAGAGGTCGAAGCTGTAAAAGAAGTGGGCTGGAAATATCCTGTCTACGGCTACCTTGACCATGAAAATCCTTTTGCTTTAATCAAAGACCACATTCTTCAAACCGCTGGTAATCCAGTTAAGTGGGCGATTGAAAAGGGTAACTTAACTGTTGAACGTTACGAAGCTTTCAAACAACAATTCCCTAGCGCCGATTTCACAGGTAATATCAGTCCTTTAATCGAACAAGAAAAACTCTACAAGACCCCAGCAGACATCGAACTATTAAAGGTCGCTGGTAAATGGGCTGACTTTGCCTTTGAAGTGGGCTTCAATGCCTTAGCCCAAGATAAGACTGAACAAGATATTGTGGCCGAAATTGAATATGCCTTGAAGAAAAAAGGTATCCTTCACATGAGTTTTGATACCATCGTTCAAAGTGGCGCTAACGCTGCTGACCCACACGGTGCCCCTAAGGCAGACAAGATTCGTCCTAACGAACTTTGTTTATTCGACCTTGGGACCGTCTATAAGGGCTTTGTATCCGATGCTTCAAGAACTGTAGCCTTTGGTCAAATTGATGCTAAGTCAAAAGAAATCTACGATGTTTGCTTAGAAGCTCAATTGACCGCCCAAGCTGCTGCTAAACCAGGGATGACCGCCGCCCAGCTGGATAAAATTGCCCGCGATGTGATTGACAAAGCTGGCTATGGTCAATACTTTATCCACCGACTTGGTCACGGAATGGGCCAAAGTGACCACGAATTCCCATCAATTATGGAAGGAAATAATATGGAATTAGAACCCGGTATGTGCTTCTCCATCGAACCAGGTATCTATATCCCAGGCGTAGCCGGAGTTAGAATTGAAGACTGCGTTTACGTTACCGATACCGGGGTAGAACCATTTACCCACTATCCTAAGGACTTAATTACCCTACCCGTTAAATAAAATTCGATTAAGCATTATTGAAATAACCTCAAATTAGCAAGCCAATGCTAATTTGAGGTTATTTTATTTTTCCCTTTACAAACATAAATCATTTGGTATAATACTTACAAAAAGTAAGTAAAATAAATGAGGGATTAGCATGTCCATGACTGACTATCGTATTAACCCCAAAACTGGGCTGGAATTTGGCCTTTATTCTCTAGGTGATCACATGCCTAATGCGCTCACCGGCGAGCAGGTTTCAGCTAAAGAAAGAGTTGCTCAAATTATCCAAGAAGCCAAGTTGGCAGAAGACGCTGGCCTTGATTTTTTTAGTATCGGCGAAAGTCACCAACAATATTTTGTTGGCCAAGCTCATGCCGTTTTATTAGGGGCAGTCGCTCAAGCTACCTCTAAAATTAAGCTTGGTTCAGCTGCTACTATCGTGTCAACTTCAGATCCGGTAAGAATCTATGAGAACTTTGCAACCATCGACCTTTTATCTAACAGACGGGCCGAGATTATCGGTGGCCGGGCCTCGCGTTTAGGCTTATTTGAACTATTAGGCTACAACGTTAGCGATTACGAAGAATTGTTTGAAGAAAAATTTGAACTATTGCTAAAAATAAATCAAGAAAAAAGAATTACTTGGCAAGGTAATTTCCGCGCACCACTCCATGATGCAGAAATTCTACCACGTCCATTAAACGACAAGCTCCCTATCTGGCGGGCAGTCGGTGGGCCGGCAGAAAGCGCCATTAAAGCAGGGATGCAGGGCGTGCCTATGGCCATCGCAATGTTAGGCGGACCTGTTGCCATCTTTAAACGCTCCGTTGATGCTTACCGCCAGAGCTTGCGCCTTAGTGGTTATCAACCAACCGATTTTCCAGTTGCTACCACCGGACTTTTCTACGCGGCCGCAGATACCAAGACCGCCTTACGCGAATTTTACCCTTACGTTGATAAGGGCATCACCCTCGCTAATGGAACCGGTTTTAACAAGCGCCTATTTGCTAACGGAGCTAAAATTCAAGATGTAATGGCTATCGGTAGTCCCCAAGCCATTATTGAAAATAATTCTCTACCAATATGAACAATTTGGACACCAACGTTACATGGCTCAAATTGATTTTGGTGGTCTTCCCTTTGAAAAAGTTATGAAAAATATTGAAATTATTGGTAAGGACATCCTACCTGCCATCAAGAAATATACGAGGAAGTGATTAAAATGAAAATTGTAGCCCTTGCTGGTTCAGTCGTTGGTAAAAAAACTTTAACGGTCATGAACTACGTCGCCCAAAAAATAGCCACTGATTTTAGTGAAATTGACTTTGAGCTAATCGAGCTCGCTAAAAAAGATATCCAATTTAGTGACGGTCGTAATTACTTAGAGTACAGTGGCGACACCTTAGAAGTTACCACTAAGATTATGGCCGCAGACGCTTTAATTATTGGCAGTCCTATTTTTCAAGCTGCTATCCCCGGTTCCGTCAAAAATATTTTTGACCTCCTACCTGAAAAAGCCCTTAGGGATAAAGTTGTCTCCCTAGTCATTACAGCCGGCTCTCCTAAACACTACCTAGTGGCTGAAATGCAATTAAAGCCAATTCTAGCCTACATAAAAGCCCAGGTCTTACCTGAGATTGTGTTTGTAGAAGGCCAAGATCTCTACCGGAATGAAATTATCAACCATGATATTATCTTCAGACTGGATAAATTGGTAGAGGATACTATCTTGATGGTGGAGACCTTTAAAATCCTCCGCCAAAAACAAGAGGATGCCCTCTTTTAAAAAAGAAGCACGCTTACTGCAATCAGTAAACGTGCTCTTTTTAATTCACTTAGTCTGTTACTTCAGTACTCTTTTTAGGATAAAAGACTTCGGTTGGATGTTCACTTTCAAAGTCAGCTACATCTTTAGCTTCTCCAAAAGCTGAGCGACCATCGATTATGATGTCGTCTTGCATATCTTCTGCTAAGTCTTCCTCTGCTAACTCTTCCTTAGCAGCTCTTAAATGTTCGCGCAATTCAGTAGTTGCTTGCTTCAAAGAAGTAATTGCGTCCGTCATTTTCTCATTTTCCTTTAAAGCATCAGTCTTGGCCAAAACCTTATCTTTTAAAGGAGCAAAATCTAAGCTGTTAGCTTGTAAGAAGTCGCGCAAATAGCGATCGTACTTGAGCGCTTTTTCTCGTCCATCTAGCAATGCTTCATCCAATTTTAGGGCAATTTTTTCACGTTGTTCTTCCGTAACCTTTTTAGAGAGTAAAAAGGATGCACCTGCAACCGCACCTAAACCTAGTAAGAAAGTTTTCTTCATCATCAATTACCTCCACTTCTAGTCTGTCGGATTCTTCTTATGTTTATTATAAAACTTAAGTGCTTGCTTTCCTAGTCTAAAAGCCATCGAAGCCTGGGTCGCAGCCTTAGCCGAACCACTCACCCTTTCAGCTACATTGCGGCTAGCAGCATTTAAATCTGAAACGGATTCGCTTAATTCTGCCATTGTTTCAAAAAGTGGATCTAGCTTGGCACTTTTTTGATTAACATCATCCATCAAAGTATTAGTTTTATTTACTAACTGTTCCAACTCTTTAGAGATGCCGTTAATATCTTCAGTCACTGCCCCAATGCTTTTAGTTGTTTCTTCCAGGGTCTTGATTAAGTCCTTGAGCACAAAGCATAAGGCGATTACTAGTATTAAAAATGCTCCCGCAGCAATTAAACCTGCTAATTGTCCAAATGTTAAAACCATACTTTTTCCCACTTTCCGCATTTTATTTACCTATTTTAGAATATCATTCTTACCCTAAAACTTCAAATTGCAACCGGTTAGTTTCTAAAATTCTTAATGTTTCTTCTCGTCCTTAGATTTGCTATCATTAGAATTAAGATTATTTTTAGGCAGGTGTCATTTGTGCAACTTAATACTATTCTCTTAACAGCCGGAGTAACTAGCGACGTTAGTAAACAAGTTAGTAAGCAAACCAACATTCTTTCTCGGTATGTTGCTAATATTGATTGGGATGCCATCATTGGAAAAGTCGTCTCTACTACCATCGCGCTACTGCTAGTTTCATTACTCTTCATCTTGCTTAACCTCATTGGCAAAAGCATTATTAAACGAAGTTTTAGACACACCCGTTTTGTCCAAAACCTGGCTAGCAATCGTATCGAAACGGTCTATTCGTTGACCCGCAATATTTTCCACTATACGATTCTCTTCTTTTATCTCTACGCAATCCTATCAATTCTAGGTGTCCCTGTCGGAACCCTCCTAGCTGGGGCTGGAATTTTATCGGTTGCCTTAGGTTTAGGGGCCCAAGGATTCGTCAATGACGTAATTACCGGGGCGTTTATTCTCCTAGAACAGCAACTAGCGGTTGGAGATAGCGTTAAGATTGGAGCCATCGAAGGCACCGTTCACTCAGTGGGGCTAAGAACTACCCAGATCTTAGGCTATGACGGTACTTTGAATTTTATTCCTAACCGTAGCATTACCATCATCAGTAACCTCTCGCGTAACGATATGCGAGCCCTAATCGAAATTGGACTTGACCCTAAAAAAGAAATTAAAGAAATGATTGCCCTAGTAACCAAAGTGAACGAGGAATTAAAGCCTAACTACCCTGACATTACCAACGGTCCTAACATTTTAGGAACCTTTGATAGCGGCAACGGGCGCATGGTCTTAAGAATCGCCATTTACACTAAAAATGGCGCCCAGTTTACAATTCAAAGTGCCTTTTTAGAACGTTATCTAGAAGTGTTAAGAAGCAATGGCTTTGTAATTCCTACCAGCCCCTTGAACTTAGCCAGTAAATAAAAAATATGAACCATCCCCGCAATAAGGATGGTTCATATTTTTTATAGCCTAGTATTTGGCCACAAAGACTTCGGTTTGGCGGTGTTCAATGTAAGCCACCATTGCCTTTACCCCCGCAAAAATTGCCTCTTCCTTAGGAGCCAAGTATTCAGAGTGAAGTGAATAGGGGCTATCCACTCCTAACCAAAACATGGTTCCAGGAATTTTAGAGAGTAAAAAGCCAAAATCTTCTCCGGTCATAGCCGGCTGAGTTTCTACAAAATCAACTTCTGGGTTGGCTTGCATAAAGTCGATAAAAGCCTTAGTTGTCTGGTCATTATTTTCAACCGGATAATAACCGCCTTGTTCTAATTTCAAATCCAATTGACAGTCAAAAGCTTGGGCAACCCCCTTGGCAATTGCTTCCACCCGCTTTTGAATCAAGCGATTATTTACTTGGGTCAGCGCCCTAATCGTCCCATCAATTTGGCACTTACCAGCTATCACATTACCAGTTGTCCCGGCTTCAAAGTGGCCAAGAGTCACCACTCCGGCTTGGATTGGATCAACATTGCGGCTAACGATTGTCTGAATTTGGTTGACAAATTGTGCCCCAGCAACAACCATATCATTAGCCATGTGCGGGTAAGCAGCATGACCACTCTTGCCGGTAAAAGTAGCATGAATTTCACAAGTGCCTGCAAATAAGGTGCCCAACCGACAACCGATTGTCCCCGCAGGTAATTGGGGGTTATCGTGAAAGGCATAGATTTCATCAGGCATCCATTCATCCATGACCCCACTTTCATAAACCTGCTTGCCACCACTTAAAATTTCTTCGGATGGCTGGAAAAGAAAAGTCAGGTTACATTCTGGTTGAACCTCCGCAAAGTGGCTTAAAATCCCAAGCGCCACCGTCATGTGGATGTCATGACCACAAGCGTGCATCCGGCCTGCGTGCTTGGAAGCGTATGGCAAGCCAGTTTGTTCTGTCACTGGTAGCCCATCAATATCAGTCCGATAGCCAATCGTCTTGCTAGGATTCTTTCCTTGAACATGGACTAAGATTGCAGTCTTCCAAGTCTTAATTTCCAAAAAAGTTTGTGGCAATGACTTGATGATTGCCATTAACTTAGCGGAAGTTTCAAATTCTTCCATCCCAATTTCTGGAATTTGATGTAGTTGTCGTCTAATTTTAATTAGTTCTTCAGCTGTAAATGCCATCATTAACCCTTCTTTATTTAAAAAAAGTGGGACTGCTTAACATCCCACTTCTAGTCTTAAAGTTTCCGTAAGTCGTCAACGATTTCCTTCTTATCGCCGGCAACGTCTTTAACGTCCTTAATCTTACGAGCAGGAGTACCTGCAACCACAGTATAAGGTTCAACGTCTTTAGTAACAACTGCACCAGCGGCAACAATTGCACCCTTTCCGACCCGAACACCTTCTAGGACTACTGCGTTAGCCCCAATTAAAACATCATCTTCGATTGTAACTGGTTGGGCAGAAGGTGGTTCTACCACGCCAGCTAAGACCGTGCCGGCCCCAATGTGGCAGTGCTTACCAACTAAGGCCCGGCCACCAAGGATAGCCCCCATATCAATCATTGAACCTTCACCGACTTCGGCCCCAATGTTGATAACGGCCCCCATCATAATCACGGCGTTATCTCCGATTTCAACTTGGTCACGGATAATTGCACCTGGTTCAATCCGGGCATTAAATTGCTTTTTATCAATCATAGGCACCCCAGTGTTGCGCCCATCATTTTCAACCCGGTAATTAGTAATCTTAGCTTGATTAGCCTTTAAAAAGGCTTCAACTTCTTGCCAATCACCAAATAAGACCCCAGCTTTATCGTTTAGGTAAGCATCGATGCTTGCTGGTACCTCTAATTCATTTAAATTGCCCTTAACAAAAACCTTAACCGGCGTTTGCTTTTTAGATTCCGCAATCGTCCGAATAATTTCATTAGCGTCTAACTTTGGCACTAGAACTCCTCCTTGTGGGAACAACTAGGTTTACCTTAGTCCCCGTATTTTTTGTTTCCTCTAGATAGCCTGCCTTAGGTTCAATTAGATATTGCTTTTCTAAATCATGCGCAAAGTAATTGACTTCCTTCATGATTTCCCGCCGGGTAATAATTCCTAAAAAAACGCCCGCCTGGTCAACTACCGCTAAGAATGGTTGATCCACCAACAGGTGCAGAATTTCTTCAATATCATATGGCGCCTGAATCTTAGGAAAATCGGTCTGCATTATTTCTTTAACAGTCATCCGGTTTAGCCGGCTAGGGTCAATCCCATTTAAACCCAGCATGGTCTCGGTTATCATCGCTAAGGAAAGCAAGCCCGTAACCCGTTGTTCTTTATCTAAAACTGGAATCTTTGCATACTTCACCTTGGTTAGTACCAATAAAGCATGATTTAAATTATTAGTTTCAGAAACATTAGCCACTATTTCAGCCGGGATTAAATATCCCCCCTTGCGCTGGCTGAACATTTCTTCTACCACTTTCGCTATCATCTAAAAACCCCCTTAGGCTACTACTTTATATTCTATGGTATTTAAATAAAATTACAAGTCTAAACACCCTGCTTTTCTATGTTAACAAGATCTTTTTCAAAGTTTTTTGTGAAAATGTTAACTTTTTCTCAAAAAACTTTGCAAATAATTTAGAAAGCTTATTGACATTAACTAAGTCCCTTATTATGATAGTATGAGTAATTATTTCATTGTTACATAATTATCAAGTTTATACATATTTATATAGGAGGCTCATATGCATTTCGCATTAACAGCAAGATTAGCTGCCGAATTCTTTGGGACAGCTATCATGGTTATTTTAGGTAACGGTTCTGTTGCCAACGTTGAATTAAATGGTACTAAGGGTTCTAGGAGTGGTTGGATGACAATCGCTGTTGGTTACGGGTTTGCGGTTATGATTCCCGCTTTAATGTTTGGATCTGTTTCTGGTAACCACATCAACCCTGCCTTTACTTTAGGGTTAGCTTTTGCCGGCGACTTCCCTTGGTCCGAAGTTCTTCCTTACATCGCCGTTCAGTTCTTAGGGGCAATGGTAGGGCAATTAGTTATTGTTGCTTGCTTTAAACCTCACTATGACCTCACAGAAAATCCTGAAGCTATCTTAGGAACTTTCTCAACTATCGACGCTTCTAAGAGTCGCTTAAATGGGTTTGTGAACGAATACTTTGGGACTTTCACATTAGTTTTTGCTGCCTTAGCAATTACCCACTCACCAATTTTTGCTCACGGTAACCAGGGTTCATCGGCATCGGTCTGTTAGTGATGGTATTAGTTACTTCATTCGGTGGTCCTACTGGTCCAGCCTTAAACCCTGCTCGTGACCTTGGTCCTCGGATTGTGCACGCCTTACTTCCATTGAAGCACAAGGGTTCTTCCCAATGGGATTACTCATGGGTACCAGTACTTGCACCTATCTGTGCCGGTATTAGTGCCGCTTTACTTTACAAGGCTGTTTTTGGTCTTTAAGATTTTAATTTAACCTACTAAAAGGCCCACGCTAGAAATTAGCGTGGGCCTTTTATTTATCCTAGTTTAAAGGATCACCGTACCATCTTTGGTAGAGGTCTTCGATGACTGTTAATGCCTTAATAGTTTGAGCAGGCGTTACAAGTGGACTAGCAACTAATCCCTTAGCTAAACACTCATTGAAGTGAGCTAATAGATAAGCTAATCCTGACTGTTGGTTTTGATCTACTAACTGGTTTGTCCCACTAGTTGTTTCAACTGTAGCAACCTTAGCTTCAGTATAATTAGGAACGGTAATCTTTCCGTCTGTTCCCACCAAGGTTAGCTTATCTTCACCGGTTAATTCGGTGGTGACAAAGGCATTGACTAACAAGTCAGCTACCTTAAAAGTCAAGCTGGCGGAGCGGTCGGCTTCACCAATATTATTTTCAGCAAACCCAGCCCACTCTGATACTTCACCATCAGTTAAGTAGGCTGCCAGTTCTAAGGGGTTACTCCCACCTACATTTAAAGCCCCACCACCAGCTGCTAAATCTTGGAGCCAGTCGTTATTGTTAGCGAGCTTAAGGTAACGTTTAATTTCGATAAACCGTAGTTTACCAATCGTCCCCTTAGCCACTTCCGCCTTAATCCGTTGCATTAACGGCAAGAAGAGTACACTTTGTTCTTCCATCAATAGCAAATTCTTATTGGCAGCTAGCTGGAATAATTCTCCAGCCCCCACCTTGTGTCTAGTAAAAGGTTGTGCCATCAAAACATGCTTACCATGCTCGAGCGCATACTTAGCACAAGCGTAGTGGGCCCGGTTATACTTAGGAATGTAGATTACATCTACATCACTTACTTTACATAACTCTTCATAACTACCATATGCTCGCTCAAGTCCCAACCTCTCAGCTTGTTTTTGCGCATCGGCAAGACTCCGGCCGGCAATGGCTACCACTTTAGCTTCTTCAACTTGCTCGATTGCCTTGACAAACTCTGTTGCAGGCTGGCTTGCACCT
>SAMEA104315421__coassemble_970_pt1 | contig 19677 bp, 15 predicted proteins | sample SAMEA104315421__metabat2_low_PE_055 | metagenome-assembled genome bin SAMEA104315421 (sample SAMEA104315421) | gut metagenome | biome: Monkey gut; feature: monkey-associated habitat; material: faeces | place: China | collected 2013
CTAAGTTAGACTACCGGCTCCTAAAGCGGTTTGTATGGGCCACCCTTATTTACAGCATCTACCTAGGTGGGTATTACTTCTTTGATAGTGATAAACGGATTTTCTTCCCGTTACTGTTCTTGTACGCCAGCCTAGGGGTCATCAGTTGGTTTTACTTTAAACCAGCCCGGTTTTCACAGCAGCTTCTCAGTGGCCTAATCTTACTTAACGTCTTAGTCAACGCTCTTTATTTCGAAGCGCCTTATGCGGGTAACTATTCTAATGAGCTCCTGCCTAAAAACGCCTACCAAAAGGTGCAAGCAAATAGTTACTTTGGCCTGGACCAGAATTTAAAGGACCCTCTAACCTACCGGGTCTCAACCATCAGTAATAACTACTTCTTTGGCAGTAATTTTGATTTATACAACGCCTTAAACGGTAGGTTAGCCCTCCTTAATTCATATTACTCCCTGCAAAATAATTACCTGGGAAATTTTATGAACGACCTCCAAAATACTCAGTACGAGGCTACTAGACCAATCGGGCAAGTAGCCGACCGGACCGTGTTAAATAACTTCTTCGGGGTCCGCTACCTCTTTAGCCAAATTAATCAGCCTAACGCTAACAAGCTGCCAGCTGGCTATCAATTAGATAAGCTGACCCAAAAGGTTACCGACCCTAACCACAATAGTAAAAACGATACCCAGGCTAGACGTTACGTGACTAATAACAACTTTCCTCTGGTTTACTGGCAAGATCAAGCCTTTAGCCTCAAGCAATACCGGCAATTTAGTCCCAGTCAAAAAGAACGTGCCCTTGCCAGTGGAGTCGTCGTTGCCAACTCACACCTGGCCGGCTTAAAGTCAGCTTCGACTAAGCAGTTAAAAGGCCAGGTCTTAGAAGTACCTTACCAGTTGATTTCTAGTCGGGGTAACCTCGTCTCCAGTCAAGACCTCATCAAACAAGATGCTAATGAGAGTTACCAACTGGTGTTAAACATTCAGTCGGCTGATAAGCAGGTCCAAAAAAAGTTGGACCAACTTTATGCTAACAGTGAGCTCCACTTAGAAATCACCGATATTTCTTATCAACCCTTTAGCCTCAAAGAACAAGTTAAGCTAGAACAACGCAACAATAATAACGACTTAACCCGGGGAATAATTGGGACTAACTCGGCTTTAACCAAGTACAAGTACTTCCGTTACCACATCTTGAAGGGGTCACCCGATGAAAGCTTCGCCCTCAATGTCACCTCGAATTTAGGTACCGAAAAAATTAGCCAACCAACCCAAGCAGCTACTTCTTTCTACAAGGTGGTTAAAAATGGGACGGTAAACGTCGGTTACTTCACCAAGTTACCGACTAGTCTAACTTTAACGCCCTCTAAATTGGGCCACTACCACTTTAAGTTGAAGGTAGTCGCCTTGCCACTACAAGGTCAGTACCTAAAAGAGGTCAGCCGTATTCAAAAACATGGTCTGCAAAACTTAACCTTTACCACTACCGGCTTTAAAGGCCAAATCACTACCAAGCAAACCGGAATTTTAACTTCCAGCATTCCATACTCTAAGGGCTGGTCTGCCAAGGTTGATGGTCATAAAGCCAAGGTCATCCGAACGAATACCGCCTTTTTAGGACTTAAATTACCTAAAGGGCACCACCAAATTACCTTCACTTACCAAATTCCTGGTCTAGCTTTAGGCAAGAAGCTTAGTTTAATTGGCTTAATCCTACTTGGTTTAAGCCTCGCTATCAGCCTAATTAAAGGACGTATTAGGCATAACTAAATAAGGCCGCTGAGTTCAAACGAGCTCAGCGGTCTTATTTTTATTAACTATTTAAGTAACCAAAAATATGCTAAAACTAAAATCCCTAAGATGATGCGATACCAACCGAAGACCTTAAAGTCGTGCTTCTTGATATACTGCATCAAGAACTTGATTACAACGATTGAGGATACGAAGGCTGTAATTAAACCAACCACCATAATCCACATTTCCATTGAACTGAAGACAAGCCCAAACTTAGCCAACTTGAAAACTGCGGCCCCAAACATAACCGGGATAGCTAAGAAGAAGGTAAATTCAGCCGCTACCGTCCGAGAAACCCCTAAAAGCAAGGCCCCTAAAATAGTTGCCCCTGAACGAGATGTCCCGGGAAATACTGCCGCAATCAATTGGAAGAAACCAATCATTAGGACGGTATAATACGATAATTCTGCAATCGAGTTAATCTTAGGCCGACTCCCCTTATGAATTGTTTCAATCCAAATGAAAGCCACCCCAAAGACAATCAAGGCTAAGGCAACGCAGACAGGATTATAAAACAACTTTTCAAAGGTATCATTAAACTTCACCCCAATAATTCCGGCTGGTAAGCAAGCGATAAAGATTTTCACCCACATGATGAAGGTTTCTTTATCAATAAAGCGCCATAACCCTTGGGGGGCACCGATTCCATTTGCCTTGGCTAGCCTAAATGGCCAGATCCTGTGCCAATAGATTACCACTACGGCCATAATCGCCCCGAGTTGGATTACCACTTCAAACATACTATAAAAATCTTTGCTAACATCTAACTTGACGAATTCATCAAGTAAAATCATGTGCCCCGTACTTGAGATTGGAAGCCACTCTGTAATTCCTTCAACAATCCCAAATAAAAAGGCCTTAAATAGTTCTACCATGAGTCTATGTAAATCCTTTCTTTAGCTATAATTTACTAACCTACTCATTATAGGCTATCTTAGACCTTGCAAGCAAGATACTTTTAAGGACACTCGGCTTCTTAATAAAATTTCAATAAAAAAAGCCAGCCGCACAAGCTGACTTCAAAATTTATGCTTGATACATATACGCCCTTGTTTTCGGTAAATTCTTACCGCTTGGTCCCTTAGAAATTAGGTACTGAATGCAGTCAATATTACCCGATTCAAATGAAGCCGCACAGGCTTGCAGATACAGGTCCCACATCCTAACAAAGCGCTCATCGTGTATTTTTCTAACCGCAGGTAAGACCTGGTTAAAGTTTTGGTCCCAGATTTCCAAGGTCTTTTGGTAGTGCCGGCGTAAGGTTTCTAAATCAGCCACCTGCATCCCAGCATCAACAATGTGGCCTAAATTTTCTAACAAACCTGGGATATAACCGCCAGGGAAGATATACTTATCAATCCAGCCATTGTAAGCCCCACCTTGTTGCCGGGTAATCCCATGGATTAAAGCCACCCCGTCATTAGCCAGGTACTTAGCAATTGTTTGGAAATATTCGCCCAAATTTTCTTGACCAACGTGTTCAAACATCCCCACACTGGTAATATAATCAAAGGGCTCATGCTTAATCTCCCGGTAATCTTCTAAGATAACCTCGGCTTGTTGTTCAAGTCCGAGTTCTTTAATCCGGGCCCTAACAAACTTAGCCTGTTCCTCACTTAAAGTAATCCCGACTACCTTTAAATTATACTTCTTAGCGGCAGTTAGCATTAAGGTCCCCCAGCCACAGCCGATATCTAGCAAGCTCTTGCCTGGCTTAGGGTCTAATTTTTTCAAGATATGTTCGACCTTATTTCTTTGGGCCTGCTCCAGGCTATCAGTTTCATTTTCAAAGTAGGCACAAGAATAGGTCATCGTTTTATCTAGCCACAGTGAATAGAAATCATTGCCCAGATCATAGTGACTTTGAACATCTTCTTTACTGTGACTCTTAGTGTGTGATTGCTTTGGTAAAAACTTCTTAAATTTATTATTGTTTAGAAAGCTGTCCGCGTTAGCATAAGCCGAGGTAATTAATTTTTGAAGCGAGCCTTCAACTTCAATCTTGCCATCCATATAAGCCTCACCTAAGGCGATTGACGCATTTTCGGTCAATGCTTTTAACGAGATTTTCTCGTTAATCTTAATTTTCACCTCTGGTTTTAACCCACCGTACTGCTCAACTTTTCCGTTAGGGTATGTCACCTCAACCGGAATATTAAAAGAATGTTTCAGTAGTTGTTTAAAAAGCATATTATCTAGCACCATTCTTCTCATCCTCTCTAACTAACAATAAACACCCTCAATTTTAGCACTTTTCCTCAGTGCTCGTAAGCAATAAGCTTATTTTCTGTAAATAAATTTATGAATTTCAAAATGGAACCGATTCAATAAATATTTCTTTTCTTAGCTACTGGTTGGCTTAGGGCTTCCCCTACCTGAATGGCGTCTAAGTCTACAAAAAGCAACTCTCCCCGCGAGCGAGAAACCGCCGTATATAACAGGCTATCGTTAGCGGCCTCTAGCACGTAAACCCGCTTAGAACCACTACCTTGGGCCTTGTGAATTGTCAAAGCGTAGGCTAAAAATAAGTCCCGGTTAGCAACGTACAAGGGCAGTTCATACTCATTACTTGCTGTTTGAACTTTAATTTTAGGCTCCTTATCTTCCAAGTGCAGCTCGGTTACAATTCCAAATTCACTGTTGGTATAGCCATACCGTTGCTTTTCATCGTCATTTTGGTAAAAGACCACCTGCGCTCCCTCAAAAAAGCCTCCGTGTCCATAGTCATTCTTAAAGAAAAACGGGGTCTTGGCCCGCCCATCTTTGGTTAAAACCCGGTAGTACTGCTGGTTAATTTTGCCCACCGTCAAATTCCGGTGTGCCAAAATCATGCAGTCCTCTAAGGCCGGGTGAAAATACTTATAGTTAAGCATATCCCGCTTAGCGCCTGTAAACTTACCGGCTTTCTTAGTCACCAGCTGTAAGTTTTTCGCCCGAATCGCTGCAATTAAAGCAGCCGTCTGGTTATTTTGGCACCGGAGGTTGGTTTTAAATTCATAATAACTACCTTCCTGCTTTATTAACCCCATCAAATCACCACAAACATTAAGGGCATCTAAATCCTGACTGACTGGTGGCAGTTGCTGATCATCTCCGGCAAGTAAATAGCGGTAGCCCGTCCCTAACTTGTCAAGCAACCGTGCTAACATTTGGGTAGTTACCATTGAAATCTCATCGATTAAAATCACTTTGATTCCGGTTAAGACCAGCTCGGGCTCGGCTTCCAGTTTAAACAAGAGGTGTTGGACAGTATCATTTTGACTAAAGCCATGGTCCGCCAAATTCAATCGGGCTTTGTGGGTAGGTGCTAGCGCCAAAACAGCGTTAGGGTCCAGTAACTTGCTGAGGGTATAGGTTTTGCCACTGCCACCTACCCCTAATAGCGAAATCACCTGCTGGTCATTTTTCTTTAGCCAGTTGATAAAGCGCGCCTGTTCTTGGCTAGGCCGAAATTGCTCCTGGAGCTTCCTGTAGGGAAAAGCCACCTTACTTTTTGCTTTGAGTGCCCGTCTGAGCTGGCGTTCAAAGCGACACTTGCTTGCAAGGTGGATGGTCTTACCACATTCCTTAGCACAGATAAAGCCAAATTCTTTTAGCAAATCTAAATCACTTAACTGTTCCTTAGCGCTTACGGGTAAAGTTTCCCCCGCCTCTTTTAGGCTAACTAGCCCCTGACAACTCTGCAAGTGTTCAGCTGCGACCCGGTCAAGTAATTCATTTGCCTCTAAGTACTTAGCCACTATTTCCATCGAAAAACCGGGAACCAGCAACAGCGAAAACACCCGCGACTTCTCCCACTTAAATTTAAAGTACTTGTCATCTTCCAGGTAATCGTTAAAGGCTGACCGGTAATACAGACTAGGTAGATAGGGTAAGTAGTCCTTATATAGGGTCCGACCGTCCGTTAGCCTGCAGGTTAGATAGCCTGGGATATCTGTTTTCTGTGGGTAAGTTACGGTTAGTTGGAGCGTTTTCAACTCCTGAAAGCGGGCTAACAACTTAGGAGGCAGTCCGTGAATAAAGAACTTAGCCCCTTTAAAGCCGGCCTGTTTACAACTAGCAATTGGTGTCCCCTTTTTACTCAGTTTTTGGTAGGTAAAGGCCATGGTTGTCGGCTCGGAGGCTACTTGTGTCAGCTGCTTTTGTAGTTTCGCTAGACTAGTCACCTTTAAACCATACTTTTCAGCTTGGGCTAGATAGTGCTGGGCTTTTAAATACTGCTTTTCTTTACAAGCTAGTAAGCACAGGTATTTAAAGGCCGGGCCAATATTTTTACGCGCCCGCCCATCTAAATGTAATTTCAGATAGTGCTTTACTTCCTTATTTTTCCCCTGCAAGTAAGCACACTTACCTAAAAAATAGCAGACCGACTTATATTTGGGATTCAGCGCAAATATTTCCCGGAAAATAGTCTGCGCCGCTTTAACCTTCCCCGCCGCCAGCAACTGGCGAGCTTGTTGATACTTTGCGTCCATTTTGCACCTTCTTAAGTTACTTTACTAATTCTTAGAGTTTTTGTAAGTGCATTCAACTACGAAATCATGTTATAATTATGCTAACTTAAAATAAGTTCGTAATTAAAATTAAGGGGAGATGCCTGTGGTTAAAGGTTTCGTTCGTTTCTTGTGGTTAGTCTTAGCCATTGTCAGTTTTGTCGGCGGGATTGTCGGGTTATTGCTACCCGTCATTCCCCAAATTCCGTTTTTCATCCTCTGTCTCTTTAGTCTGTCTAAGTTTTCTCCCCGGTTTCATAGTTGGTTGCAACAGACCAAATTATACCAAAAATACTTTTTGGGCTTCAAAAGAAAACTCCACTCCCAGGCAGATAATTTAAAGGAAAAAGAAGGCTCAATTAAGGCCCGGATCCTCACCTTCTTTTTCCAAGGTGAAATCGAGAAATAACAATAGGCTCCTAGAAAAGTTGCATAGCTTTTCTAGGAGCCATTTTATTATTCTTGCCCTAAAGCGGCTTTAAGCGCTTGGGCTAAGGCACTTTCTTGGTCTTCGTCTTTTTGGTTGACCTTTTGGAGCAAGCGGCGCTCTTCGCGCTTGGTCATTTTCTTAGAACCACGCTTACCACCACCCATTTTTTCGGTGGTGCCATCGTATTTACACCGGAAGTAATCACCATTTTTCCCGGCCACAATTAACATTTTACGGTGGCATTGTGGGCAGCGGTGGTTAGATACTTTGGCTTCGGCCCGACGCCGGTAGGAACACTCGGGGTTGGTGCAAATTAATACTTTACCATCCCGACCATTGCGTTCCCGCAAGAAGCTACCACACTCAGGACATTTCTTTTGGGTGAGGCTAAAGTCTTGGTACTTAGCCTGACTGTTTTTGACCTCTGACACTAAGCGTTTGGTATCAGCTTCGATTTCCTTTAAGAACTGCTTACTTGCATACTTGCCCTTGGCAATCGCTTCTAGCTGACTTTCCCACTTAGCGGTCAATTCAGGGCTGACTAGCTCTGGGTTAACTAGTTTTAAGAGCTGCTTGCCCTTAGGCGTTACCCGCAGGTGGTTACCACTACGTTCCATCAGCTCAGTTTTGACTAGCTTTTCGATAATCTCAGCTCGCGTTGCCGGGGTCCCGAGGCCATATTTTTCCATTTGGGCTAACAAGGCCCCTTCGGTTAAAGGACTTGGCGGACTAGTAAGGGCTGCTTCCACCTTAAAATTAGGGGCAACTGCCTGCCCTGCTTTGAGGTTAGTGGTTACTTGCTTAGTTTGCCCTTGCTTCTTCCAGCCTGCTTCAATTACCCGCTCCTCTTTGAAATTAAACAAGGCCTGCCCGAATTTAACGGTAATTTTTGCTTGTTCAACCTTGTGGGCCGGAGCAAACAAGCCTAAGAACCTTTCAACGATTAAGCCGTAAATCCGGTGTTCATCGTTAGAAAACTTAGCGTAGTTAGGCCGTTGCTCGGTTGGAATTAAAGCGTAGTGATCTGTTACCTTACTATCGTTAAAGACTTTACCTTGCACAACCTTAACTTGACCTTTGGCATAGTCTTTAGCTTCAGGAAACATTTCGCTGACCGCTTGCAAGCGTTCCTTTAAGCTGGCTTTGATATCAGAACTCAGATACTTACTATCAGTCCGGGGGTAAGATACCACCTTGTGGTTTTCGTATAGACTTTGGACTAAACTTAAGGTCTTCTTAGCCGAATAACCGTAGCGACTGTTAGCCTCCCGTTGTAATTCGGTTAAGTCGTAAGGTAATGGAGCCGGTTCAACCTTGACTTTAGTCTTAATTTCACTGACTTTACCAGGTGTTTTTCTTAACTTAGTGACTAATTCTTGGGCTTGTTCGCTAGTCTTTAGTGCCTGGGGATTTTTTTGAACCAGCTTGGCCTTTACTCCATTAAGTTCCAGGCTAATTTGGTAGTACTTTTGGGGAATAAAGCTACTAATGGCGGCTTCCTTTTTCCCGACTAAAGCTAGAGTAGGAGTCTGTACCCGGCCAGCGGATAAATTATCTTGATATTTGACCGTTAGCGCCCGGGTTACGTTTAGCCCTACTAACCAATCGGCCTTAGCCCGGGCTAGGGCTGAATAATAAAGGTTATCGTACTGCTTAGCCGGCTTGAGGTTGGCAAACCCTTCCTTGACCGCCTTGGTTGTTTGCGATGAAATCCATAGCCGTTTAACCGGCTTGTTGAAGCGGACGTACTCTAAAATCCAGCGGGCAACTAACTCACCTTCCCGGCCGGCGTCGGTAGCAATGACCGCTTCTGCGATATCCTTTCTTTTAACTAACTGGCCGATTGCCTTTAGTTGGGGCCGGGTCTTAGGTAGGGGCTTAGTGCCAATGTACTTAGGAATCATGGGTAGGGTTTCTAACTCCCACTTTTGCCACTTCTTATCCAAATCTTCGGGCATCTTAAGCGTCATTAGGTGTCCTAACGCCCAGGTCACCACCACCTTAGGGCCTTCAAAGTAATGCTTATTTTTCTGATTGGCACCTAAGATTTGGGCTAAATCTCGCGCCACACTCGGCTTTTCTGCTAAAATTAATTGTTTCACATCAACGTTCCTTCCTTTTTCTTATACCCTAAATTTTAACACAAAAGTTACTCGTGGTAGTAAACTAGGCTCAGGAGGTTTTTTTATGACTGTTGACATTAACTACGTTCAAAATTTGACCAAGGCTGGGCAGGTTTACAATGACCTTGACCCTAAGGTGGTTGCTGCTAGAAATCACGCCTTAAAAACCACGCGGGCTTACAATAATAAGGTTTATCACCAAAACGACTACGATTACCAACTGCTTAGGCCCCTGTTTAAGCACTTAGGCGCTTTTCCTTATATCGAACCTAACTTTTACTGCGAGTTTGGCTTTAACTTAAGCATCGGCGACAATTTCTTCGCTAACCACGACGTAGTCTTGATGGACTGTGCCCCCATTACCATCGGTAACGACGTCAACATCGCACCTAAGGTCGGCATCTATACGGTTAACCATGTTGAAGATCCAGTTGCTAGGGCCTACCACCAAATCTATGCCCGCCCCGTTGTGATTGAAGACGGGGTCTGGATTGGCGCCGGCGTTAACATCGTCGGGGGCGTTACCATCGGCCAAAATGCAATTATTGGCGCCGGGAGCGTGGTGACCCAAGATATCCCCGCCAACGTAATTGCAGCCGGCAACCCTGCCAAAGTTATTCGCCCCCTAAAAACCAACTAAACAAATGCCACTTACGAACTAAGCTTTCGCAAGTGGCATCTTTTAATTAAAATATTGTTCAGGAATGAAGAGTTCACCCAAGGTGGCAGCCATAATCGCTTTGATAGAATGGAGCCTATTTTCACCTTCAACAAAGACCCGTGAGTTTGGCCCTAAAAAGACCTCATCGGTTATCTCTAATTCACTGAGTCCATATTCTGCTGCGAGTTTCTTACCTAAGGTCGTTTCTTGATCGTGAAAGGCCGGCAGGCAGTGCATGATAATCGTTTCTTTCTTACCCGTTTGCGCTAGCAAGGCTTGGTTTACCTGGTATGGCAATAATGCTTCAATTCTTTTATGAACATCCACCTTTTCTCCCATTGAAATCCAAATGTCGGTGTAGATGGCATCTGCCCCGTTAACGGCCTGCTTAGGGTCAGTGGTTATTAGCAACTCAGCTGCTGATTCAGCCGCTAACTCTTGTGCTATCGCTAACACCTCGGCTTGGGGTTGCAGGTCTTTAGGAGCCGCTAAATGAAAATTAACCCCTAAAATGGCGGCCGTCACTAACAGACTATGGGCCATATTGTTGCGTCCATCCCCAACATAGCAGAGGGTTAAGTTAGCTAAACTTCCAAACTCTTCTTTTAGGGTCATAAAGTCAGCAATCATCTGGGTAGGGTGCCATTCATCGGTTAACCCATTCCAAACTGGCACGCCGCTGTACTTGGCTAGCTGTTCAACGCTGTCTTGCTTAAAGCCCCGAAATTCAATTCCATCAAACATCGAGCCTAAAATTTTAGCCGTATCAGCCAGTGATTCCTTATTACCTAATTGAATGTCGTTTTGACCTAAAAATTCGGGATGAGCTCCCAGGTCATTAGCCGCCACGGTAAAAGCAGACCGCGTTCTCGTCGAGGTTTTTTCAAAGAGCAAGGCAATATTTTTACCTGCCAAATATTGATGCGGAATATGCTTTTTCTTCAAGTCCTTTAAATGCAAGCTAAAGTCAATTAAAAAGTTTAGCTCCTTGGCGCTGTAATCGAGCTCTTTTAACCAGGATTTACCGTAAAAATGATTTTCCATCAACTACACCCCCACTAAGATAGCTTCTGCTAAAGCCGCCTTGATTTCTTCAATTCCCGCCAGCAACTCTGAGGCTGGCATTGTTAACGGAGGCAACAAGCGCAAAGTATTGTCCCGGGCTGCTAAGGTCAAAACCCCAGCTGCCTGTAGTTTTTCAATCACTGCTGCCACCTTAACCTTTGAACTTAAGTGAATACCTATCATTAATCCCAACCCAGTTACACTGGTAACACACTCTAAAGCCGTTAAGTCTTCCAAGTAATGCCAAGCAAACTCTGCCTTAGCAGTTACGGCCTCTAAAAATTCTGAATCCATCGTCGCCAAAACTTCCTTGGCAGCTGCCATCGCTAGTGGGTTACCAGCAAAGGTCGACCCGTGACTACCAGGGCCGAAATACTTGCCTAAGGACTTTTTACCGACCATTGCCCCCACTGGAATTCCGTTGGCTAACCCCTTAGCTAAAGTAAAGATGTCTGGTTTTAAGCCATAGTTTTCAAAGGCATACAACTTGCCCGTCCGCCCCATCCCGGTTTGAACCTCGTCTATAATTAATAAGGCGCCAACTTGCCGACACTTAGCCGCTAGTGCCTTTAACCAACTAGCGTCAGCTGCATAAACGCTCCCTTCACCTTGGACTACCTCTAAAATAACCGCCGCTAAGTCGGAACTAACCTGCTCTAAAGCTTGGTCATCGTTATACTCAGCAAAACTCACCCCCGCTAACATTGGGGTAAAGCCAACTTTGATTTGGTCATTACCCGTTACTGACAACGAACCGTAAGTCCGGCCATGAAAGGAATGGTTGAAGGCTAAAATCTTTTCTCTGCCGGTTGCCTTTCTAGCTAACTTCAAGGCTGCTTCGTTAGCCTCCGTCCCCGAATTACAAAAACTTACCAGGTAATCTTCCCCGTTAACAATTCCCTGGGCGACTTGGTCTTGCAGACTACTTTCATACAAATTCGACGTATGCCAAACCTTAGTCAACTGCTCTGCGACAGCTTGATTCAACTTAGGTTGGTTATAACCTAGGTTGCAAACCCCAATGCCACTGGTTAAATCTAGGTACTGTTTGCCTTGATCATCGGTTAGTTCCCAATCGCTTCCTGCTACGATTTCAAAGGGAAATCTCTTGTAGGTTGGAAATACATAGTCCATTATTATTCCTCACTTTCAATTTGGGTGCCTTGTTTTGCTAAACTATTGGTAATAAAAACTTGACTAATACCACTGCGCTGGGCCGTCAACGCAGCCTTGACCTTTGGAAACATCCCACTGGTAATGATTCCTTTTTGGACTAACTTGGCCGCCGTACTTTCACTTAGCTTAGCTACTAACTTGCCATTTGCTAGTACCCCGGCTACATCAGTTAGCAAATATAATTTCTCTGCCTTGAGCTTGCTTGCCACTGCTAACGCGGCCTGATCAGCGTTAACGTTTAACCATTCCCCGCTCTCCGTTAAAGCTAAGGGGGCTAGCACACCAATTTTAGTCTTTAATTCTGCCATTAATGCTGCCTGGTTAACGTAAGTAATAGCTCCCACCTGCCCGTATTTAGCCTTATCTAGGTAGCGTCCCTTTAACAAGTAATTGCTAGCTGCGTTTAGGCCCTGTACGTTAAGGTGGTGGTCACTTAATTTCTGTAATAATAAGGGTTGGGTTTGCCCCAGTAAGACCAACTTAGTGAGCGCTAGCGTTTGTTCATCGGTTACCCTAACTCCATCCGTCTTTGTAACCGGAACGTTTAACTTTTGGCACAACTTGGAAATCATCGGCCCACCCCCATGAACCAACAAAATCTGTTTCCCCGCTTGGCGCCAAGCTGCTAACTGCTCAAAAAATTCGCTAGTCAACTGGTCCAAGGCGTTGCCTCCAACTTTGATTACAATTAAATCTTTCATTTAACTCCCCCCTAACTCCGATAGGATGCGTTAATTTGCACGTACTTATAGGTTAAGTCACAGCCCCAGGCGCGCCCGCAAGCTTGTCCTGTATGTAAATCGACTTCAATTAAAATCTGATCCTGGCCTAAACTGGCTTGAAGGGCTTCTTCATCGTAAGCCTGTTTTTGGCTTGCCTTTAAAATTGCCACCTGGTTGATGGCTAAATCCAGCTTAGTTACGGCGATGCTAACGTCAGTCTGACCAAGGGCACTAATGATTCGGCCCCAGTTGGCATCCTGGCCAAATAAGGCCGCCTTAACTAGGTTAGATCCAACAACGGCTTTGGCAGCCACATTGGCATCCCTTTTACTCGCCGCCCCTTTAACCAACACTTCCACTAACTTACTTGCCCCCTCACCATCACGGGCAATTTCCTTAGCTAGGTACTCTAACACGGCCTGGAAGACTTGCTTAAATTCTTGGTAATCCTGACTATCCTTAGTTAAGGTCTCGGAGTCAGCAACTGCTAGCCCATTAGCCATCGTTACCACCATATCGTTCGTGGAAGTATCGCCGTCGACCGTAATTTGATTAAAGCTAGTTGCTACCTGGTCGCTGAGTAATTCTTGCAACAACTTGCCGTCTACCTTAGCGTCAGTCACCACAAAGCCCAGCATAGTGGCCATCTTAGGGTGAATCATCCCCGACCCCTTACAAAAACCAGTCATAACACACTTTTGGCCGGCTTGCTCGAATTCAAAACTAATTGTTTTGGGATGGGTATCGGTGGTTAGGATTGCTTCCGTAATCTTGTGGTTAGCTGTCAATTTTAAGGCGTTAGTCCCCGCCTTTAACTTAGCCATCGGTAAAAATTCGCCGATTACTCCGGTCGAAGCAACCCCCACTAACTTAGGACTTATCCCCAGTTTAGCGGCAACTAGCTCTTGTTCCGTTTGGGCGTCCACTTCACCCTGGGCCCCCGTAAAGGAGTTAGCCACAGCACTATTGACAACTAGTGCTTGAAGCTGGTGGCTTTGTTCAATCGTTTGCTTAGTTAAGGCCGTTGGCGCGGCACAGAACTGATTAGTTGTATACACCCCGGCCGCACTAGCTGGCACTTGTGAGTAAAGCCAACCCAAATCTAACTTTTTCTTTCTGAGTCCACTGTGAAGTCCGTCTGCATAAAAACCCTTAGGCCAAGTAAATTCAATCTCTTTCATCTTCAAAATCCTCCCTATGGCCAAGCAGGAATAGCTGGTAACCCTAACGTTTCTTCAAAACCGAATAACTTGTTAAAGTTTTGTACCGCCTGCCCGCCGGCGCCTTTCAATAAATTATCAATCACGCTTACCACTAACACTGTGTTAGTCACCGGATTATAACTTAAACCAATGTCACAGTAGTTAGACTGAATTACATCCTTAATCGCTGGTAGATTGCTCCCGCTAAAACGTACCCACTCCTTGTCGTGATAACACTTGGTAAACACCGCCTCCAAGTCAGCTTGCGCAAAGCCTGGTTTCACCTTAGCGTAGGCACTAACCATAATTCCGCGTGTGATGGGGATTAAGGTCGTCGTAAATTGGATTGCTTCTAACTTGTCATTCCATGTTTGTAACTCTTGCACTATTTCAGGAATATGTTGGTGACAGTTAACCTTGTAAGCCTGAGCATTTTCGTTGATGTAAGCATAGTGGCTGGTTGCAGTTAATTTCTTCCCCGCACCAGCTAAGCCCGATTTGGCGTCCACGATGATTGAATCTAGCTGAAGCAAATCTTCTTTCACCAAAGGAGCTAAGGCTAAGAGGGTTGCCGTCGCATAACAACCCGGGTTAGCAATATAAGTTCCCACCGGCTCAAACTCGGCTAAACCATAGGTGGCCTGCGCTAAGAGCTTGGTAGCGGCCGCCGGTTTTTGATACCACTTTTTATAACTAGCCGCTTTTTTCAAGCGCAAATCCCCGGATAAATCAATCACGGGAAACTTAGCTTCCATAAAGACTGACGCCAACTGGCTACTAACTCCCGCCGGCGTGGCTAAAAATAAAACATCATTTTCCGCCATAATTGCTTGCGGGTCATATTCCTGCAAATATTCAGGTTGATTTTTAAAGGCCGTGACTGCTTCAGATAAAGAGCGTCGCGGCTTACGGCTATAAAGATTTACCTTATCAACCTTTGGATGTTCTTTCAATAATTTGTATAAAACACTACCGCTATAACCGCTAACGCCTAAAATAGCTGCATTCATTCCAGTCACTCCATTCACTTCAATTGAATAAAAATTAAATTATGCTCATAACTATATACCCACGCAACTAAAAATTCAAGTCTTTTTTAAATTTTTATTCAAAAAATATTACAAATAGACAATTTTTATTCAGTTTTAGCGGATATATTCACTTAAAATGTGAATATTAACTTTTTGAATTAAAATAACTTTTCTTAAATTTAGTGCTATACTAGAGATAGGCGGTTATAACTTAGAAAGATTATAAACATTAACGAATAGCTCTGGTTTAACAAGATTTATCCTTGACATCCCTCTAAATAAGCTATAATATTTATTTGATTAGAAAAATTATAAACTAAGGGTGAAGAGATTGAAAAAGATGAGTTTAGCACAAAAAGTTAACATCATGCGGGCCGCCGTTATGGGTGCCAACGACGGCATCTTATCCGTCGCCGGAATCGTTATCGGTGTCGCCGGGGCTTCCACCAGCAACTTTGCAATTTTCATTTCCGGGATTGCCGGGATGCTAGCCGGGACGGTTTCCATGGCGATGGGGGAATACGTTTCCGTTAACAGTCAAAAAGATTTTCAAAAAAAAGCAATTATTCAACAACAAGCTGCCTTAGCAACTAATTATGACCACGAGTATGACTTTGTTTTGCAAAAATACCTAGCACATGGAATTGCACCGCGGTTAGCCAAAAGGGCTACCGAAGAAATGATGTCTAAAGACCCTTTAACAACTACCGTCCGTGAACGCTTTGGCTTTAACCCGCAAGAGTTTACCTCACCCTATGAGGCAGCCTTAGCTTCGATGATTTCTTTCCCAACCGGGTCAATTTTGCCTTTAGCCGCCATTACCCTATTTCCAGAACAAATTAAGGTCCCTGCTACCTTCTTAGCGGTGATCATCGCCTTGGCCTGCACGGGTTATCTAGCCGCCCTCTTAAGTAAGGCCGACCGGTTCCACGGGGTTTTACGAAATGTTATCTCCGGTTGCATCACTATGCTGGTCACCTTCGGGATTGGTTACTTGATTGGAAATTACTAGAAAGGACCTGGTTTAAATGATGAAAAGTCTCAGCTTACCTAACTTTACTAAGAAGAAGAAGTCCAAAGCTTCGGTCAATGAAAAATTAAACGTTCTCCGGGCCGGCGTTTTGGGCTCTAATGACGGAATTTTAACGGTAGTCGGCGTCCTCTTTAGTGTCGCCGTCGCTACCCCTAACCGCTTCACGATTTTTATCGCCGGTTTAGCCGACCTAGTTGCCTGTGCTTTTTCCATGGCTTCTGGTGAATACGCCTCTGTTAGCACCCAAAAAGATACGGAGGTTGAAACCGTCAAGGCAGAGCAAGCCTTACTAAAAAACGATTTTGCTTCTGAGTTAAAGACAGTTCAGGACTACTATGTTTCCCAAGGGGTTAGCGTTCAGACCGCCCAAGAAATCGCCCAGGACTTGCTGGCCAAAAAGCCACTTGCCACCGTTTTAGAAGTGAAATACGACTTAAAACTAGATGATTATCAGTCACCTTGGTCCGCCGCCTTTTCTTCTCTGATTTCTGCCAGCCTTGGAGGAATTTTACCCTTAGCTGCTATGGCCTATATGTGGCCCGCTACTATTTTAGCCGTCTGCATTTCTGTTTCTTTAACCGGTTTTCTTAGCGCCAAGCTAGGTGACGGCCTCGTCAAAATCGCTATCATTAGAAACCTACTGGTGGGAATCATTACCATGATTATCCACTATAGTTTAGGGATTTTACTCTAAAATAAAAGGCTTATGCTAACCAGTTTGGTTAACATAAGCCCTTTATTTTTTTTAATTTAAAGTTGTGCCCGTTCATAAGAAGCGTTATAAGCTTGGTAGTCATGGTCATGTAAAGCCGTTGCCGCCTTCATCGCCCAGTTAGGATTTCGTAACAAGGCCCGCGCCTGTAAAATGAGGTCAACTTGTTTAGTCTAAACCAGGGATTCACATAAGCCAGTGTTATCCAATAAGCCTAAGTCATTTTTAGTAATTAGTCCATCCGGCAAAACCGCCGTTGACTCAGTAATAATTAAACTGACCTCACCAAGCGCACGCGCCCTATAATGGGCAAAATGAAAGTCGGTGGCAATTCCATCTTCCTTTCTCAAAAATGCTATAATGTAATTAACATTTATGAGAGGTTTTTTTAATGAATAACTACTTAATTTCCATTACTGATAAAAATAAAAATGACGCCGGTCCAAAAGCCAAACGGGATATTGAGCATTTTCTCGCCGGTAAATTTCATTCTGTTACCCTAAAATATGATTTAAAAAAGGGCTGGAAGTCGCGCTTACAGAAGCTCTATTTAGCTCACGTTAAGGTGCCGGCTTTCTTTAAAAACCATCCCGACATTGACAACCTGGTTTTACAATACCCCTTGTATTCCACCTACTTGTTAGACGTCATATTAACTAACTTAAAAAAATACACCCAGGCTAAACTTTACCTGGTGATTCATGACCTAGAGTCGCTTAGGCTGTTCAAAGATAAGCCTAACTATGTCCAAAGCGAAATTAACTTCCTTAACCAGGCTGACGGCCTAATCGTCCATAACCACAAGATGATTTCCTGGCTGCAAGCTAATGGCTGTACGAGCAAACTAGTCGACCTTGAAATTTTTGACTATGATAATCCGCAACCCTTACTAACTACTGATTACTATGATGCCAGCGTTTGCTTTGCGGGTAACCTGGCTAAGGCTGACTTTCTTACCAAGTTAAACTTGACCAAACACCAGCTGGTTCTATTTGGTCCCAACCCAAGTAACAGCTATCCCAAAAACATTGCCTACCAAGGACAAAAAACGCCCGAGGAACTACCTAAATTTTTGCAGCAGTCATTTGGCCTGGTTTGGGATGGCGATTCTCTAAATTCATGTACCGGCACTTTTGGAGAATACATGAAGTATAATAACCCCCACAAAGTCTCGCTTTATCTTAGCTCTGGGCTGCCCGTTATTATTTGGAAGGAAGCTGCCCTAGCAGATTTTGTTGAAAAACACCATGTTGGTTTAACAATTGCTGACCTCAATGACTTAGACGACCTGTTGGACCGCTTAACCCCCGCTGACTATGCTTTAATTTGCCAAAACGTAGCCGCCGTTGCTAATAAGATGCGCCAAGGCTACTACATTAAGCAGGCCCTAAACCAGTTAAAACTCTAGACTAAAGCCCCGCCTAACTACTAAGAGCCAGGCGGGGCTTAGTTTCTATTTAGTTTTCTTTTCTGCTTGCCGGTAGATTAACCAGGCTAAGCCACCAAAGAAGATGGGGCCGATAATGGTCCAAAAACCAGTGACGTAATCCCCGTCAAGGAATGGTTGCACGCAAGTGAAGATGATTCCAAATAAAATGATTAAGAAGGAAATCAACGTAATCACTTGGGTCCAACCATGCTTTTTATAAACTTCAAACGGTTGGTCGAAGGCCTTCTTCTTAAAGATTGGAAAGGCCCCTACTAAAAACAGGTATGGGAATGAAGTTGAAACGTTGGACATGTCAGTTAGGATGGTATAGAAAGTCTTGGCTTGCCCACCCCCAAAGGAGATGAGGAAAATTAAAATACATACCAGTAAGGCTTGCATCCACATCGCAAATTCCGGAATTCCATGCTTGTTTAGCTTGGTCATCTTTTCTGGCCACAAATGCTTGGATCCTAAGATAAATGACTTAATTGGTGAGTAAATCAAAATAAAGAAGGAGCCAACGTAAGCTAAGAACATCCCTAAGCCGACGAACCGAATGAAGATATTTCCAATCAAAGCTGAGGTACTTGCCTTCAAGCCTAAAGTTTGTCCCAGGTAAACACCTAAATGTTGCATCATTACGTAGGTGATATTACCGAGGTTGACGCTATCGCTTGATAAGTCACGTTGCCAGTTAGTACTTACCCCCCAAAGTAAGATCATCAAGGAATAAGCGGCTGCAATCAAAAGAGAGGAAATTAATAAGCCCTTAGGGAAGGTCTTTTCTGGTTGGTCGATGCTATCGATCATCCCCCCAAGTGATTCTAAGCCGGCATAAGCAAAGATGGCATAGACCACAAACGACATTGTTGCCACCGGACTTTGGAAGGCTGGGTTAGGCGCCTTAACTAAAGAGTGAACCGTCAATGCTTCTTGCATCTGCCCGTGACTAGCAACAAAGGCGATGCCGGTTGCCACTAAAAAGACAACTACCATGGCACTGACAAAGGTCCCCCCGATACTGGAAACCTTCGAAATCACACTCACACCCCGGCTGGCACAAAAAGTAACTAAGAGCATCCAAAAGATTCCCAACAAACCAATAACTTGGGTAGAGTTAAAGGGACCAAATGCCCAGGTTTGAGTTAAGTCTTTACCAAAGAGCATGGCCGAAAAGGGAATGTAAACCTTAGAAGAAATACTGAGCAACCAGATAATCCAACTGGATAACCAGATAAAAGTCCCAATGAAGGCCCACTTTTCACCCAAAGTGTGGGTTAACCAACTATAAATCCCGCCCTCTTCTTCCTTGAAGGTTGCCCCATACTCAGCTAGCATCATAGCAACTGGTAAGAAGAAGAAGATAGCTGCAAAAATATACCAAATAATACTTGCATAGCCCATTTGCAAAAAGGCTACCGGCATGTTAGCAAAACCGAAGATGCTGGAAAAAATCATCATAATTAAGCTAACTAAGCCAATCTTTTTATTTTTATCCATATAAAAATCTCCTTTGAGAAAATAACAGTAGCTATTTTACCATAGCAACCTTAAAATCTCGTGGGAGAAGCCGGCACTTAGCCTAAATTTTTATTAACTTTTTCTAGGATAATCTGCATAATAATGAACTTAGCCACCAATTATTAAATTATCCCTGCTAAATTAGCTTTATGGAAACTCCTTATTTTAGTAGGTAGTTACGTTTGAATTCCCAGTTAATTAAAGTAATGCTTGCAACCACAAGCAAAGGAACAAGGACAAGAGTTAGCATACTCCAATTCATTAGTTCGCTAGCCTCTAAAACATCAGG
>SAMEA104315421__coassemble_1023_pt1 | contig 18468 bp, 16 predicted proteins | sample SAMEA104315421__metabat2_low_PE_055 | metagenome-assembled genome bin SAMEA104315421 (sample SAMEA104315421) | gut metagenome | biome: Monkey gut; feature: monkey-associated habitat; material: faeces | place: China | collected 2013
GGATGCAGATCCAATGCCAAACATCCCAGAAATGGCAGAAGTTTGGACTGGGGCTGAAAACCTAATTGTTGATTCAGCTGCTGGTAAGAAGACACCTCAACAAGCTGCAGATGCTGCTGTAAAGCAAATCAAGCAAACAATTCAACAAAAATATAAAGATTAAGATTCAACAATAGTTTTGAGGAGGGGTGGAGCTCTTGAAATCGCTAATTTTCAAGTCCGCTCCTCTTTTTATCAAGGGAGGAAGATCTTATGAAAAGTAAAAATCCTCAAAAAGCCATGTTACTGTCGCTTATCCCTGGGTTAGGTCAAATCAGTAATGGTCAAAAAGCCAAAGGGGGCATCTTTCTAGGTATTTTTGCCCTGTTCATTATTGAAATGCTGACCTTTGGGGCTAGTGCGGTTGATGGCATCGTCAGTCTAGGTCATAATCCTGGTGTCGACAACTCAATGTTTTTACTGGTTAGAGGGACCTTGCAGTTATTAATTCTCGTTTTATTTGTAATGTTTTATGTTATTAACATGGTAGATGCTAAGCATGTTGCCCAAATCCTTAATAAGGGTGGCCAGGTTGGAACAAGCTTTGCTGATATTAAGGAAAGCTTAGCTACTCATGGGTTTCCATATTTACTAACTTTTCCGGCTTACATCTTAATGATTTTTACAATCATCTTGCCGGTGTTGGTGACCTTGTTTATGGCTTTTACAAACTATGACTTTAACCATATTCCACCTGCTGCCTTAATTTCTTGGACGGGCTTGGAAAATTTGAAAGCCATCTTTACGTTAAGTTCTTATAAGGCAACCTTTGGAGCTGTCTTTGGTTGGACTTTAATTTGGACCTTATGTGCCTCAACTTTACAAATTGTTTTAGGAATCTTTACCGCGGTAGTTGCTCACCAAGATTTTATCAAGGGTAAAAAGATATTTGGGATTATCTTCTTACTTCCATGGGCGGTGCCAGCCTTCGTAACCATTTTGAGTTTTTCAAATATTTTCAACGATTCGGCTGGGGCAATCAACGTGCAAGTAATTCCATTTTTGAATCACTTATTCCCATTCCTACACATTCCACAAATTTCCTGGATGACAGATCCATTTTGGACTAAGGTAGCTTTGATAATGATTCAAGGATGGTTAGGTTTCCCATATGTTTACGTTTTAGTAACCGGGATTTTGCAATCAATCTCCGACGACTTATACGAAGCAGCAACAATCGATGGAGCTAGTGCATGGCAAAAATTCAGAAACATTACCTTACCTGCCATTTTTGCAGTGGCCGCTCCAACCTTTGTTACCCAATATACCTTTAACTTCAATAACTTCTCCATTATTTACCTCTTTAATAATGGGGGCCCTGGCGATGTCGGTGGTGGGGCTGGTAATACAGATATCTTAATTTCCTGGATTTACAAATTAACTACCGGGACGACGCCACAATACGGCTTAGCATCTGCAATTACCATTATTATTTCCTTAATCGTAATTGGGATTTCCTTAGCCGTCTTCAAGAAGACAAAAGCGTTTGATATGGAGGGATAGTTATGGCAGCAAAGAAAAAATCAAGAAGCTCCATTAAGCGGCAACGGTTTATCAAGCACTTCTTTACTTACCTCTATATGGTTGTACTAGCGGTGATTATCATTTACCCACTGTTAATTACCATGTTGACGGCTTTTAAGAATAGTGATGTAGTTGCCTTTACTTTAAGCTTCAAGGGACCTTGGACCTTAGCTAACTTTACGAGCTTATTTACGGACACACTTTATGGCACTTGGTATTGGAATACACTAGCAATTTCAATTATGACCACCATTGTTCAGGTAGCAGTTGTTACCTTGGCAGGTTATACCTACAGTCGGTATAACTTTGTTGGCAAGAAATGGTCACTGACATTTTTCTTGGTGGTACAAATGGTACCAACAATGGCCGCCTTAACAGCCTTTTATGTATTAGGCATGTTGCTGAATGGTTTGGATCACTACTGGTTCTTAACTTTAATCTACATCGGTGGTGGGATTCCTATGAATGCTTGGTTAATGAAGGGTTATTTTGACACAGTTCCTTACGACTTTGACGAGTCGGCCAAACTAGACGGTGCCGGTAACTTCACCATTTTCTGGAAGATTGTCATGCCGTTAGTTAAACCAATGATTGCGGTTCAAGCTCTTTGGGCATTTATGGGACCGTTCGGAGATTATATGTTAGCTCGTTACTTATTAAGAGAAGAAAATCACTTAACAGTTGCTGTCGGGTTACAAGAATTTATTTCTGACCCTAAAGATCAACAAGTAGCCTTATTCGCAGCCGGGGCCATCTTGGTAGCCTTACCAATTTGTGCTCTGTTCTTCTACTTGCAGCGCTACTTTGTAACTGGTTTAACAGCTGGTGGTGCTAAGGGTTAAGTTTGATTGGGGGAAAAAGAGATGCGCAGACGGCCATTTCCGTTTAATTACTTTACAAATTTTGCTTCAGCTAAGCGCTTGTTTTTAGAGCGGGGGAGCTATTCTTGGGGGCAGTTAATTTTAGTAACCCTCTTCTTATTAGCGCTGGTGGTCTTACCTGTCCCCTTCTTTTATCAAGGGCAAACTAGTACTAACTTAGATTTATATATGCCCAGGGTTAATAAGTTGTTAGCTAATCCTAAACTAGAACAGGTAGCAAAGGCGACTGCCTATACTAAGTCAGGCTATGCGTTTAAAGGCAAACAGGTTTTATTAACTAACCGAAGTGAGATTGTAGGGGTTAATTTAGATAAACAAGATATTGCTAGTCATAAAACGGCAATTTCGCTGAATAATAACAGCTTTGTCTTAAAGGATAAAGGTGTCAGTTACCATCTCTTTTACACTAAGCAATTTGCACCTAATCAAGGTAAATTAAAGCAACAGTTAAGTCAAACTTGGTTTTTACGTAATAAGGCAGCGATTAGTTTTTCAATGATGACCCTAGTGTTAAACCTCTTTTTGGTAACTAATTTACTCTTTAGCTTCGGGGCGGCCTTCTTCTTGTGGCTAGCTAGAAAGAGTCCAGCCTTAACCATTGATTCCTATAAGGAAGCGGTGGGGCTAATGGTTGGTATTTTAGGGCCAGCGACCTTATTAACAATGATTGTTGAATTTGTTAAGTTTGATATTTCCTTGGCAATTTCAATTCAGATGATTGCAGCCGTCTGTTTGATGTTAGTGGTTTATGCTAAAACCCACTTCAACGAGCACTATTTAAACGACGAAAGGATTGGTAGTAGATGAAATGGTGGCAAAAAGCAGTTGTTTATCAAATTTATCCCCGCTCATTTCAAGATAGCAACGCTGATGGGATTGGGGATTTACCCGGAATTATTAGCCGCTTAGATTATTTGGCTAAGCTAGGAATCGGGGCCATTTGGTTGTCACCTGTTTACCAATCTCCTAACGTTGATAACGGCTATGATATTAGTGATTATCAAGCGATTGCTAAAGAATACGGCAGCATGGAAGATATGGACTTATTAATTAAAGAAGCTCGCAAACGGCAGATTAGAATTGTGATGGACTTAGTAGTTAACCACACTTCTGACCAGCACCCCTGGTTTATTGAAGCTAAGCAGAGTAAAACTAACCCTTACCATGATTTCTATGTTTGGAGCGACCAAGCTAATGATTTGGGCTCGACTTTTGGCGGAAGCGCCTGGGAGTATGATGAGCATCTCAAACAATACTACCTGCACTTATTTACCAAGCAACAGCCTGATTTGAATTGGGCCAATGAGAACTTGCGTAAGGCCATCTACCAAATGATGAATTTTTGGATTGCCAAAGGAATTGGTGGTTTTCGGATGGATGTGATTGATTTAATCGGTAAACAACCGGCGCAAAAGATTACGGCCAACGGTCCCAAACTTCATACTTACTTACAAGAAATGAATCAAGCCACTTTTGGTAACAGTGACTTAATGACAGTCGGTGAAACTTGGGGGGCAAGTCCTAAGGAAGCTAAGCTATATTCTGATCCTAAACGCCAAGAGCTAGCGATGGTCTTCCAGTTTGAACACATGACTTTAGACCAGGGGCAAAGCAAGTGGGATGTAAAATCCTTGGATGTGGCTAAGTTAAAGCAAGTCTTAAGTAAATGGCAGCAGGAATTAAGTCAAACTGGCTGGAACAGTCTTTTTTGGAATAATCATGACCTCCCAAGAATTGTTTCACGCTGGGGTGATGAAGGTCAGTACCGGCTTAAGAGTGCTAAGCTATTTGCAATCCTACTTCACTTGATGAAGGGAACCCCTTATATCTACCAGGGTGAAGAAATTGGGATGACTAATCGCAAGGTGACTTCTATTGACCAAGTTGATGATATTGAAAGTAGAAATGCTTACCAAGAGTTATTAGCTCAAGGGTTAAGTCAAGAAGAGGCCTTGGCAGCTATTAATAAAGTAGGACGTGATAACGCGCGGACCCCAATGCAATGGGATGACAGTCCAAATGCGGGCTTCAGTCAAGGCCAACCTTGGCTAGCTGTTAATCCTAATTATCAAACAATTAACGTTGCGCAAGCTTTAGCAGATCCTAATTCTATTTTCTACACCTATCAGAAGTTAATTGAACTTAGAAAAAATAATCCCTTAGTGGTTTTAGGTGACTACCAACTTTTAAAGACCAGCCCTGAAGTATTTGCTTATTACCGAACTTATCAGGACCAAAAATGGTTAGTAGTAGCTAACCTTAGTCACAAGGAAAATTCGATTGAAATAACAGATGAAATAAGCCAAGTCATTCTCGATAACGGGGCTAAGCCTTTAGTTAAGGGGCACAACTTGTTAGAGCCCTACGATGCCTTGGTAGTTAAATTAGCATAGGAGTGATTTTCATGGCAGAATTGCAATTAAAACACATTTATAAACATTACGATAACGCAGAACCAGGTGTTTACAACGTTACCGACTTTAACCTAGATATTGCCGATCGCGAGTTCATTGTTTTTGTCGGTCCTTCTGGGTGCGGTAAATCAACCACCTTACGGATGATTGCCGGATTAGAAGATATTTCCAAAGGAGAATTTTTAATTGATGGGCGCGTAGTTAATGATGAAGCCCCTAAAGACCGCGACATTGCGATGGTTTTCCAAAATTACGCTTTGTATCCCCATATGTCAGTTTATGATAACATGGCCTTTGGTTTGAAATTAAGAAAGTATGATAAGGCCGAAATCGATAAGCGGGTTCACCATGCAGCCGATATCTTAGGCCTAGAAAAATTCCTTCAAAGAAAGCCAGCTGACCTATCTGGGGGCCAACGTCAACGGGTTGCCTTAGGGCGGGCAATCGTTCGGGATGCACCCATTTTTTTGATGGACGAACCCTTGTCTAACTTGGATGCTAAACTCCGGGTTTCAATGAGAGCCGAAATTGCTAAGTTACACCGTGAGTTAAAGACAACTACGATTTACGTAACCCACGATCAAACCGAAGCGATGACAATGGCCGACCGGATTGTGGTTATGCGTGATGGTAAGATTCAACAAGTGGGAACCCCACAAGAAATTTATAATAATCCCGCTAATGTCTTTGTAGGTGGCTTCATTGGGTCTCCTGCCATGAACTTCTTTAAAGTCACTCTTAAAGGTAATAAGATTTTTGATACTAAGCACGATTTAGAGCTAGAAGTGCCAGAAGGTTGCCTCAAAGTTCTTAGGGACAAAGGCTATGAAGGTAAGGAAGTTATCTTTGGAATTCGGCCTGAAGATATTCACTCAGAACGTGCCTTCCTGGAAACATTCCCTAATTCCGTTGTTAAGGCGGAAGTAGTCGTTTCAGAATTGCTAGGAGCAGAATCCCAACTTTACAGTAAGGTGGGTGCAACTGAATTTGTTTCTAAGGTTAACGCCCGTGACTTTATGCAACCAGGTGAAAGCCTTGAGCTAGGCTTTGATGTTAATAAGGCGCATTTCTTTGACCCTGAAAGTGAATTAGCAGTTTACTAGTCTCATCAAGGATAAAAAGGTTAGTTGGACAGACTTCCAACTAGCCTTTTTTTGCTTGCTTGTTAGTTAGGAAGGCATTAAGCTAATAATGATGAGGTGAACCATGAAGAAGATACTAATTTTTGAAGACGAACCAGCAATTATTGAAGCAATCAAGCAAGAGCTCACCAAGTGGCAGTATCAAGTTGAAGCTATTAGTGACTGGGAGCACGTGTTAGAACAGGTCCAAGCCTTTAAGCCGGAGTTAATCTTGATGGATATTTCTTTACCGGCCTTTGATGGCTTTTATTGGACGCAAAAGCTAAGGGAGTTTACTAAGGTGCCAATTATTTTCATTTCGTCGGCAGACCTCAACCAAAATGCCGTGCGCGCGCTAATGATCGGGGCTGACGATTACCTGGTAAAACCCTTTGCACTTGATTTGTTGGTAGCCAAGATGCAAGTTTTATTTAAGCGCTTAGATCAACAACCAGACGAACACCTCTTAACTTTTGCTAACTATCAGCTAAACCAGCTAACTAATGAGTTAAGTCAAGGAGAAGCTGTGGTTAAGCTAACCCCGACCGAGGGCTTGATTTTAAAACTATTAGTAATCAATCAAGGTGAAATTGTAACGAAATTAAAGTTGATTCAAGCTTTATGGCAGGGAAATAATTTTATCGATGAAAATGCCTTGAATGTCAACATTAGCCGCCTACGGACTAAATTAGAACCAGTTGGATTAAAGGATAAGTTAGTAACGGTTAGGGGGAAGGGGTACTTATTGGTATTATGAGAGTTTATGTAAAGAGTTTATTGGATAAGTGGCCGTTAATACTAGCCTACTTTGCCAGTATTTTGGCTGTGACCCTACTTGTTTACCTAAAGTCGCTTTCCTTTGAATTAGTCTTAGACTACCTGCGGTTAACGTGGTTATTTGCTTTAGGGGGTCTTGTACTTAGTGTATTGGCTGAAGCAAGGAAGCTGAAGTTATTAGAGAAGGGGAAGAGGCCCCAGGGCAGTAGTTACTTAGAACAAGCTTATGAAGCCTACTTATCTGACCAGGAGGCTCAATTAAAGGAAACCGAGCGGCAGTTGCGGACGATTTATGAAGAGCGGGCGGATTATTTAAAAATTTGGAGTCATGAAATCAAAACCCCGCTGACCGCCTTAACCTTGTTAGCCCAAACTAAAGAAGAAATTCCGGCCACCGAAGTTAATCACCAAGTTGACGTGGCTAGTTACCAATTAAATTTGCTGCTTAACTATGAGCGGATGGCCGATTTTAACCATGACTTGGAGTTTAGTCCGGTTGATTTATTAGCTTTGATTCAAGCAGTAGCCCAAAAAAACATGAATTTTTTCATCGCCAAAAATATTGGCCTGCAAATTGAGGTCAAACCGGTTAAGGTAGTCACTGATCCTAAGTGGTTAAGTTTTATAGTCGAACAAATTTTGATTAACGCTGCTAAGTATAGTGGGGCTAACAAGACCGTCAAGATTAGTTACCAGGCGGGCAAATTGGAGGTTAGTGACCAAGGAATTGGCATCAGCGCTAGTGATTTGCCCCGTATTTTTGAGGCGGGTTTTACCGGCGCAAACGGCCGTAAGTATGGGGCTGCTACTGGGATGGGCTTGTATATTGTTAAAAACATGGCCCAAAAGTTAAACATTGATTTAAAGGTGAGCTCTATTTTGGACCAAGGGACGGTAGTTAGCTTGAATTTCAACTAAATAACAAATTGTAAGGTTTTTGCTTTAATCGTAACTAGGATTAAAGCAAAAGCCTTTTTATAATGAGAATATAAATTAAAGCAAAGGGGAAATTATTAGTGGCAATCTTAACTTTAAAGCACGTAACTAAAAGTTTTAACAAGCAGACTAAGGTTTTAAAAGATGTTAACCTTGAGGTGGAAAAAGGAGAATATGTAGCCATAATGGGGGAATCAGGGGCAGGTAAGTCAACCTTACTAAACATCATCGCAACCTTGGACAAGGCTACTAGTGGGGAAGTTAGCCTAACCGGTTTTGATTTAAATAAGTTAAAGGAAAGCGAAGCTGCCAAATTTAGACGCCAACACTTGGGCTTTGTTTTTCAACACTTTAACCTTTTAGATACATTGAGTAACCGTGACAATATTTATCTGCCAATGGTTTTAAATAAGGAAAAGCATCAAGAAATGGCTCAGCGCTTAGAACCGCTAGCAAGTCAATTGGAAATTGACGCCTTATTAGACCGCTATCCTTACGAAATTTCTGGAGGGCAGGCGCAACGGATTGCGGTTGCCCGAGCACTAATTACCAAACCGGAACTATTATTAGCCGATGAACCGACGGGGGCGCTCGATTCCCAAAATACTAAGCGGTTATTAGACCTATTTACTAAAGTTAACCAAGCGGGCCAAACAATCTTGATGGTAACCCATAGTGCGTTAGCGGCTAGTTACTCCAAGCGGACCCTCTTTATTAAAGATGGGCTGATTTATCACGAACTCTACCGCGGAGATTCCAGCCAACAAGAGTACCTGCAAAAAATCTCTGCGGGCTTAACTGCACTAACCAGTGAAGGGGGGCTTAATTAATGTTAGAACTAAAATTGGGTTGGCAGAGTTTGCGTAATAATAAGCAACTGTATCTGCCATTTACCCTAGCAACTTCGTTGTTAATAGGAGTCTTTTATATTTTTCAAGCGATTATTAACAACGACTCGCTTGCCAAGATTCCGACTGCTTCGGCGATTAATTCTATTATGCAAGTGGCTTTAGTCTTTACTTCCTTAATTATTGTAGTCTTTATGTTTTACATTAATAATATCGTCGCCAAGCAACGGAATAAGGAATTAGGACTTTACAGTATGTTAGGGATGACTAAGGCTAACCTCTTCTTCCTAGTTTTGGGAGTGGACGTGTGTTTATTTGGCTTTAGTCTAGTTTTAGGTTTATTAATCGGTTTAAGTTTTATAAAGTTTGTTTTATTAGCATTTGTTAAACTCCTAGATTTGAAGTTAGTCCACCTTACTGTATTTAGCGGGCAAGCACTCTTGCTAACGGTGTCCTTCTTCCTTGCAATCTTCATGGCTTTGTTGTTAGTAGACTTGGCCAAACTAAGTCAGGTCCGGCCGGTAGAGCTATGGAACGCTACCAAAAAAGGGGAGCGCCTCCCAAAGAATTCATGGTTTACTAAGGTGTTAGGATTAGCGGGAGTGGCAACGTTAATAGGAGGTTACTATCTCTCTGTCATTACTAAGCCGAACGCTTCGGTTATTACTACCTTCTTTTTGGCGATTATTTTAGTAGTAATAGGCACCTACGCCCTTTTTACCAGCGCAAGTATTTTCTTTTTGAATTTACTAAAGCAAAACAAAAATTATTATTATAAACGTAATCACTTTATCACCGTCTCAGGAATGCTATACCGGATGAAGCAAAACGGGGTGGGGCTAGCTTCCATCTGCCTTTTATGTACGGCTTCAATCGTGGCCTTGGTTGCAACCAGCAGTTTAATGGCTGGGAAGGACAACCAAATTAAGCAGAGTGCGCCACTCGATGTAAGCATTACGAGCAAAAAAATTACAGGGACAATCTACAAGCAAACTCAAGAATTAGCGACTAAGTCTAAGGTGACTTTAACTGATAAAAAGCATCAAAGAATTAGCCCCTCAGTTATGGCAAATATTGAAGCCGGACAGTTAAAAATTAGCCAAAATGCTGCAACCGCTGACTATCAAGTACTAACTTTACCGCTATCGGATTACAACAGGTTAGAGAGAACGAATTACCGTTTAAAAAATAATGAATTATTGGTTTACGCGACCGACAAAAAAGTTAAGTTAAAGCAGTTACAAATTAGAGGTAGGAATTATCAAGTAAGGATGGTACCTAATTTTAAGTATCGATTAGGTGATGTTACTACTTTGACGGGGCTCTACTTAATCGCTCCTGATGCAAAAACTGCAAAATCTTTATTAAACTTACCTTTAAATGAGACATATAGCTTCAATGTCAAAGGAAGTAGTGATGCAAAGGAGGCATACAGTCGTCTAGTCAGTCGCCGACTAAGAGCTACTAATTTGGTAACAACTAGAGCAGAAGTAGCTGAAATTCTTAATCAATTCTATGGGGGAATGTTGTTTATAGGCTTATTGCTTAGCGTGACGATGCTATTAACAACTGGGATGATTATCTACTATAAGCAGGTTTCTGAAGGTTATGCTGACCGGGCTCGCTTTAAGACGATGCAACAAGTGGGCTTGAGCTTAGCGGAAACTAAACAAGCAATCAATAGCCAGGTGCTGATGGTCTTTATGTTTCCAATTGTAGTGGCAGCAATTCACCTATGTTTTGCCTTACCTGCTTTGGCTAGTGTCTTGAAGCTCTTTTCGATGTATGATTTGAAGTTACTGCTAATTGTGGCTGTGACGATGTTAGCAATTTTAATTATAATTTACTTGTTGATTTACAGTTTAACTACCAAGGTCTATCGTCGGATTGTTAACGCTGATTAAAAAAGAGGAGCGGATTTTTCAATCTGCTCCTCTTTTTTCGGCTAACGAATGACCCAAACTGAAATGGGGGCATGTTTAGCCATATAAGCCGCTTGACTGCCGAGGTGACGTGCCAGTCCTTTCTTAGCTAAAGAACCGATAATTAAAAGGTCGGGGTGAATTTGCGGGATGATTTGTTTAACAATTGTTTCACCTGGATTTCCCTTGGCAGTGAGGGTTTTAACTTGGTTAACACCAGCTTCCTGAGCTTGACGCTGGTATTTTGTTAGGTGTTCGGCTAAATCACGATACTTACCGTGAATAAAATCTTTATCTAGTGATTCATAAACGTTGATGTCATGTTCTTCCAAGACGGAAATAATATCTAGCTCGGCTGAATTTTGTTTAGCAAAATCGATGGCGTAATCAAAGGCCTTAAGCGCATCGGCTGAGTCATCAACCCCAACTAAAATTTTATTAAAGTTCATCAAGCACACCTCCTTTTGTTTGACTTTGGGCGGCTAACTTAGCTTGAAGTTTCTTATCACCTTGGTGAAGTTCGACCACCGTCCAAACTAATAAGGCCAAGATAGCGACAATCAAGAAGTAGGCGATTCCGTGGGCCCATGCCAACTGACTAGCACTAGGATTATCACCAAAGAAGTCAGCGATTGAATCAGGCAGGCCCTTCATGTTAAGGACAGTCAGTGAAATAACTGAGAGCCAACCGAAGAATTTAACCACGGGGCTATTTTTGAAACGTTTGCCCATTTCGACTTCACTATTAGTCATCAGTAAGAGGGGCAACATTGAAAATGGTAATGCAAAGGCCAAGAAGACCTGTGAATTATTCATTAAGGTGTTAATAGCTTCGTGTTGCTTAATGACGCTTAAGTGGTTAGTCATTGCCACACAGATTAAGACTGGAATAACAGAAATTAAACGGGTAATTAAGCGGCGGGCCCACAGTGGCATTTTCATGTGGACGAACCCTTCCATAATGACTTGACCGGTTAGGGTCCCTGTGATAGTTGAGTTTTGCCCTGAAGCTAGTAAAGCAACCGCAAAAAGGGTTGAGAGAATTCCAGAACGCGCGACCTCAACTAAGATACCGTTACTTAGAGTCGAAGTGTCAGATAAAGCATGGTACAAGCCAAAGAAGGATGGATCTTGGACAGAACCGGTCTTAAAAACGGCCACTCCCATGATTAATAACAAGGAATTGACGATGAAGGCAAATGTTAGTTGGATATTTGAATCCCAAGTGGTAAAACGTACTGTCCGGGCAACATCTTCTTCATCGTGGTGGTTAATTTTTCTTGTTTGAGAAATAGCCGAATGAAGGTAAAGGTTATGGGGCATTACAGTAGCTCCAATAATCCCAAGGGCCCCTTTAATAGGGGTTAAGCCACCAACGTTTGGATGGTCGGAGAAAGTTTGCGCGCTAGGAATTAAGCCGGCAACAACTTGTGACCAGTTGGGATTTGAAAGGGCTACTTGGTAGCAGAAAACAAATAAGATTACCAAAATCAAGCAAACTACCAGGGCTTCAATTTTCCGAAAGCCAACTTTAGTTAGCAATAACAAGAGCAAAACATCAAAAACAGTTAAGAAAACAGCAAAGACTAGTGGAATATTGAAGAGGAGGTAAAGTGCAATAGCAGCCCCGATAACTTCAGCAATATCGGTTGCCATGATAGCTAACTCCGTTAAAATCCAGAGCACAATCCCCAAGCTTTTACTGGTACGAGCTCTGATTGCTTGTGCAAGATCCATCTGACTTACGATGCCCAGTTTGGCGGCCATATATTGGAGTAACATGGCAATCAAACTCGACATTAAAATCACAGACATTAACAGGTAGGAGAAGTCTTGCCCACCAGTGATAGAAGTTGACCAGTTACCAGGATCCATGTAACCAACCGCAACAAGTGCACCGGGTCCAGAATACATGAAGAGGGTTTTGAGGAACCCTTTACCCTTGGGAACTTCAACCGTCCCATTAATTTCTTCAAGCGAGGGGCCGTTAGCATATTCGATTAGGTGGTGCTTACGGCTCACAGAACTATTTGCTTCCATAATTAAATCACTCCTTAAAAAAATACAAAGTAATAATAACATTATTTAACTAGAATGTTAATATATTTTTTAGGTTAACCTAAAAATATCCAAAAATTTAGAGTGAAAAAGTTTATAAAAAGGCTTGTCTTAGAGTTAACTCCAAGTTCTATAATGTGGATTGTAAGTTAGTAATGTGCTTGCGTGGAAAGGAAGGATTAACCCTATGAAAAAAGCAATTTTTGAAGAAGCGGGAAAGATGAGCGTGGTTGAAGCACCGCTACCAGTGATTGAAAATGATGATGACGTGATTATTAAGGTGGTTAGAGCTTGTGTATGTGGGTCTGATTTGTGGGCTTACTCTGCTGGTGATGCTAAGGAGGCACACTCAGAAAACTCCGGTCATGAAGCACTTGGAATTGTAGAAGCAGTGGGGCCTGCAATTAACACGGTCACAAAAGGGGATTTCGTAATTGTGCCATTTACTCATGGTTGTGGCCACTGTCCAGCTTGTTTGGCGGGCTTTGATGGAGTTTGTCAAGCTCATAGTAATAATTTTAGCATGGGCTTTCAAGCGCAATACCTTAAGTTTGCTTATGGTGACTGGGCTTTAGTCAAGGTTCCTGGGCAACCTAGTGATTATAGCGAAGGAATGCTTAAATCACTTTTAACCTTATCAGATGTGATGGCTACAGGTTATCATGCCGCTGTGACTGCTCGTGTTTCTAAGGGGGATAAGGTAGTAGTTGTTGGTGACGGGGCCGTTGGTCAGTGTGCGGTTATTGCAGCCAAGATGTTAGGGGCTGCCCAAATTATTATTATGAGTCGCCATGAAGACCGGCAACAAATGGCACTTGAATCCGGGGCAACTGCTTTTGTGGCTGAACGTGGTCAGGAAGGAATTAACAAGGTACTTGAGTTGACTGGTGGAAGCGGGGCGGATGCAGTCTTAGAATGTGTTGGTGCTCAAGCTGCGACTGAACAAGCCTTTGGCGTAGTTCGCCCCGGTGGTCGGATTGGCCGAGTGGGGTTGCCACATGGTGAAAAGATGGCACCAACAGATACTTTTTACCGCAACATTACCTTAGCCGGTGGTCCTGCTTCAGTAACAACTTATGATAAAAAAGTGTTACTAAAAGCAGTTTTAGATGGTGAAATCAATCCGGGTAAGGTCTTTACTCATAGCTACCACCTCGACCAAATCAATCAAGCTTACCAAGATATGGCAGCTAGAAAGGCAATCAAATCCTACGTTGTATTTGATGACTAGTTAAGCAAGCGCGCTGAAATACGAGTTAGTTGTATTTTGGCGCGCTTATTTCTTGCCCTTTACTTTTAGATAATGAATAATAGAGACAAAAGCATTTATTTGAGGTGAGAATGTGAAAGTCAAAGATATTATTACAACAGGGATTTACACGGTGTTATATTTTATTTTGATGTCGATTGGCACCTTGATTGCGGTCTTGTTAACCCATAATCCTAATATGAAGTTTGCCCCCGCAATTACAGCTTTGTTAGCTGGCACGGTTTATATGCTATTAGTTGTTAAGGTGCAAAAATTTGGTACAGTCACCTTGATGGCGGCTGTATTAGGACTCTTTTTCTTAGTGTCTGGTCATTCTATGTTAGCTTTTATCCCCAGTCTGTTATGCGGACTTTTAGCCGATGTAGCCGCTAAACTAGGCCGTTATCAGAGTAAGTTCTTAAACCTATTATCCTACTGCTTGTTTTCGTTAGGTAACCTAGCGCCAATTATCATGATGTGGACTATGAAACAAGCCTATATTAGTCAGCTGTTAGCTAAGGGAAAAGATATGGCTTACGTTCATAAGGTGTTAATTAATTTTGATTTAGGAAATGTGTCAGTGTTAGTAGGAGCGATTCTGATTTGCGCTATCATCGGGGGCTTGTTTGGTCAGCATTTAGTAAGTAAACATTTTAAGGCTGCGGGGCTAGTTTGATGAACCGGGGTTATGATGTCAGGACCAAACTGCTATTTTTACTCTTAGCTAATTATTATGCCCTAATTACCCCCGGGCTAGTGGTGATTTGGGTTTTGATTTTATTATTTAGCTTGGATTTTATTTGGCGGCACGAGTACGTGCGGCTAGCAAGCTACCTTATCTTTTTTGGTTTGGCAACGGTCTGTTTAAGCTTGAATATAGATGAAGCTAGTCATCCTTACCTAGGCTTCTTTTTACTAGGTGGATTAACAATCATGCCGTGTTTTATGGTGGGGTTGAGTATCCTACGGACGCCTGTTCATGAATTCATTCAGACCTTACGTAAGTGGCGGGTGCCCGAGAGTATTTTACTGGTTTTGGCGGTGGCAATGAGATTTTTACCAACGGTCACGGAAAGTTACCTAAATATTAGAGCTGCGCTTAAATTAAGGGGTGAATTTGTAAGTTGGTATCAGTACTTGCTTCACCCCCTAGCCTACTTTGAAAAAATCTTAGTCCCCTTACTATTAAATGCCACCCGCCTGGGCCAAGACTTAACAATTGCAGCCTTGACGAAGGCGGCTGGTAGCCACCATAAGACTTCTTATCGTAATTATGTTTTTACTGGTAAGGATTACCTAGGCTGGTTTGGCTTAGGCGGGTTAGTGCTTTTTACCTTAGGAGGCTTTTTATGATAGAGGTTGAGAATTTAAGTTTTACCTATGCTGGTCAGAAAAAGCCTGCACTTAAAATCCCCCACTTAGAAATAGCTGCGGGGCGGTGTGTCGTTTTAACCGGAATCAGTGGCAGTGGCAAGAGCACCTTTTTAAGGGTTTTAAATGGCTTGATTCCGGAATATTTCCCGGGAAATTTACAGGGAAAAGTAACGCTTAACCAGCAAGATTTGACCCAGCAGAGTGTAGAAGAGATTGCGGCCCAAGTGGGTTCTGTCTTTCAAAATCCCCGGCGACAATTTTTCTTTACTAAGGTCAGTGATGAGTTAGCTTTTCCCGCTGAAAATCAAGGGCAAGCGCCGGAACAAATCTGGCGGCAATTAAGAGTAACTGAGCAAGAATTGGGACTAACTGGCTTGTTATCAGCCCAATTAGCTGAACTTTCAGGGGGACAAAAGCAGCGGGTGGCATTAGCAGCAGCCCAAATGCAGCGGCCTCAGATTTTAGTCTTGGATGAACCGACGGCTAATTTGGACAAGCAAGGTATCGCGTTGTTGCAGGCAAATTTAGCCAAATTAAAGGCACAGGGGCTAACCATCATTGTCGCAGAGCATCGTTTGGATTATTTGCGTGAGGTGGCTGATGATTATTACTATTTTACTGCCGGTGAAATTAAACGAAGTTGGACTAAGGCGGAGTGGTTAAAGCTCACAGACCGACAGCGGCTAGCTTATGGATTAAGGCCGCTGCAAGTGAAAACTTTTTCTAAAACTAGGTTGCAAGTGACCGGCCAAAATACACTGGCATTGAAGAACGTTACTTTGAAATGGCGTCAAAAAGAGTTAGGGTGGATAAAGGACTTTAGCCTAACTTCGGGTGCTATTTATGGTTTAACAGGAGCTAATGGCCTGGGGAAAACCAGTTTAGCCAAGGTTTTGGTAGGTTTAAAAAAAGCACGGGCACATTTGACTTGGAATGAGCAGGTGCTAACGCAACGGTCCTTACTAGCTAAAAGTAGTTTGTTAATGCAAGATGTCAGCCAGCAACTATTTTTACCTACAGTTCAAGCTGAATTAAACGCCAGTGGGGCCACTAAGCAAGAGGTGACTGCAATGGCAGCCAAGCTGGATTTAAGCGAGTTATTATCCAGTCATCCCTTTAGCCTTTCTGGTGGGCAGCAACAAAGAGTGGCATTAGGTCGCGCTTTACTTGCACAAAAAGAATTATTTATTTTAGACGAGCCAACTAGCGGGTTAGATGAGCAAAATATGCGCCGGGTGGCAGATTTGCTGTTAGAATTAAAAAGTTCCAAGCGAATAGTAATGGTGATTAGTCATGATCAGGAGTTAATTAATTTGACTTGTGATGAAGTTTTGAACTTATCCGATTTTTTAACTAAGAAGTAGTTTATTTTTAAAGCTATTCATTGTATGATTATTAAGTATATTGTAATTTAAAAGAAAGAGGCGCTTAATAGTGGCAAAAAATAAAATTCGCGTTCGTTATGCTCCCAGTCCTACAGGACACTTGCACATCGGTAATGCGCGAACAGCATTATTCAACTATTTATTTGCACGACGTAATAAAGGAACGTTTGTAATCAGAATTGAAGATACTGATACTAAACGTAATATTGCGGATGGTGAAAGAAGCCAATTAGATAATTTAACTTGGTTAGGGATGGACTGGGATGAAGGTCCAGACAAGCCAGGTAACTATGGCCCATACCGTCAATCAGAACGTAAGGAAATCTATGCTCCTTTAATTCAAGAATTATTGGACAAAGATTTGGCTTATGAATCTTACATGACCGAAGAAGAATTAGCAGCTCAACGTGAGGAACAAAAGGCCAATGGTGAAGCTCCTCGCTATGTTTACGAATACGAAGGTATGACTAAAGAAGAAATCGCTGCTAAGCAAGCTGAGGCTAAGGCTAAGGGCTTAAAACCAGTTGTGCGGATTCGGGTTCCTCATAACAAGGTTTATGAATGGGATGACATGGTTAAAGGTCACATCAGCTTCAAATCCGATACCATCGGGGGCGACTTTGTTATCCAAAAACGTGATGGAATGCCTACTTATAACTTTGCAGTAGTTGTTGACGACCACTTGATGGAAATCAGTCACGTTCTACGTGGTGATGATCACGTTGCCAACACACCTAAACAGTTAGTAGTTTACGAAGCTTTTGGTTGGCAAGCGCCTGAATTTGGGCACATGTCCTTAATCATCAACACTGAAACTGGTAAGAAGTTAAGTAAGCGTGATGAATCTGTGCTTCAATTCATCGAACAATATCGTTCATTGGGTTACTTGCCAGAAGCAATGTTTAACTTTATCACATTACTTGGTTGGTCACCAGTCGGTGAAGATGAAATCTATAGCCGCCAAGAATTTATCAAAATGTTCGATCCTAAGCGTTTAAGCAAGTCACCAGCTGCTTTTGATGGTAAGAAGCTTGAATGGATTAACAACCAATATGTTAAGGCTGCCAGTGAAGATGAAATTATGCACTCTGCCTTGTTACAGTTAATTAAGGCTGGTAAGGTTGAAGCTGATCCAGAACCATTGAAACTTGAATGGGCTCGGAAATTAATCAGTCTTTATAAGCACCAAATGTCATACACTGGTCAAATTGTAGATATGGCCGAAGTCTTCTTTGAAGAACCACCTGCTTTGAGCCAAGCTGCTAAGGAAGAATTAGCTGATGACTCAGCCAAAGTGGTCTTAGAAGCATTTGCTAAGAAAGCTAAGGCGCTCCCACTCTTCGATGGACCAGCAATTATGGCAGCCATTAAGGAAATTCAAAAAGAAACTAAGGTCAAGGGACGGAAACTTTACATGCCAATCCGGATTGCAACCACCCGTGAAACTCATGGACCTGAATTAGGACCTTCCATCGAGTTGCTCGGTCGCAAGAAGGCTTTGGCTCACCTCGAACAAACTTTAGCTGAAATGAACTAATTAAGGTTCGGAAAGGTTAGTAGTTATGATAGATAACTGCTAGCCTTTTTTTATTATTTATGGCATCATATATAATGAGTAAGTATATTTTTTAATGGGAAAATTAGGTGGGTTAGAAATGATTCAATTATATAATACGTTAACCAAGCAAAAAGAAGAATTTAAGCCCCAAGTACCTGGCCAAGTCTTGATGTATGTTTGTGGCCCAACGGTTTACAACTACATTCACATTGGAAATGCGCGTAGTGCCATTGCTTTTGACACAGTCCGGCGCTATTTTGAGTACCGGGGCTATCAAGTTAAGTATGTTTCTAATTTTACAGATGTTGATGATAAGATTATTAAAGCTAGCCAGGAAATGAACTTGAGTGTTGAAGAGGTTACCGCCAAATTTATTGCGGCT
>SAMEA104315421__coassemble_1025_pt1 | contig 18434 bp, 16 predicted proteins | sample SAMEA104315421__metabat2_low_PE_055 | metagenome-assembled genome bin SAMEA104315421 (sample SAMEA104315421) | gut metagenome | biome: Monkey gut; feature: monkey-associated habitat; material: faeces | place: China | collected 2013
GGTCCTTGTGCCCGGCGGGCCCCAAATTCCATCACGGCCCGGCCCTTGGCTGAAGCCACAATCCGGCGGGCCTTAGATGCAATTAAGGTTTGGTGGTTAATCAAGTTAAGCAACATTGTTTCATATAATTGGGCTTGGATTAATGGACCTTGTACCGTAACCACGGATTCACCGGAAAAGACCGGCGTTCCTTCTTCAATTGTCCAAACCTCACATTGATTTTGAAAATCCGCTAAGTACGCCAAAAATTCTTCACTAAATAAGTCTAACTCCCGTAGGTAATCTAACTCACTGGCAGACAAGTGGAACTTTTCAACGGCTTCGACCGCTTGTTTCACCCCGGCAAGAACCACAAAACTTCCGTTGTCAGGCAGGTTTCTAAAGAAGATGTCAAACACACCCTCTTCTTTTGGCAACTCTTGGTAAAAGGCATTTGCCATTGTAAATTCGTATAAGTCTGTAAGTAAAGCCAGTTTCTCTGGATTCATAAAAATTCTCCTCGGTTTCAATTAAAAGTAAAAATTACTTTTTTGAAAATAACCTATTAATTTAATATATTGCTATTACCATAACAAAAAAACGCCTGCTTGACAAGCGTTTTCTTGCTATTCTAATTTTAAGCGGTACAAGCGCGGTGGCCGCCCCGGCCGACCAGCCGTGGCTATGCCGACGTCTTTTAGGAGGTGGCCGTGGGTCTTTTTGAAGTTAGAGTTATCAATTTGCTTGAGGGTCGTCATCAAAAAGGGGGCGTAGACGCTTCTAGCTTCCTTTAAGGTAAAGGTATTGCCCAGGATTAATAAGATATTGGGCTGATAGTCCAGCTTATTTTTTATCCGGGTAGCTGCTACCTGAAAAATCCACTCGTGATCAAAGGCTAGGTGGGCTTGACCACTAGCTAGTGGCTGGTCGTAGTAAGCCTGCTCCGTTTGTGCCTGGCTAGCCCAAAACAGCTTTTGACCGCTGACTAGGCAGTATTTTTCTGCCTGGTAGCCAAACCGAAACCACCGGACCTCACTTGCGCCATAGCCAGCTCTAAGGGTTGGCATTTCCGGTAAAAAGGTCATGTAGGCCAAAGAAATAGCCCGTTCTTTTTTAGTCCGCTTAGGGTTGGTAAAGGTCGCCAACTGTTCCGTATGAAACGAGGCTAACTCTAAGCCGATTTTTTCCTTCACTAAGCGCAAGGCCGCCTGATCTGCACTTTCTTTAGTCCGCATAAAAGTTTCTGGCAGCGCCCACCGGTCCTTATAAGGAGCACTAGCACGTTTGACCAATAGCAGGTAAACTTGTTCGCTAGCCCGGTCAAAACTCCAAATGAGATTAACAATGTTAATTAAAGGCCGTTCTAATAATTCTACTCCTGCCATCGAATTTTCCTTCCTAACTTAAATTCTTACTTTAAGTATACCACAAGCTAACTTTATCCTAACTAATGCTATAATTTAATAAAATATATTCTAATTAGGAAAGGACTAATTTTATGCCTCGTTTTACTTTAAATGAACCAGCTTTACTCCAAAATCCTCGCCTCCACTTAAATTTGCCCTATGCTTTCAAAAACGAACGGGCCTTACGCTTACACCTCATCGAACCAGCAACTAGCAAGGGTCACTACCCACTAATTATCTTCTCTGCGGGGACAAACTTTGCTAATGACGACTTGAGTCACTACTTTTATCCGCTCATGCAACTAGCCCAACAAGGTTTCGTCATTGCCTTAGTGGAAGTGCGTCCTAAAGAAATTGCTCCCTTCCCGGCTCAGACTAGCGACCTCCTCAGTGCTAGCCGCTACCTTCTTGGCCATGCCTACAAATATCAAATTGACCCTTACCGCTATTTTTTGTGGGGCCACGGTGCTAGCGCCAGCTACTCTAGCCTCTTAGCTAGTCTAACTGCCACCAACCAAGCTTTCAATGATGAAGATTGCCGTATGCAAGCTTTAAACTACCAAGCTTGCATCTGTTTTGGCTTAACTAGCCTCAAACCCACCAGTTCTTACTTTGCTAACCAGTCAGCTGACTTATTTTCTTACTGGGGGAAAAGGGACCTCAAAGATAACTTATATATACAAGTAGGGTCAGAAATTGACAACTTGTTTTTAAATTCAAGTTTACTAACCCATCCTAGTCAAAAAAAGAGCTTGATTTACTACACACCTACCAAAAAATCCCTTGATGACAGCTTTCTTAGCCCTTATCTAATAAATATTGTCCAAAACTTCCTTAAACAAAAGGCTAAGAAAAAATAACTTTTTGTTATTTTTCACACTTTATTCACAAAAAATTCACAATTTATTCACATTTTTATTTTAATGTATATACATACCTAATAACAAACAACAAACAAACTTTTCATTTACTCCCCCTAAACAGTAAGTGAACCCATCAAATCAGACATCCTAAACTGATTTGATACATATTCCTTTTTCTCCATGGCTTCCCGGTCATGGAGTTTTTTTGTGCTATAATTTTGGATAAGATTAACCAAGGGGGCTTCCCATGAACTCACAAGCACAATTAACTACCATCAAAACCTTCGCTAAAAGTAAGTTGGCAGCTGATAAAACCGGCCATAACTTTGACCACATCCAGCGGGTAGTTAAACTAGCCAACCGCTTAGCTAAAGCGCAGACCAAACCAGTAGATTTAACCGTAATTTTAGCGGCCGCTTACCTTCATGACACAATTGACGATAAATTAGTCGCTAGTCCCAAGCAGGCTGTCAGTGAAGTTAAGGAATTACTTACCTCCCTAGCCTTTAGTTCAGCTCAAAGTGACGAAATTGTTCATATTATTACCCATATGTCCTATGCCAACAATTTGAACGAAAAACAAGTCCTGTCTTTAGAGGGGCAAATCGTCCAGGATGCCGACTGGCTAGATGCAATCGGGGCCATCGGCATTACCCGGGCCATCTACTACGGTGGAGCCCATGGCGAAAAGATTTACGACCCAGCGGTTCTACCCCGAACCCAGTTAGACAAAGCCAGTTACCGGAATTTAGCTGATGAAACCATCATCAACCATTTTTACGAAAAGCTCTTTAAACTGGCTGACATGTTAAATACCCCGCAAGCGCGTGCCCTCGCTGCTAGCCGCCAACAAGTAATGAAGGACTTCGTGGCTACCTTTAAAGCCGAGTGGAATGCTGAGGCCTAGGGCAATAACCTTGCCTATTTATGCCCGTAAGTGCATAATGTAATTAGTTATTTTACAAGAAAGGGGCCAGCCTTATGCGCTCGTTTGAAAATGATCAACAATTTATCAAAATTCTCGAAACCATTATCGAGTACGGTAGTGTCAGCAAAGCAGCCGACTACCTCTTTATCTCCCAACCTTCTTTAAGTAAGAAGTTAAAACAATTAGAGCGTGACTTAGGCGTAACCTTGATTGACCGCAAACATCACCCCCTCAGGTTAACTGAAGCTGGTGAATTCTATCTAACTAACCTCAAGCGGCTAACTAGTCAATACGAAGCCGTCTACCACGATTTAACCCGGATGGCGAGCTCTAACCACGGCCAATTAACCTTAGGGATTACCCAGTCGTTAGGTCAAAAGATTTTACCCCTCATTTTGCCTCAGTACCACAAGGTTTATAACGACGTTAACATCCAGATAGTGGAAGATACCTCTGAACACAATGAAGAGCGATTGATTCACGCTAAAATCGACCTCTACTTGGGAATTTTGCCGATTTTCCGCTCTGATGTCCACTACGAACAACTGGCAAGCGAGCCAGCTTACCTCCTGGTACCGCAAAGTCACCCCCGCTACGTTGCCGACCAACCTGAGCAAAAGCTAGCCTCAATTAAGGACATTTTACCATTTGTGACTGATTTCCCTTACATTAGTGCTTCAGAAAACGTTGGTTTCCAACGCCTAATTACCAATACTTTGGCTGAAAACGGAATTACCCTCAAACACTTCTTACGTTGTAGCAACCTATTGACGATTGCTCAATTAGCGGTTAGAAACCTCGGCTGTACAATTGTACCTAAATCAGTTGCCAATAAGGTTAAAAATATTCAACCAGCTAACTATTACGAGCTGCCGGTTAACGATTTAAGCTATAAATTAGTCATCGCTCATAAAGAAAACGAAGAGCTTACCGCTCAGATGACCGCCTTCATCAAGATGGCTAAAGGCTTAGGTGACCGCTTATTAGCCTAATTTTTTTAAATAGTAATCTATTAGCTTCTAACGCTTAGCTAGTAACTTTTGCTAAGCTAGCTAAATCGTAATCGCCTGTCAGGCCTACTCTTTAAGGCTTGACAGGCTTTTTAGTCTCCGTTACCATCTAAAGAGTAATCATTACACATAAGGAGAAAACAATGTCTATTTCAAAAATCTTCAAAGCATTCTTAGCCAGCCTCACTCTCTGCCTAATCTTGGGCTTAAGTGCCTGTGCTAAGAATCAAACCCAAACAAAAGCTGACCAACTAAGAGTTGTAACTACCACTGACTTTTACGGTGAAGTCGCTCAAGCAGTACTTGGCTCACACGGCAAGGTCACCCCAATTATCACTAGCCCTAGCGTTGACCCCCACGACTACGAGCCAACTACCAAAACAGCCAAACTAGTCGCTAAGGCAGATTTGGCGGTCTATAACGGGCTGGAGTACGATTCCTGGATTAAAAAACTTGGTGCTAAAAAATACCTGACCGTCGCTTCGGCTACCGGGGCAAAAATTGGGCAAAATGAACACTTGTGGTACCAACCACAAACAATGTCCAAACTAGCCTTAGCTTTGGCCAAAGAGTACGGGCGCTTAGACCCTAAGCACAAGCAAGATTACCTAGCTAACGCTAAAAAATACCAGGCTAAATTAGCTCCCTTAACTAAAATGGTCGCCCAAATCAAGGCCAACTCCCGGGGCCAAAAAGTGGCTGTTAGTGAACCTGTCTTTGACTACTCTTTAGAGGCGATGGGCTATCACATCACTAATAAGCACTTTGCTATGGCCGCCGAAGAAGAAACCGATCCTTCTTATACCGATATTAAGAAGTTGCAAACGGCCATCAAAAATAAGGAGATTGCCTTCTTTGTCCTTAACACTCAGTCTGATAGCAAGGTGATTACTAACATGGTCAAATTATGCCAGGAGTACAAGGTTCCAGTGGTGAAGGTGACTGAGACCCTCCCTGCCCACCAAAATTATGTTTCCTGGATGAAGAAGCAATACCAACAAGTTCTTACTTTACAAAAATAGTTTTTAAGCCAAAAGTCACCCACTTTTGGCTTTCACTTTTGCCTGCCTAACCAAGCTAGGCTATAATTAATAATATTATTTGGAAGAAAGGACAGGCATTTAGCCCAATAATTATGGATTCGATTTTAACAGTAACCAATTTAGACTTAGATATTCCCAAGCGCCGGCTGTTTAATCACCTTAGCTTTGAGCTACCAGCCCATAAGCTAACCTGTATCACCGGCGAAAACGGGGTGGGAAAAACTACCCTAGTTAAGCACCTCCTGGACGATTTAGCCCGCAAAAATCAAAATCACGTCAGCTTTCAAATCACCAGGGAGCAGGTTCAATACGTGCCTCAGTTAAGAAACATTGACGATGAATATCCCCTTAGCATTTACGACTTCGTGGCCCTAGGATTTAAAAAGCGCATCCTACCTTGGAACTCACCCAAAATGAAAGCTACCTTAAATCAGATTTTGGCCGAAACCAACCTCACTAAAATCAAGTACCAGCCCCTAGGGCGCGCATCTGGTGGCGAAAAACAACGGGCTTATTTAGCGCAAGCTTTGTGTGCTAACCCTGAGTTGTTAATTTTAGATGAGGCTACCGCCAGCTTAGACGTGGTTAGCAAACACGAATTATTGAAACTACTCACTAATATCATGAAAAAAAGAGGCTTAACCATCCTCTTCATCACCCATGATCCAGAGTTGATTGAACAATACGCTGACTACGAATTACACTTGGCCAATAAAACCGGTCACTTAATTAAAAGGGGGCAAGCTTAATGTTTTACTATGCTTTTATGCGGTACGCCTTCACAGCGGGGATTTTTATCGCCCTAATTTGTGCTTTTATGGGGGTCTTTGTCGTTGCCCGTCAAACCTCCTTTTTCACCCACACCCTCTCCGAAATTGGCTTTTCTGGTGCTTCCTTCGGGGTCTTCATGGGGATTTCACCTCTGTTAGGGATGTTGATTTTTACCTGCGCTAGTGCGATTTTAATTGGCTTTTCCGGGGAAAAATTAGGTCGGCGCGAAGCATCAATCAGCGTATTTTCTGGACTGTTCTTAGGGTTAGGAATTTTATTTTTATCCCTGTCAGACCAGCAATCCAGTTACGCCACCAGCATCCTCTTTGGAAGCATCGTTGGGATTGACGCCCATAACCTCCACACCCTAATCGGCTTGAGTTTAGTCCTGCTGGTGACAATCTTCTTCATGTTTAGACGCCTGGCCTATAACTCATTTGACGGGCAAGGGGCCGAATATAATCAGCGCTATAACCAGTTAGTTTCCATTGTGTTCTTAGTGCTCTTAGCCTTAACTATCAGTGTCACCGCCCAAATCGTCGGTTCACTTTTAATCTTTGTCTTACTAACGATTCCGGCTTCGGCAGCTAAATATTTCGCCCACTCGCTCAAAAAGATGATTGGGCTCACCTTCCTCTTTGCCCTAACCGGTATTTGGCTAGGCCTTTACCTTAGTTACCTTACTGATTGGCCGGTCAGCTTCTTCATTACCGCCATCGAGGCTATCATTTACGGAGGGGCTATTTTTAAAGAACAACTGGCTACCGCCCATAAATAAGCAAAAAAAGAGTTTATTGCGAAATTTTCTTCACAATAAACTCTTTTTTTACTTATTTCAAGTAGGCACCCTTCCAGTTAAATTGGACCCCGGCCGTGTTATAAACCACGCCCTTAACATTCGTTTTAACTAGCGAAGCTTGGGCCAATTGGTAAAGTGGAGCCACCCCTTGGTCATTGTTCAAAAGGCGGCTGGCCTTAACTAAGTCATTCATCCGCGCCGACTTGTCAGTAGCATCCTTGCCCTTAGCATCAGCGATTAATTGGTCATATTCCTTGTTTGACCACTTTCCGTTGTTGTAGCTAGCATCCGTGGTAAACATGTCTAAGAAGCTAACTGGGTCTGAGTAATCAGCGGCCCAACCGGATAAGACGAGGTCAAAGTCGCCACTTTCTGACTTAGCAATCCGGGTCTTCTTAGGAACATTATTAACCGTTACCGTCAAGCCCTTTAAGTGTTGTTCAAGTTGACTTTGTAAGTATTCCGTTACGTTCTTGCTTACACCGCTATCATCACCCAACAAGTTCAAAGACACTTTAGACACGCCTTCTTCTTTGAGACCTTCTTGCCAAAGTTTCTTTGCCTTGGCTAAATTATAGTTAGCACCAGTCTTAGTATCTTGTAAAACTGAGAAGTCCTTACCATCAAATTGGGTCAAGCCTTTAGAAACAATCCCGGTTACGGTCAAAGAACCATTGCCTAGGACCTTATTGACCAGTTGCTTTCTATCAACGGCATAGGATAAAGCTTGGCGGACCTTGGTATTTTGGAGTACCTTCTTAGTTTGGTTAAATTCGAGGTAGTTAGTCCGCGCTTGTTTGTAGGAGACAAAGTCCGGTTTGCCCTTCAATTCCCGGGCTTGAGTTGCATCCAAGTAAGTTTGGTCTAACTTACCACTTTGATAGAGATTGTAAGAAGTGTTGGTGCTCTTGGTTACTTGGAAGGTCATCTCTTGTAGCTTGACGTCTTTTTTATCCCAGTAAGTTGGGTTCTTGACTAACTTCCAACTTAAGTTGGACCCGCTCCAACCAGTCATCTTGAACGGCCCGTTATAAACCATGTATTTCGACGCGGTCCCGTACTTCTTACCGTATTTTTCAACCGCATGTTGGTTTTGAGGATAAAAAACCGTAAACCCAAGCAGAAGTTTAAAGTAAGGCACCTTTTTATCCAAGGTTACGACCAACTTGTGCTTGCCTACCGCCTTGACACCCAAAGTCTTGTATGACTTCTTATTAGCAGCGATGTCGCTAGCATTTTTCACACCCTCAAACAAGTAAGCGTAAGCCGAAGCTGTTTTAGGATTGACAGTGCGCCGCCAAGAATAAACAAAGTCTTGGGCGGTTACCGGGTCACCATTTGACCACTTGGCATCCTTCCGCAAGGTAAAAGTATACTTCAACCCACCGTCAGATACCTTAGTTGAAGTAGCTAAGGCATTTTCAACCTTCGAGTTTTTTCCTAACCGGTACAAGCCTTCGTTACTGTTAGCAATCACGTCCGAGCTAACTTGATCTTGAACCAAAGATGGGTCTAAGGTTTGCATTTCAGCCGGTTCACTCCAGCGGAGGACCTGCTTGTTAGCGGCCTTGACCCCGGTTGTTGGAAAACAGGTTGCTAAACTTAACGCCCCCATCAATACTACACTTGTCTTTTTCAACTTCTTTTTCATCTCTGTTTGCATTCGAAATCCCTCATTTCCCGAACGCCTCATAACATTAAGCGTTCGTAGTTAATACTTGTGCTTGAATGTTAATAATGCCACTAGCTGACATTGTAACCACCTCGAATCCGCCTAAATTAAGCTAAACAAATAAAAAAGACGCCCCTTAACCGAAGTTAAAGGACGTCATCAACGTGGTACCACCTTTATTTACAAGAAAAATATCCTGCCTCAAGTAAGCAGCCCTAATACTTTAGGGCGATTTACCGGTGCGATAACGGGCACTGCCAACTTTGGTGATTTGCGACTGATTTCAACGTCTATATTCGGCTAACTTTCACCAACCGTCAGCTCTCTTAACCCTAGTCCACGTCTACTTGTTCCGCTCAAAGTTTTAATTAATTTAATTTGATGCTTATATCCTAACGCGCTTAAATTAAAATTTCAAGTAGTTTTTTTAATTTGATTAACCATTTCTAAACACATCAGCAAAATAAGCCCGCCAAATCAATGATTTAAGCCGGCTTACTTTGTCTATATTTTAGGGGAATCTCTAAGTCTTTAGAGAGAAAGTTATGAAAAAGTATGTTTTGTTATTGGGTATGCTTATAATATAACGGAGAGATATGAAAAAAGTTTGAAAATTTTTTGAGTCTTCTCTTTCATTTTCATGATAATATGGTAAACTTAAGGCCTAAGGGGTAGGCCTAGTTGCGTTACGGGCCAAGGGAACGGAATGTGAACCTTGGCAGAAAGGCAACGCCGACGTTTCTAGGCCGCATTCACCATTTTTGGTGCTTGTTTTCCCAAAAATTTTAGGGAGATGTTTTAGCATGTTAAAACTCACATGGCACAGTCCAAAATTAGCAACTAAGATTTTGACACTAACTGCAATCTTAGTCGCTATTCATGTCGTCTTAGGTAAGATTTCTGTTGGTTCCGATAGTCTCTTCAAGATTAGCCTGGGCTTTATAGGTACTGCTCTAATTGGTTATTTTCTTGGGCCTTGGCTAGGAGGCTTAGCGATGGTTTTAAGCGATTTAATCGCCAATACCATCCTCGCAAGCAACGGAAACTTTTTTATTGGCTTCACATTTAGCGCCTTTTTATCAGGGGTTATTGCTGGTAGCCTACTCCACAAGCAAGATTTAACTTGGTATCGGTTGGCCTTTTATGAATTTTGCCAACTAGTAATCACCAACGTCTTTTTCACCACCTTGTGGATTCATATCTTATATACGACGCCGTTTAAGACCTTATTACTGGCTCGTTTACCTAAGGAGATTATTTTTTGGCCGATTGAAACAATCGTTTTGATTGTTCTTTTCAAAGCCTTGTCCAAGCACAAACTTAACTTAGATTAATCAAAAATCAAAGCAGGATCTAACCATGTTGCCAGTTAGATCCTGCTCTTAATTTTAGGATAAAATTTTCCTCACTCTAGCCTGTAAGTCAGGAATCACCTCAGCTTCAAACCAAGGATTTTTCTTGAGCCAAATTTGGTTACGGGGTGAAGGGTGCACCAAGGGAAAGTAAGCAGGTAAGTATTCCTGGTAGTTCTTAACGACCGTAGTCAACTTCGTGCTCGCCTTCAAATTGAGGTAATGCTTAGTCGCGTAAGCCCCCACTAAAATCGTTAACTGTATGTTAGGCATCGCCGCCAGTAAGCGGGGGTGCCATTTTTGTGCAAAGCCCTTACGAGGTGGCAAGTCCCCGCTCTTGCCACTACCTGGAAAGTAAAAATCCATCGGTAACACGGCTACTTGCCCGGATTCGTAAAAAGTCTGCCGGTCAACAGCCAGCCAGCTACGGAGCCGGTCTCCGCTAGGATCGTTCCAAACAATCCGACTGTCCTGGGCTTTCTTTCCCGGAGCCTGCCCGATAATCAGTAATTTTGCTTGCGGATTAGCATAGTAAAGCGGCTCTATCCCCGCTTGAGTATAGGTTTCGTTTTGCGGATCAGCCATAATTTCAGCAAATATCTTCGTTAAGTTTTCAACCATTCTACTTCACCTCACTAATCTCAGTCTACCGCTAGTTTAACCAAAAAGTAATTCCATTTTGGTCATAAAAAAAGAGTCGCCAGTAAGCGACCCTTTTGGGCAAATGCCCCTGCCAAGGTAATTACAGTTTAGCTCAAGCCCGCGTATTTTTCAAAAAGCGGACCCGGATTACCTCGGGAATGTGGAGCAATTCTTTAGTCAGTTCGGCTTGTTGCTTTGCGCTGACAGTTGCCATATCAATTACCGTGTAAGCAATTTTTTCCCGTGACCGGTTAATCATGTTATCAATGTTTAAATTATAGTTGGCTAAAATGGTGGTAATCCGCCCCACCATGTTAGGAACATTTTGGTGGATTAAAGTTAGGCGCAAGGGCGCTTCAAAGGCCATTTCCACCGTCGGAAAGTTAACTGAATTGACGATGTTGCCCGTTTCTAGATACTTACGTAAAGTCCTAGCTGCCATCTTAGCCCCGTTAACCTCGGCCTCAGCAGTTGTGCCGCCTAAATGGGGGGTCACAATTACTTTTTTGTGGCTAGCCAAAGCAGGGGTGCCAAAGTCACTGATAAATAACCGCAACTTGCCGGCGTCTAAAGCTGCTAAAACAGCCGCATCGTCTACAATTCCACTCCGGGAATAGTTTAATAACACCGCGTCTTGCTTCATGGCCTCCACCTGTTCTTTGCCAAGCAAGTGGCGGTTCTTCTCGGTATAAGGAACGTGCACGGTCACAAAGTCACTGGCGGCTAATAAATCCTCTAGGCTTTCCGCCCGGGGAATGTCGTTTGATAGTTGCCAAGCGTGCTCTACCGAAATATAGGGATCATAACCGATGACCTTCATGCCAAGGTCGCTGGCCGCCTTAGCCACCCGGGACCCAACGGCTCCAAGCCCAATTACCCCGATAGACTTACCCAGTAGCTCACTGCCAGCAAAGTGATTCTTACCGGCCTCAGTTTGTAAGGAAACATCCGCGCCCCCCAACTTATGTGCCCAAGGGATTGCATCAAGCACCGGCCGTGATGCCAATAACAACATGGTCAAGACTAGTTCTTTAACCGCGTTAGCGTTAGAGCCTGGAGTGTTAAAGACGACTGTCCCTGCCGAAGTAGCTTGAACCAAGGGAATATTATTAACCCCTGCTCCCGCCCGCGCAATCGCTAAGACGTTGGTGCCAAATGGGGTCTTATGCATATCTTGACTCCGGATTAAGAGGGCTTGAGGCTTTTGGCTTTGGTTAACAGTATATAAATCGGTTGGAAATTCGGCCAACCCTTCCTTAGCAATCACATTGTAAGTTTTAATATCCATCATAATTTACTTCTCCCCCACTGTCTTAGCAAATTTCTCCATAAAAGCAACTAAAGCTTCGACCCCTTCATAAGGAAAGGCATTGTACAGACTAGCTCGCATCCCCCCGACCAAGCGGTGGCCCTTCAAGTTAAGCAAGCCTTGGGCAGTGGCTTCTTTGATAAAGCGTGCATCCAAAGCCTCATCACCAGTCACAAAGGGTACGTTAGTGGTGGACCGGTCACTTACCTTGGTTACGGCTGGTTTAAAGAGGGTCGAATTATCCAAATAATCGTAAAGTAAAGCGGCCTTTTTTTCGTTGCGCTTTTGCATCGCAGCTACGCCCCCTAAATCTAGTAGCCACTTAAAGACTAACCCAGCTGCATAAATTGCAAAGACGGGCGGCGTATTTAGAGCGGAATCTTTCTTAGCTTGCTTGCTGTAGTCAAGCATTGCCGGTAAAGCTTGGGCTTGGCCTAGCAAATCCTTTTTAACAATCACAATGGTTAGGCCCGCGGGGCCAATATTTTTTTGCGCCCCCGCATAGATTAACCCAAAGTCATTAACGTCATAGCTTTGGCCCAAAATATTCGAGGACATATCTCCTACCAACAAGTTTCCTTCAGTCGCTGGTAACTGGCGGTACATAGTTCCTTCAATCGTGTTATTGGTTGTAATGTGAAGGTAATCATAAGCCCCGGTTAAATTCAACTGGTAAGGAAGTTCGGTGTAGCCACTGGCCTGCCCACTAGCAACCGGGTCAACTTCTACGCCCACAAGCTGTGCTTCTTGCCCGGCCCGCTGTGACCAGTGGCCACTATCAATCAGCCCGATTCGTTTCTGTTTAGTTGCTAAGTTCAAAGCCGTAGCCGTAAATTGTAAGGTCGCTCCTCCTTGTTGGAATAAGATTTCATAAGTATCCGGAATTTTCATTAACTTCCGTAAGTCTGACTTTGCTTGGTGAAATATTTCTTCGTAAAGAGAGGAGCGGTGACTAATCTCCAATACACTCATGCCACTGTCTTTAAAAGAAGGCAGTTCGGCTTGCATTTGCTTGATGACTGAAGCTGGCAACACCGCCGGCCCAGCCGCAAAATTATAAACTTCTGTCACATTATCCACTTCTTTCTTTAAAAATTAATTTTCCAAGCTTATTTTTCTCATTTTAAGTTCTAAGCTTCACTTTAAATATAGCCTATTTAAGCATAGAGGGCAACTAATAAAATTAAAAACAGCTAATAACAAGTCTTATCTTTAACTAGTTTATGCACCGCTAAACAAAGTTAGCTGCTTGTAATCTTTAACTGACACCTCTTAATCTTTTTGTAACATAAACGTCAAACTAAATTTTAAGGTCTCAGAACATTGCCCCACCTAAGCCGGCTAATTCCTAGCTAGTAGGCCTTAAATCTTTCGTAACTTTTTTGTAACATTTGTGTTAGGATAAGAATTACAAGTCAACTTCCCTTTCAGAAAAAACAGCTCAACCACGGGCTTTCTTTGCTTAAGAATTACTTAACAAATTCTTACAAAAGTTAATAATCCTTTTATAATCAGCGTTTATCGGACTTTTGTTACAAAAAAATTAAGTTTTGTAACCTTTTTTGTACCCTAATGCAATATTAAAAGATTAAAATAGAATCACAGTCGTAAAATTAATATCCGGGAGTGAAAGATTTGAATAATACTACTAAGAAAATTTTATTCGGTACTGTTGGAGCAGCCGGTTTATTCCTAGCTTCCTCGGCTAGCGTTAACGCTGATACAACCCACCACGTTGTTAAGAACGATACCGTTTGGGATTTATCACAAAAATACGGCGTTTCAATTCAATCAATCGAACAATTAAACAAAATTAACACTGACACCCACTTAATTCGCGAAGGGCAAACTTTAACAATTCCTACTACTGGTAAGACTGCAGCTAAGACTGCTACTAAGACCAGCCAAGTAACTGTTAAAGCCGGCGATACTTTATGGGCTTTAGCACAAAAGTACGGGACAACCGTTGAAAAGTTACGCCAACTAAACGGTCTTGCTAGCGACGCTTACTTAATTCACGTCGGCGACGTTATTAAAGTAGACGGTCAAGTAACGACAACAACTACAACCAATGCCCAAGCTACTTCAACTGTAAGTTCTGAAGCTAACCAAACTAGTCAAGCTGCTTCAACCGCAAGTTCTGAAGCTAACCAAACTAGTCAAGCTGCTTCAACTGCAAGTTCTGAAGCTAGCCAAACCAGTCAAGCTACTTCAACTGCTAGCTCTGAAGCTAGCCAAGCTGCAAGCACTAGCCAAGCAGCTACTCCATACGTAGCCGCTAACCACGTAACTTACACAGTTCAAGCTGGGGACTCACTTTACACTATCGCTCAAAAGTACGGTGTAACTGTTGACTCCTTACGTCAAGCTAATACTTTAGGGGCTACTTTACAAGTTGGTCAAAGCTTAACAGTTAACGACCCAACTAAGAACCCTCAAGCTGAACAAACTCCAGCTCAAACTACAACTACTAGCCAAGCTACTCAAGCAACCCAAACAACTCAAGCTGCAACGACAACTAACCAAGTTGCCCAAACTACTAGCCAACCAGCAGCTCAAACTCAAACTAGCCAAACAACCCAAGCTAGCCAACAAACTCAAGCTAGCCAAGCTCAAGTTGCTACACCATCATCATACTCAGTTAGCGCGTTACTTTCATACGCACAAACATTCACTGGGGTACCTTATGTCTTAGGTGGAACAACTCCAGCCGGCTTTGACTGCTCCGGCTTTACCCAATATGTCTTCAACCACTTCGGCAAGAACATTGGTCGGACTACTTACCAACAACAATACGCTGGTACTAAGCTTGCAGTATCAAGTGCTCAACCAGGCGACTTACTCTTCTGGGGTGCATACGGTTCAGCTTACCACGTAGGTATCTACCTTGGTGGTTCTTCTTACATCGCTGCTCCAGAACCAGGTGAATCGGTAAGTGTTAAGAGCTTTACTTACTACCAACCATCATTTGCAGTTCACGTGAACTAAGCATTGATTTTAAACTAAAAGCACAGCTTCAAAAAATTGAGGCTGTGCTTTTTTTATGCTTATTTAACTAATTGGTAAATCGATCCAGCTGACAGCAAGATTGCAAAGACAATGTTTACAATCAAATTTTGCTTCTTGCTCAACCGACCATCTAGGTAAACGTACATGATGGCCTGACTGAAAATTACCATTAAAATATTGGCATAGTTACTAAAATCAGTGCTAATTAATTGTTTCTTGACTAAAGCGTAGCCAACTTCAACTAAGAAATAAAAAATTACTGGGTAGCGGCTAATTAAATAGGTAACGTAAGCATCCTTAAAGGACATCGACTCCCCTGTCAACCGCACTACTCCTTTAAGAATTAGAGCCACCAACAAACACCCAATAATCGTTGCAATCACAGCAGTTACCGTCCCTGCTACTTGCGCCATTTTTAGTGCTTGAGCTGGCATCTTCATCTTACTGTGGGCTAAGGCTATGTTCCCAACAATTGAGGTTAATACAGCCATTATCACTAAGTTGACGTGGCTTAACCATAAGAGCTTCTTATCCGTCGCCATCAAATCTCCCCTTTCACTTGCATTAAACACCCTTTAATTGTAACACTAACTAGCAACTTACGGAGTGATTTGTCCTAAGTGGTCACTTTTTCGTCTTAAGCGTTTAAGCTTGCAACGATTCAAAAAATCCTCTCACTTTTTTGAGAGGATTTTGTTTTGCTGCTCAAAATGATGATTGGCAAAATTATTTACTTAAATCTAGCAACTGGCGGTACTGCTTTTTCGTCAACTTAACTTTCACCTTCAGCAGCTTAACTTTGATAAGTGCTTCACGGTTACTGTAAAGCTTGGCTGTTGAACGCTTTCCATTTTGGAACAAGACATATGTTGACTTTAACTTGGCTTGACGTGGGCGCTTAAATAAAAAATTATCCTTTCCTTCTGCTTTGCCACCGGCATCCCCTAAAATATCACTCACTAATTCAACTTGCCGTGGCTGCTTTTTGTAACCATATACCTTAATCAGCTTTCCTTGAGAGTTATAGATTTTCACCTTGGAATTATTGCTGGCCCAAACACTACCAACCATCCCCAAAAAGACTAGGCAACTTACCCAAAATAAAACTACTTTTTTCATTAAATTGCCCCTCCTTTAATTACGCTTCAATAATCACAAAGCCGTACTGGCCTAAGCGCGAATCGGTTTCAATCAGGTTTTGGCTCATAATAAGCTTAGCATTAGCTGGGAGCACAAACTTGATGCTGGAATAGCCGAGGTTAAAGAGGGCAAAAATCCGCTGTTTGCCCAAGCGGCGGGTAAAACTGAGGTAATCGTACTTGCTACTATATTGCCCCCATTCATAGCTTCCCTTCGTGATTAGGGGGTTGTAGGCCTTGCGAAAATCGGCCAGAACCTTGATAAAACGCAGCATGGTTTCATCTTGCTCGTCTGCTTTCCACTTCATGCAGGCCCGGTTGGCGGGAACACTGGCACCGGTTAGGCCAAGCTCCGTCCCATAAAAGAGGACGGGACTGCCAATCTGTAGGAAACTGTAGGCTAGCAAGGCCCGCATTAGTTGCTTGTCTTGGTGACAGAGGTCTAATAGGCGGGGACTATTAGGCCCATCTAGACTTAAAAGCATCCCCTGTAAGGTCGGGTTGGCATGGCGCATCAACTGGGTGTTGGTGGCTTCAATCAACCAACCCACCGCTGCTTTTTCGTCTAAGAAATAGTCCTTCATAATCTCAACTAAGGGGTAGTTAACTCCCCCATTAAAGAGGGGCCGCCCCTCGGTATTTATCCCCGTATCGTTATTTTCCCCCACGAGGTAGAAGTCCGGCTTAATCTTGTTAAGGTGGGCAACCAGCCGCCGGCTAAAACTAGGTGGAAATTCATCCGCGGTCCCAATCCGCCAGGCATCAATATCAAATTGTTGAACCCAGTAAGTTAGCACCTCTAACAAATAATCTTGCACGGCCTTTTCATGTAGGTTTAACTTAGGCAGGTGGGGATTATTAGCGAACATGGCGTAACTCGCATCCGGAGCGTAATTAGGATCTGCGCTGAGGGTATAACGAACCGGAAAGGCTTTGACCTTGAACCACTTGGCAAAGCGGGATTTAGCCCCGAGCTTGTGAACGTCTTGCCATTGTAGTGAAAAATCGCTGAGGTGGTCAAAAGTTCCCTCAAGCATGACTTTCATCTGACGTCTGTGGGCCTCATCGACTAAGCGCTTGAGGTCTTCCTTATTGCCAAAGGCAGGGTCAACACTCCAAAAGTCGGCCGTGTCGTATTTATGGTTGGAATAGGCGGTAAAAATCGGCGTCAAATCAAGCCCGTTGACCCCCAACTCCTGCAAATAATCAAGCTTATCAATAATGCCGGCCAAGTCACCTCCAAAAAAGTTGGTGGCGCTAGCTTCTTCACTGTCCCAGGCCACGGTGCCTTCCTTATCGTTAGTGGGCTGGCCGTTAGCAAACCGGTCCGGCATTAACTGATACCAAATAGTTTTTGCCACCCAGGCTGGCAGGATAGTGATTTCAGCCGGATCCAGGTAAGGGGTCCGAAAAGCGACCAGGTCATGAAGACTGGTTTCGCTAAAGGGAGCCAACTTGCGGTCGTCATACAAAAACTGTTCGCCTTCTTGGCCATATATTCTAAAGGCATAGGCTAGGCGCCGACTGGCGGGAATACTTAGTTTTACTTGCCAGTAATCGGCACTTACCCCCCGCAAATTTTTCACCAGTTCCTTAACTTGATAATTCCATTTGCTAGTATTGGCTTCGGTCAAGGTTTTATCGTAGGGGTCTCCGTATAAAATTTCTACTTTACTTAAATCATTATGTTTAGCCCGTAAGTTAATTACAAATTCGTCTGGAGTTGACATGTAGGCCCACTCACTATTAGGGCGATGATAGATAGCAGCTAGTTCCATGGCTACCAACTTCCCTTCTAAATTCAAGTTCTTAATTTAAGCCTATTCACTTTTAACCAAATTAGCAAGCCTTTTCTATTTAATTTTTGTGTAAGTCATCACAAAGTGGTGAGGTCCAATTTTTTAAAAACGCGAGTCCATTTCTTGTAATCGTTTTCTAAGAGGATTATAATAACTATGTAAAAGTAAGTTTAGGAGGAATTTATTATGGCTTATAAAACAACTTATCCATACACCGATGAAGTTTTACACGAATTTCCTAACGCTACTGACGCTCAAGTCGAAGCTACGCTAGCCAAGGCCTACGCTTTATATAAGAAGTGGCGTAAGGAAGGGCTCGCCAAACGCCAAGCCACCCTTCACAAGGTAGCTGACCTCCTCCGAGCCGATAAAGATAAATACGCTGAAATCATGACTAAGGATATGGGGAAACTCTTTACCGAAGCCCAGGGTGAAGTAGAACTCTGTGCTGACATTGCCGACTACTATGCAGATAAGGCAGAAGAGTTCATGAAACCAACTCCGCTTGAAACACAAGCCGGGATGGCCTACTACCTCAAGCAAGCTACCGGTGTCATCATGGCGGTGGAACCATGGAACTTCCCCTTCTATCAAATTATGCGGGTCTTTGCCCCTAACTTTATGGTCGGTAACCCAATGATTTTAAAGCACGCTTCCATTTGCCCCGCGTCTGCCCAAGCCTTCGACGAACTAGTTAAAGAAGCCGGTGGAGA
>SAMEA104315421__coassemble_1026_pt1 | contig 18410 bp, 18 predicted proteins | sample SAMEA104315421__metabat2_low_PE_055 | metagenome-assembled genome bin SAMEA104315421 (sample SAMEA104315421) | gut metagenome | biome: Monkey gut; feature: monkey-associated habitat; material: faeces | place: China | collected 2013
GATTGATATCGCGCGATATATAGGGACTACCCCTGAAACTCTTTCTAGAAAATTTAGATTTCTTGAGGATAATAGATTGATAAAACGTTCAGGTAGAAGAATAATTATTCTTAACAGAGATGGCTTAATTGATTTATGAGGTGAAAAATGTCGTTTAACAAATTAAAGGAATATCTACCCTATCGAGGAGAAAAATATATTAAGCCGGAAAAGGCTGGTAATTATCGCCAGTATATGATGGATTTAAGGGACCTAGCTCGACAGGCTCGGGATGAATTCAGTTTAATCAGTAAATCTTTTGAAGACAGGGTAAAGCCATTTAAAGCAGAGCGTGTTAGTCAATGGATGAATCAATCTCAGCTATGTCGTCCACATTTTTGGTGTTATTTCCGATTGCCTTCCGATGGTTTGGATGATCCGACATTGGCTATTCGTCTTTATGGGGAATCTGATAATTTTGGAATTTCCGTTGAGGTTAGTTTTGTAGAAAGAAGGAGGTCTGAAAACAGTTTAGAGAAACAAAATAAAGTTTTGAATCTTCTTCCTTTTGGAGCTATGTATTATTTTGTACAAAAAAATGGTATAAGTTTCAAAATGGATGCAACAGAAGAAAATCGAAAGAATTTACTAAAACAGGTCAAATCAGGTGAGGTTCGTAAGGTCTTGGTTAAACAGGATATTCCAATTGAGACTGACCACTCATTAGAACGGTTAATTGATGATCTATTAAAAAGTTTTGATGAATTACTGCCATTTTATAAGGAAACAAAGAAATAAACTAAAGGATAGGTAGAAGTAACGTAAGCACTCCATAATGAGACGTATGTAAATATTTTCCTAATCCCCCTATACTACTAATATGGACATAGTATAGGAGGATTTTTTTCATGGAAAAGCAAGAGATTGTTAAATTTAAGCCAGTATCAAAATGGAAGCCTGGAACCAAAGGCAGAACCAATAAGTTGAGACTAGCTACTGAAATAAAGCTAGACAAAGTGAAAATTTCGCTATATCACGGTGCTGATGTCGAACTTATGAATGATATCTGGGAGTTGGTGAAGAAGTATGTTGGTTAATTATCATGCCCCTAGGCATGTGTACATTGTTTGTGGTAACACTGATTTACGTAAAGGAATTGATACGCTGGCAATCTTAATTGCCGATAACTTCGGCTTAAATCTTTACGATGACTCCTTATTTTTATTTTGTGGACGAAGAAATGATAGGTTTAAGGCTCTTTACTGGGACGGTGAAGGGTTCATACTACTTTACAAGCGGTTTGATAACGGACGTTTAGCTTGGCCACGAAATAGTGAGGAGGTTAAGGCGTTGGATAGTCAGCAACTTAATCCACTTTTAAAAGGATTAAATCCTTTACCACAGCCAAAAGTTCATCGTGCCAAAAAAGTTTCAGGTACTAACCTAAAAGTAGAAAAGCAGATTAACCGAGGGGGCTAATCTGCTTTTTTAGATAACGTTTTTTAGCGGACAACGATTACTGAACAAGGAGCATTTTGAGCCATTGCGCTTGCTTGGGAGCCGATAAAGATTTGTTTACGACCAGTGACTGGTTTGGTTTTAGACCCACAGACTAATAAATCGGGCTGAAACTCTGGTAAAATGTCTTCGATAATGACGGTTGAAGGCTTACCCTCACCTGTAAAAGCGAAAACTTCTTTGACGCCAAAACTTCTAGCCTTATTGACGTAACGGGCTAGGTCGTCACTGACTTGATTGCGCCGCTTTTTCATGATATCTGGACTTAAAGTATCAAAGATGTTGAAGTCTTGAACTTCTAAGATAGAAACAATTCCTAGCGGAGCACCTAAACGTTTAGCGGTAGTAACGGCATAGTTAAATGCGCGGACTGAAGAGTTTGAATCATCTTCGTCGACAGCAACTAGAATTTTGGTAAAACTACGTGGTGTGATTTCGAAATTAATACGATCTGACATGACTTTCCCCTTTCGTTAGTGGAAAATGATTAGGCTTTGTGATTAGAATTCATTTTGGCAAGGTGTTTATCACCCTTTTTAATTTCAACAATGGTCCAGGCTAACAGCAAGAGAATTGCGATAATTAAAAAGTAGGCGATGCCGTGAGCGACTGAAACTTGGGTAGCAGTTGGGTGTTCGCCAAAGAAGTCGGTAATTGAGTCAGGAAGCCCCTTGAGATTTAGGACTGTTAACGAAATAACGGAGAACCAACCCAAGACCTTAATGATTAGTGAGTTTTTGAACCGCCCCATAGTTGCTTCACTATCGGTCATCATGATTAACGGAATCATGGAAAATGGGAGGGCAAAGGCCAAGAAGACCTGGGAGTTGTTCATTAAGGTATTCAAGGATTGGTGTTCTTGAATAGTACTTTGACCACTGGTGAAAGCAACACACAGTAATACTGGTACCACTGCGATTAAACGCGTAACTAACCGCCGTGCCCACAGAGGCATTTTTAGGTTAACAAATCCTTCCATGATAACTTGCCCAGTTAAGGTCCCTGTAATAGTAGAGTTTTGACCAGAAGCTAGGAGGGCAACTGCAAATAGGACTGATAAAATTCCTGACTTAGCAACCGAAATCAAGACGCCGTTGCTAAGAGTTGAAGTGTCTGAGAGGGCGTCGTATAAACCAAAGAAGGAAGCGTCTTGGACTGCGCCGGTCTTGAAAACAGCCACCCCCATGATTAGTAACAAACAGTTAACGACAAAAGCAGCTGTTAATTGGATGTTTGAGTCCCAGGCTGAAAATTTAACAGCTTGTGCAACCGCTTCTTCATCGTCATGGTCAATTTGTCTTGTTTGCGAAACCGCTGAGTGAAGATAAAGGTTATGTGGCATCACGGTCGCCCCAATAATTCCTAAAGTCCCCATCAGAGGAGTCATGCCGTTGACAGTTGGTGTCGTTGAAAAAGTTTTAGCACTAGGGATGAAACCACTAAAAACTGCCCCCCAGTCAGGGTTAGAGAGTGCTACTTGGTAGGTAAAAACAAATAAAATCACTAAAATCAAGGCAACAACAATAGTTTCAATTTTTCTAAAACCAACTTTAGTTAACAACAATAGAACTAAGACGTCTAAAACGGTAATAAAGACGGCTAAAAACATTGGAATTCCAAATAAGAGATAAAGGGCAATCGCAGCCCCGATAACTTCGGCAATATCTGTAGCCATGATAGCTAGCTCGGTCATAATCCAAAGAATAATTCCTAAGGTTTTGCCTGTGCGAGCGCGAATAGCTTGGGCGAGGTCTAACTGGGTCACAATCCCAAGTTTAGCTGCCATGTATTGAAGTAACATCGCAACCAAACTTGACATTAAGATAATAGACATCAAAAGGTATTGGAAATTTTGTCCCCCAGTAATCGAAGTTGACCAGTTACCTGGATCCATATAACCTACGGCAACCAGTGCTCCCGGGCCGGAGTAAGCGAGCAAAGTCCGCCAAAAACCTTTACCCTTTGGAACTTTAACGGTCCCATTAATTTCTTCGAGGGATGGACCGTTAGCGTAAGCGATAAATTTTTCTTTATCGTGCTTAGTTTCATTGTTACTCACAGTGAAAACCACCTTTCTTAAATTAGCACAACTGTATTGTACCTTATTTTACAAGTGTTTGAAAGAAATTTTTAGGCATACCGTAAAATTATTAATTTTTAAAATGATGTATAATAGTGAAGAAAAATTTTTTTCGTTGAGGTGCTGTCATGAACTATTACTGGCTCTTGTTTTTTGATGCTAATCAGCCTAGACGGCCAGCGGTTTTGCGTCAACTATTGGCCAACCGTCAGAAGGGCTCGGCCTTATACTTTGGCATGCTAGCTAATTGGTTACAATATATCGGCTTATTTAGCGGTTTTGATGAAGCAAAGTTTGACCGCGAAATCCAGCAGCTAGTAACGGCTGCCTATTTAGAAGCGGGTTTGGCCGGATTAACCCTAAGTACTAAGGGAGTGGAATTTATAAACGAGAATGATTTGAAATTAGAGCTAGCGCAACCAAAATTATTTCGGATTTTTCCAATGGAACTAGTAGCCAATCTGATTTTATTGGCAGTTCAAGTCGCTTCGGAGGCCAGTTATCAAAATAAACAGTATTACGTAGTTACTGACAATGTCTACAGCCAATACTTATTTAAACGCTGGCTAACGCAAAGTAATTACGGCCTAACTGGACTGCAAGAAGAATTAGTACCTAGTTTAGCAACTTTTTTAGTCAATGAACCACCACAAAAGGCTGCCATTTTTGCCCAAAAATTACGGGGCCATAATTTTCCCGGGCAAACGAATGAGCAACTAGCAACTATTCATGGAAAATTCCCATTTGAAATTGAGCAAATTTGGTTAGACCTGCTCAGTAGGTTTGCTTATTATCTTTACCAAGGCGATGGAAAATTAGCTGAGCTAATGGCCCTAACTCAACCAAACTTTGAGCCAGTACGTGCAAGCAGGTTTAAGACGATTAACGCTTTTATGGCTGGAAATACCATTAAGGAAATCGCCAGCCACTTGCACATAAAGGAAAATACTGTATTAGATCACCTTTATGAGGCCTACATTTGGCATGGAAAACCCGACTTATTAAAACTAGTTTCGGCTAAGGAACAAGAGTGGATGACTAAACTGTTTGTAGAGACAAAGAGTCAAGAAGAGTGGTCCTATCAAGATTTAGTGGCGGTTCAACCAGAAATTGCCTTTTATAAATTTAGAATCTTTGAGATTGCAAGGGGGCGGAAACGGTGGCAAACTTAGAGCAATTTTTAAAACAAACTTACCATTATAGTTCCTTTAGGCCGGGCCAAAAAGAAGTCATTAATGCCTTGCTGGCTAAGCAGTCAATGCTGGCAATTTTACCAACCGGTAATGGCAAATCTTTATGCTATCAGTTTTATGGACGCTACACCAACAAACGGGTACTGATTGTATCGCCCTTATTATCCCTAATGCAAGATCAAGTTAGTCAAATGAAGTACCAAGGTTACCAGCGGGTGATAGCATTGACTTCGGAACAGGATTATTTAACCAGGCAGAAGGTGTTAGCTAATTTAGGGGCCTACCAGTATATCTTTTTGGCTCCTGAAATTTTGCAAAATCAACTGGTTAAGCAGGCCCTCCAAACCCTCAAAATAGGTCTGTTAGTTGTGGATGAGGCCCACTGTATTTCAACTTGGGGGCCTGATTTTCGCCCGGATTACCTGCAACTGGGTAAGTTACAGCGCCTGTTAGATCAGCCCTTAACCTTAGCTTTAACAGCGACTGCTACGCCCAAGGTTAAAGAAGATATTTGCCAGCAGCTAGGTTTAAGCAAGGTTTACCAGCGTTCGGTCAACCGGGAAAATATCTACTTAGAAGTCTTGAAGGTGGCTAGTCAAAGTCAAAAGGATCAAAAATTGCTAGAGTTAGTTAATTACTTACAAGGACCAGGACTAATTTATTTTTCCAGCAAGAAATTAGCTGACCGTTTAGCTAAGTGGTTGGGGCAACGTAGTCAGTTAAGAGTAGCCGCTTATCATGCGGGGCTTAGCCATTTGGATCGGTATTCGATTCAGCAGCAATTTTTACAAGGACAGTTAGACTTAGTTTGTGCGACTAGCGCTTTTGGGATGGGGGTTAATAAGGAGGATATTCGCTACGTCATCCACTACCACCTACCTAGTGACTTGAATAGTTACGTTCAAGAAATAGGACGGGCTGGGCGGGATGGTAAACAAAGCTGTGCCATTCTTTTATATCAAGCTGGAGATGAATTTATTCAAAGGCAGCTGCTGGAAAATACGCTACCTGCCCCGCTTGAAATTAGCCAATATTTTATGAGTAAAGCTCAAGGCCAATCTAAAATAAGTTCAGAAAAACAACGGCTCTTAGCAAGTTTTAATGACCAAGTTGCCGGCGAACAAAGGGCGCTAACTTTTTTTGCAGCTAGAAAAAAAGAACGGCTAACAGCACTTAAGCAGATGGCGACCTACGCAAAGACCAGTGGCTGCTTGCGACAGTATATTCTAACTTATTTTGCTGAAAAACCTGGGCAGCATAATGACTATAACTGTTGTCACAACGCCGACTGCTGGCAAACGCTTGCGCAATTAGGCCTAAAAAGAAAGTCCCGTGACGAAAGAAGTAATGCTTGGGCAGGCGAATTTGAATACCAAACAATCTTGGCCCAGTTATTTACCAATTACAACAAATCAGAAGAATAGCCTTTTTAGACTAACAAAAATATATTAGCTATGGTCAAATAATACGAGTAATACTGTTTAGGAGGGAAATGAGGTATGACTAGTCATAATAAAAAACCGTGGGAAAATACATTTGAAGATGAAAAAGATTCCAAGGGTAACTATTCTCGCACGGTTAACCGCCGCAATACTAAGCGCAATACTGTTTTGACAACATCATTATTGGTGATTTTTATTGTGCTAATATTGGGAACGATTGGGTTATACTTTGTGTCACAGCGGACGGCTTCTGAAGAACAAGCAAGCAGTTCAGTTACAATTGCTTCTACTACTAAGAGTATTTCTAGTAAGAAGACAAGTCATAAGAAAAAAAAGACTACAACTAAAGCTAGCAGTGTAAAGGAAACGGCATCAAGCAGTGAAGCCAGCAGCCAAGCAACCAGTCAAGCTGAGGAAAGTAGCCAAGCGCAAAGTACAGAGTCAGCGCAAGCAAGTGGCCAGCAAGAGCAAAGTCAAGCAGAGGCTAGCAGCCAAGAGCAATCTTCTCAAGAAGCTGCTTCTTATGCAACGGTTGGAGCTGGCCAAGGGATTTACCGGGTGGCCGCTAATAACGGCTTGAGTATTTCTGAATTGTTACAACTCAATCCAGGTTTATCTGCTAACTCAACCTTAACACCCGGGCAAACTGTAAGGGTTAAGTAATAAATTAGATAAATAATATTAAACAAAAAGCGAGGATGCTAGTCAGCCTCGATTTTTTTATGAGGGGTTATTTTTTATGAAGAAAAAATTACAAATTGCAATTGATGGACCCGCTTCTGCCGGGAAGAGCACGGTGGCTAAATTGGTGGCAACCAAATTAGGTTATATCTACTGTGATACCGGCGCAATGTACCGGGCGGTAACCTATGCTGCCATTCAAGCTAAGGTTGCCTTAGATGATGACCAAAAGTTAGCTGAACTGCTGACTGATTTAACTATTGAATTTATACCCGGTCAACCAGAGCAAAGAGTAATTGTTAACGGGCAAGATGCTACTAAGCAAATTCGGATGCCAGAAGTTACCAATAATGTGTCAGTAGTAGCAGCTCAAAAAAGTGTCCGGACCGATTTGACTAAGCGCCAACAAGAAATAGCAGCTGCCGGTGGAATTGTCATGGATGGACGTGATATTGGCACCACGGTACTACCAACTGCTGAGGTGAAAATTTTCCTAATTGCTTCCGTTGAACAACGGGCATTAAGACGCTACAAGGAAAATATTGCCAAGGGGATTAATACTCCGTTAGCACAGCTAGAAGAAGAAATTGCCCAACGGGATTATAAGGATTCGCACAGAGAAATTTCTCCTCTAACTAAGGCAAGTGACGCAGTAGAACTAGATACAACTCCATTGAGTATTGATGAGGTAGTCGCTGCGATAATGGCAATAATTGAAAAAAAGCAAGCCAATTAATAGTTTTGACTGGAATTTTATATAATAATACGTTAAAATGTAATTTAGAGTTAGTCGTTAAGGAGGACATTGTCCATGAGTGATACAGAAGCAAAAGATTTATTAGCAGCTTTAGATAGCGTACAAGAGGTGAAAATTGGAGACGTAGTTAAGGGTGAAGTTTTAGCCTTTGATGATTCCAAGCAAGCCATTGTCGGAATTGAAAACGCTGGGGTTGAAGGAGTTGTTCCTGCACGTGAATTAAGTGTTAAGGAAGACGAATTACACGTTGGCGACACCTTAGAATTAGTAGTTATTTCTAAGATTGGTTCTGACAAGGAAGGCGGTTCATACCTCTTATCCCAACGCCGCTTAGAAGCACGTAAGGTTTGGGATGACATTGAAAAGAAATTTGAAGCAGGTCAAACAATCACTGCTCCTGTGACTCAAGTCGTTAAGGGTGGTTTAGTAGTAGATGCCGGCGTGCGTGGCTTCGTACCAGCTTCAATGGTATCTGACCACTTTGTTGAAGATTTAAACCAATTCAAGGGTCAAGAATTAGAATTTAAGATTGTTGAAATCGAACCAAGTGAAAACCGCTTAATCTTATCTCGCCGTGAATTAGTTAAGGCTGAACGTCAGGCTAAGAAGGAAGCTGTGATGGCTAAATTAGTTGTTGGTGACGTAGTTGAAGGTAAGGTTGCTCGTTTAACTAACTTTGGGGCCTTCATTGACTTAGGTGGAGTTGACGGTTTAGTTCACGTTTCAGAAATTGCCTTTGAACGTGTAGATAAGCCAGCAGATGTATTGAAGGTTGGTCAAGATGTTAAGGTTAAAGTCTTAGCAGTAGACGCTGACAAAGACCGGATTTCTCTTTCAATCAAGCAAACTTTACCACAACCATGGGACAAAGTAGCCGAAGAAGTTGCTGAAGGTGATGTCTTAGACGGAACTGTTAAACGCCTTACTAGCTTTGGGGCCTTTGTTGAAGTCTTCCCAGGGGTTGAAGGTTTAGTTCACATTTCACAAATTTCACACAAGCACATTGCAACTCCAAATGAAGTTTTGGAATCTGGTCAAGAAGTTAAAGTTAAGGTCTTGTCAGTTAATGCAAGTGACCACCGTTTAGCTTTATCAATCAAGGCTTTACAAGAAAAGCCAGCAGCTGAAAAGAAAGAAGCTGCACCTAAGGCTGAAGAAAAGGTTACTTTACCAGAAGAAGAAACTGGTTTTACTTTAGGTGACCTTGTTGGTGATGAATTAAAGAACAACGACTAAGTTTTGTTTAGTTGATATTTTTGGCTGGCCCGAAAGTCTTACCTTTGGGTCAGTTTTTTATTGAGATTAGAAAGAAAAGAGGGGATCTAATGGCAAATCCAGTTGTAGCGATTGTTGGGCGGCCTAATGTTGGTAAGTCAACCATCTTTAATCGAATTGCAGGGCAAAGAATTTCAATTGTCGAAGATATTCCAGGCGTTACTCGTGACCGCATCTACGCCAAAAGCGAGTGGATGGGGCAAAAGTTTAACATGATAGACACAGGTGGAATTGATATCGGCGATGAACCATTTGTGACGCAAATTACTGAACAAGCTCAAATCGCAATTGAAGAAGCAGATGTGATTGTCTTCTTAGTTTCAGCTAAAGAAGGTGTGACCGATGCAGATGAAAAAGTAGCACGAATTTTATATCAAACCGATAAGCCGGTAATTTTGGCTGTAAACAAGGTAGATAACCCAGAGTTGCGGGCCGAAATTTATGATTTTTATTCACTTGGTTTTGGCGATCCCGTTCCAGTTTCAGGTACACACGGAATTGGGACCGGTGATTTATTGGACTTAATTTGTAAATCTTTCCCAAAAAGAGAAGCGGTAGCAGAAGATCAGACTGTCAAGTTCAGCTTTATTGGCCGGCCTAACGTGGGTAAATCCTCCTTGGTAAACGCAATTTTAGGCGAAAACAGGGTGATTGTTTCAAATATTGAAGGAACAACCCGGGATGCTATTGATACTAAATTTGTTACGGAAGATGATACCGAGTTTACTATGATTGATACTGCCGGAATTCGGAAAAAAGGAAAAGTCTACGAATCGACAGAAAAATATTCAGTCTTACGAGCCTTACAGGCAATAGATCGCTCGGACGTTGTCTGCGTAGTTTTAAACGCCGAAGAAGGAATCAGAGAGCAAGATAAGCACGTTGCCGGTTACGCCCATGAAGCAGGGCGGGGAATTGTCATTGTCGTAAACAAGTGGGACACTTTGAAAAAAGATAACCATACCATGAAAGACTTTGAGAACTTAATTCGCCAAGAGTTCCAATACTTATCTTACGCACCAATTATTTTTGTTTCTGCTAAAACGAAACAAAGGCTAGCCAACCTACCTGCTTTAATCAAGCGGGTTAACGCTAACCACGAGCGGCGGATTGCTTCGGCGGTCTTAAATGACGTTGTTATGGACGCAATCGCACATAATCCGACTCCAACTGACAATGGGAAGAGATTGCGGGTTTATTATGCAACTCAGGTGGCCGTTAAACCGCCAACTTTTGTGATTTTTGTCAACGACCCTGAATTAATGCATTTTTCTTATGAACGCTTTTTAGAAAATCAAATTCGAGCTGCCTTTGACTTTGAAGGAACACCAATCCACCTCATTGAACGGCGGCGCAAATAATTTTCATGTGATCGTTTTCTTTTGCTTGACTTAAACGGAACAAAAATTTGCCTGTTTAGGATAAAATCATAAAAAAACCTTGTTATATCAAGCTTTATATGGTATTTTATTAATTGAGCAATGATTGTTGGTCATTGTTTCAACTCGTGCGGATTTTCCGTAGAGTATTTTTAAACATGGTCATCCATGTATTTTCGCTTCAAGGAGGTGAAACATATGGCAAACAAAGCACAATTGATCGAAAACGTTGCTGAAAAGACTGGTTTAACTAAGAAGGACGCAACTGTTGCAGTTGACGCTGTTTTTGGTTCAATCCAAGATTTTCTTAAGGATGGCGAAAAAGTTCAATTAATCGGTTTTGGTAACTTCGAAGTACGCGAACGCGCTGCTCGTAAAGGCCGTAACCCACAAACTGGGGCAGAAATTGAAATTCCTGCAAGCAAGGTACCTGCATTCAAACCAGGTAAGGCTTTAAAGGACGCTGTTAAATAAGCATGCATTTAATTGCATAAGGAGGGGGTCATGCCGCTGGCATGGCCCCCTTAATTTTTAGATTAAGGAGGAATTATGATGACTTATTCTGAAGAAACCCTCGAGTTACTTGCAAATGGCCAATATGAAGAGGCTAAAAAGAAATTTGCTTGGGCTTTGCGTAAGGATGACGATGACATGCTTTATAGCTTAGCAGAGGAACTGTATTCGTTAGGATTTAGCACGATGTCCAAGCGGGCTTACCAAAAGCTATTGGAGCGCTATCCTAATGAAGATGGTCTAAAAACAGCCTTAGCTGATATTGCTATTGGTGAAGGTAATGATGACGAAGCTTTAACCTATTTAGCTGATATTGCTCCTGAGTCTGAAGCATACGTTGAAGCCTTACTTGTCAGTGCTGATTTATATCAAACTCAAGGGATGTTTGAAGTTAGTGAACAAAAGCTACTGGAAGCATACCGCTTGGCTCCAACTGAAGAGGTAATTTGGTTTGCCTTGGCCGAATTTTATTATAATATCAAGAAATACGAACAGGCGACTAAGTTTTATTTGGAATTAATTAAGGCTGGAACGTTTGAACTAGCAAAGGTTAACCTAGTACAACGTCTAGGGGTTGCTTATGCTTCTGACGGACATTTTGAACAGGCTTTGGGTTACTTAGAACAAATTCCTAAGGAAAAATTAGACCCAGACACTAGTTTTCAACTAGGTTTTACCTACCAACAGTTGGGTAAAAATGAGGAGGCTAAAAAACAGTACTCAGCCCTCCGTGAAACCAATCCAGATTATGCGACCCTTTATCCTGCCCTAGCCGAAGTTTTGGCAACCGAAGGAAATTACGCGCAAGCTTTAATCACGGTGCAAGAAGGGCTGGGGGTTGATGAATACAACCCTAATCTCTACCAACAGGCAGCTGACTATGCTCAAAAACTAGGGCAAGCTGCTAAAGCCAGTGATTATTTAAAGGAAGCTCTAGCTTTGGAACCAGACAATATGACCTTGGTTTTAAAACTCAGCAACCTTTACCTGTTATTGGGGCGCGATGAAGATAATATCGCCTTTTTGAAAAGCTATTTAGCAAGTAACGAAAGTGATGGTCAATTATATTGGAACCTGGGTAAGGCCTATGCAAATTTAGATGACTATCAAGCAGCCTTAGAATATTATGATGCTGCCTACCAAGAGTTAGACAAGAACAGTAGCTTTTTACGTGATGCAAGTTTCTTCTATCGAAATGCGGGTCAGGCTAAGCAGGCCTTGACGGCGGTTAAGAGCTATTTGGAAACTAACCCTAGCGATGGAGAAATGTTAGAGTTAGAATCCGAGCTGGAAAATTGGTAACAAGGTAAAAACCAGTGCGCTGACCGCTAATTCCCTTTGAGTGTCTAAAGATTCCTTAGCTTTAAAATTTTAGTAAATATTTTCATGAGGTAATTACTGGCTTGAAGTTATTACTAGGCTTTAGTAGCTTAATTAGTCCTTGTAAAAAATACCTTTACTTAATCTAAATATATTTTAATTGTTTTGGAAAAAATTAGAAAAACCTATTGTAACTTAGTATCGTTATGGGTTATCATGGTTTATGTAATGATTAATCTATAGTTATATATGATTAAGAGGGGAGATTGAAGAACCATGAAGACAAAGCAAGAAAATATATTTTCTTCTAAGACCCTGAGCTACTTTTTGCAACTAGCTGAAACAATGAGTTACACTCAAGCGGCTCAAATTTTAGGCATAACACAGCCTGCCCTAACCCAGCAAATAAAGAAGTTGGAACGTACGGTAGGAGCGCCACTTTTTTATTCAATCGGTAAAAAACTACACCTATCAGACGCTGGTTATACTATGCTTGATGCAACCCACCAAATTTATGAAACATTAAACCGGGCGACCGATGAAATCCAACAATCAACCAGTGCAACTCAAGGTGAAATCAATATTGGGCTGTTGGCTTCGATTGAGGTGAGTGTCTTTACCGACTTTGCCATTAAGTATTTCGAAGAAAATAACGGAATCAAATTAACGATTCATAGTTTGACTAGAAAAGAAATTTGGGAACGGTTAGAAAATAATACGATTGATTTGGCCGTAATGTACTTACCAGATGAAAGTATTAAGAACTGGAAGCCTTATGAGTCTAAGCGTATTTTAACGGAGGATTTGCTCTTCTTGCATGCTGAAGATAAATTGGCTAAGCGGCGGCGTGTAAAGATGAAGGAAACCTTAAATAATAAGTGGGTGACTTACCCACCTCAATACTACTTGAACGATTTGATTAGGGAGTCTTATAAGAATGCCTTAGTTGATAAACCAATCAGCGTAGCTCACTTCACTAAGCCTGCGCAAATCTTTAACTTTGCTAAGGAAACCAACGTTTATACTGCTTTGCCAAGTTCCTTTGTAACAGCTCATAACAGTGCGATGAACGGACTAAAGACAGCTTTATTCGAACCAGAAGTCAAATTTGATATGTCCTTTGTCTTTCGGAAGGGAAAAGATCAGATTCCACGTATTGAGAGCTTTTTATATGCATTTGAACGCTACTTAAGTCAAAAAGATTATGTTAGCCGCTTGACAGAAATCAGTGAAAAGTATTAACTACTATATAGAGATATTTTTAGATAGGAGTTCTGAAAAATGAAAGAATTAGTTTTTGGGCATCAAAACCCTGATACAGATGCAATCGTAGCCGCTAAGGCCTACTCATACTTACAAAATAAATTAGGTAAGGATACAGAAGCGGTAGCATTAGGTGAACCTAACGAAGAAACAAAGTTTGTCTTAGCCCACTTTGATGAACCAGCTCCCCGGGTTATTGAATCTGCTAAGGTAGAAGCCGTTATGCTAGTTGACCATAACGAAGCCCAACAAAGTGTAGCTGATATTAAGGACGTAACGGTTACAAATGTTATTGACCACCACCGGATTGCTAACTTTGAAACAGCTGGTCCACTTTATTACCATGCTGAACCAGTTGGTTGCTCTTCTACTATTGTTTATAAAGAATTTGCAAGCAATGGCGTTGAAATTCCTGCTAAGTTAGCCGGCTTAATGCTATCAGCTATTATTTCTGACACCTTACTGTTTAAGTCACCAACCACAACTGCAGATGATATTGAAATCGGCAAGAAATTGGCCGCTATCGCTGGGGTAGATTATGAAACTTACGGTTTGGAAATGCTTAAAGCTGGGACTAACTTGGCTGCTAAGACAGAAGCAGAGTTAATTGAAGCAGACGCAAAGTCATTTGAAATGGGTGGCCTTACAGTTCGTATCGACCAAGTTAATACCGTTGATTTAGAAGATGTCTTCAGCCGGGAAGCAGCTTTCCGGGCAGCGATTGAAGCTGAAAATAAGGCACAAGGTTATGACCTCTTCTTGCTAATGGCAACCAACATCCTAGACTCTAATACCCGTTTATTGGTAGTGGGTGAAGGTCAAGACAAGGTTGAAGCAGCCTTTGGAGTTAAATTAGTCGATGGTAAGGCAGACTTACCTGGGGTAGTTTCACGTAAAAAGCAAGTGGTACCACCATTGCAAGCAGCCTTTGACTAATTAATATTGGTTAAGTTAAATTAATGGATTATTGACGACCTTGGCACGGTTAGTTGCCGGGTCGTTTTTTTGTGTAAATCAAATAAAATGTTACTTTAACTAACGGTAAAAAATTGTTAACTAGGTAAATAGTTTGTTATACTAGATTTCACTAGGGAAGGTGATTTTTTGAAGATAGATGGACACACACATACAGAACTCTGTCCCCATGGAAATCATGATCGGGTGGAAAAAATGATTTTAAAGGCAATCAAATTGGGCTTTACCGATTACTGCCTAACAGAACACGCACCACTTCCACTTAACTTTAAGGAACAGTTTGCAGGTAATTTGAGTGGTTTAAAGACGGCTGCGTTAACCTTTAACCAGGTTGATGAGTATTTGAAGTTAGCTGAGGACATGAAAGCTAAATTTGCAGGTAAGATTAATATTTCAATTGGATTTGAAGTAGATTATCTTCAAGGTTTTGAAGAAGAAATCAGAAATTTTTTAGATGAGTACGGCCCCTATACTGATCAAAATATCCTGTCGGTCCACTATATGCCCGGACTTAAGCAGCAATTTTATGGTATCGATTATGACCCAATCGAATTTGCGACAGGTTTTGGTCCCTGGCTGGAAATGCCAGATGCCTTGTATGGTAAATATTTTACCCAGATAAAAAATTCATTACTGGCCGATTTAGGGCAATATAGACCTATTCGAATCGGACATATGTCACTAATTAAAAAATATCAAGATTATTTTGGACTAGATTCCAAGTGGGATGAGGAAAATTTAAAACAAATCAAGGAAATTCTTGATTTAATAAAGGAACAGGGGCGGCAATTAGACTTTAATACAGCTGGTCTAAGAAAACCTTACTGTAATGACTTTTATCCTGGTAAGACAATCATTAACTTAGCCTTAGAAAGAGAAATTCCGTTAGTTTTTGGTTCGGATGCCCATAGTTTAGAAGAAGTCGGAGCAGCTTGGCATTTTTATGATGACTATCTAAATTAAAACCATTTTATTTGACACGAGAAAAAATTAGTGTTAATCTAATTAAAAATTAATAATAATTGTTAAAATATAATGGTTTTGACTAGCAGAGTAGTCAAGTTTGACTTAGTTTAGAGAGTTCCGGCAGCTGAAAAGGAATCTAGGTGGCTTGATGAACCACAGCTAGAAATAACTGGTGGATTGAAGAACGTAGGTCGACCCGGGAGTACCCGTTAACACAGTTGATTTCAAATCAACCTGAGGTCTACTTTGTGAATAGTAGATAAATTGAGGTGGAACCACGTTTAAACGTCCTCTTGCGAAAGCAAGGGGACGTTTTTCTTTTTAAAGGGGGCATTTTATGACTAAGTATAAATTACCACTTGGATTTCGCGATTACTTTGGCTCAGTTGCCCAGAGTAAGGTACAGGTAGAAAACTATTTAACAGCTTTATTCGCGGCTTTAGGATGTAGCCAGATTGAAACACCTTTATTAGAAGATCAAACCGTTTTTGAACAGTATTCATTAACAAATGAAGATGTTTATCGGGTACTAGGTCCTAACGGTGAAGTCTTAGTTTTAAGACCGGACTTAACCTTGCCCATCGCCCGCTTTCTAGCAACGACTAATATTGAATTGCCACAAAAATTTGCCTACATTGGCAGTATCTTTAAGCGAAAAAGGGAGCTGATGGGTTTTTCTAACCAAGAAGCCCAAGCCGGGGTCGAACTAGTAGGTTACGCTAGTTTAAAGGCGGAACTAGAGTGTATTTACCTAGTTAACAAGTTAAATACCGAGCTGCTTGAAAACAAGTTGTACCTAGAATTAGGACACGCTAACTTTGCCCAAGAGGTATTAGCTAAGTTAGCGATACCGTTGCAAGAGCAAGAAGCTATTAAGCAAGCATTATTTACAAAGGATTTGCCTAAGTATGAACAATTAATTCAGGCTTACAGCAAGCAAGAGTTATTTTCTTTTTTAAAGTTATGGCCCCGTCTATTTGGTAGCTTAACGGAGGTTGCAGCTGATTTAGCCAAGGTTAAACTGCCAGCCGACTTACAAGCTAAATGCCAAACAATTTTAAATTTGGGTAAACTGGTAGCCAAACTCCCTAACCAGGAGGTGCGAGTTGATTTAACCAGCTCTGCTCCCCAAGACTATTACACGGGAGTGACGTTTAAGGCTTATTTGCCGACTGAGTCAGCTTACTTGGTTAGTGGGGGAAGGTACGATAAGTTATTGAACACTTTTCAAGCCCAGCAAGTTCCGGCCGTGGGGATGGGAATTGACCTTGATTTACTCGCCCAATTGGTTATTGAAAAAGATCAACCAGGAAGGCAAGTAAAAAAACAGCTTTACTGTGAAACTAAGCAATTAAAGCAGGCCCTTGCCATAGTTGAGCAGACTCCAGATTTAACTTTATCATTAGCTACTAGCTTACAAGCGGCACGCCTATTAGCTAAGAAAAAGGGAGAAAAATTACAGATTCTAACTGATAAGGGGGAGCTTGTAGATGACATTGAAAATAGCGTTGACTAAAGGCAGGGTAGAAAAACAGGTTGTCGGCCTACTGAAGAAGCTAAACATAGATGTAAGTCCCTTGGAAAATAAGCAGCGAAAGTTAATCATTCCCCTTGCGGATGGACAATATGAATTTATTTTGGCTAAGGGGCCAGATGTGGTTACTTATTTAAGTAACGGTATCGTTGATCTAGGGATTGTTGGCAGCGATATTTTGATGGAACAAAATGTTTCCGGCTACCAATTATTGGATTTAAACGTTGGCAAGTGTCAATTTATTTTGGCTTCTACGACTGATTTTAATCCAACCAGTGCTGGCCGGAAAGTGATTGGTACTAAGTATCCGCGGGTTGCCCAAGAATACTTTGCACGGTTAGGACAGGACGTTGAAATCATTAAGATTGAAGGGTCAGTAGAGCTTGCACCCTTAGTGGGCTTAGTAGATGCAATCATTGATATTACCGAAACGGGGACAACCCTTAGGGAAAATAATTTACAAATTTATGACTGGTTAGCTAAGATTTCGACCAGGTTAGTGGTTAATCCGTTAGCCTTAAAACAAAAGAAAAATGAGATTTTTCAATTAGTAGATCAGTTAGCTCAAGTGATATAAACCTTATGAGGGGGATTAAGATGATAAAGATTTACCAAGAAGATTTAGAAACGATGAAACGAATTGTTGCTGATTATACTGAGCAAGTCGTTGATTTTGAGATTGAAGCCAAGGTGCAAGCAATTATTACTCAAGTTAGAAAAAGAGGAGATCAAGCCTTAATCGATTATGCCCGCCAATTTGATGGGGTAAGTCTAACTAATTTAAAGGTAGCTGAAGAACAACTAGAACAAGCCTGGTCGCAATTAGATGATTCATTAAAGACTAGTTTAAAATTAGCTGCTCAAAACATTACTTCTTTCCACGAATTAGAAAAGGAGAAAGGGTTTGTTGATGCTAGTCAAGCTGGAATTGTGCGGGGGCAAAAGGTAACGCCCTTAAAGCGGGTAGGGTTATATGTTCCAGGCGGGACGGCTGCTTATCCCTCGACTATTTTGATGAACGCAATTCCCGCTAAGTTAGCTGGGGTGGAAGAACTAGTGGTGGTTACGCCGCCACAAAAGGAAGGGATTAATCAAGCCGTTTTAGCAGCGGCTAAACTTGCCGGGGTTGATGCCATCTACCAAGTTGGGGGAGCTCAAGCTATTGCAGCCTTAGCCTACGGAACCGAAACAATTAAGCCGGTTGATAAAATTGTGGGGCCAGGTAACATTTTTGTTGCAACTGCTAAAAAACAAGTTTTCGGAACGGTTGCAATCGATATGGTGGCTGGTCCGTCTGAAATCGGTATTTTAGCTGATGATAGTGCCCAAGCCAGTGAAATTGCAGCTGACTTATTATCACAAGCAGAACACGATAAGCGGGCCCGCGCAATGCTTATTACAAATAGCTTAAGCCTAGCCCAAGCCGTGGCTAAAGAAGTCGAGAGGCAATTAGTAAATTTACCGCGAAAAGAAATTGCCCAAGCAGCAATTATGGATAGGAGCTTCATCGCCGTAATGCCTCAAATTGCTGAGAT
>SAMEA104315421__coassemble_1043_pt1 | contig 18060 bp, 17 predicted proteins | sample SAMEA104315421__metabat2_low_PE_055 | metagenome-assembled genome bin SAMEA104315421 (sample SAMEA104315421) | gut metagenome | biome: Monkey gut; feature: monkey-associated habitat; material: faeces | place: China | collected 2013
CGAACGTGCGGGCGTTAAAATGTTAAACAGCCGTCAAGAAGAACTAGACACCGTTAACTACGTAAGTAAGGTAGCTAACCCGCTTCACTATCCTTCCATGTATCAAGATATGAGTAAAAATCGTCCGACCGAAGTTGACTACATCAACGGCTACCTAGTCGACTTAGGGCGTAAGTACAACTACGAAGCACATACCCACGCCTTCTTAACCAACCTCGTGCACCTAGCGGAACATACCCGCCAACAACGCCAAAACTAGGCATAATCTACAAATAAACTTCCTTTAGAGTAGGTCCTAAAACACCTTACTCTAAGGGAAGTTTTTGTCTACTAAGAAAAATGTCCCCAACATGTCCCCATTTTCATAGAGCATAAAAAATAGTCCTTTGAAAACCTTGTTCAACCAAGGTCTTCAAAGGACTACCAATCTAATTATTCAGCAACAGGGTAAACTGAAACTTGTTTCTTGTCGCGGCCTTTACGTTCGAATTTAACGACACCATCAACTTTAGCAAATAAAGTGTTGTCGCCACCCATACCAACGTTAACCCCTGGGTAAATACGAGTACCACGTTGACGGTAAAGGATTGAACCACCTGTAACAGTTTGACCGTCAGCACGCTTTGCGCCTAAACGCTTTGAACGTGAGTCACGACCGTTAGCTGTGGAACCGCCCCCCTTTTTGTGGGCGAAGTATTGTAGGTTCAATAACATATCAGTGCACCTCCCGGAAACTAATCTAAACTAATATATTTCTGATATTCTGCTTGCTTGACTAAATCGCTGATTCCAAGCTCTAATGCAGCTAATAAAATTTGAACACCCGGTTTGTCAAGATCTTTTGTTCCAACCTCTAAGCGTAAAAAACCACCTTCAGTCGGATCCTCTACCACCAGGGGTTCAATCTTAACAAGTTGCTCCAAACTATTAACTGTATTAATCGCCAAAACGGAAACAGCCGCACACACAATGTCAAAGCCAGAATCGGCATAACCGGCATGCCCGTACATTTCGAAGGCAGTGATTAAATCACCCTTCTTAGTAAACTTTGCATGTATCATGTAATCTCTTCTTTAAATTAAGCGTTGATTGCATCGATAACAACCTTAGTGTAAGGTTGACGGTGACCCTTCTTTGTGTGTGAGTGCTTCTTAGGCTTGTACTTGAAAGTAACAACTTTCTTAGCACGGCCTTGCTTTTCAACAGTACCTGTAACAGTAGCACCTTCAACTAATGGTGTACCAATAACAGTCTTTTCACCACCAACGAAAACTACTTGATCAAAAGTAACTGTTTCACCTGCATTAGCAGCCAACTTTTCAACGTAGATAGCTTGACCAGCTTCTACCTTAAGTTGCTTACCACCTGTCTTAATAATTGCGTACATTAATGTGCACCTCCTTGTTTATACTTAGACTCGCCGTAATGTAGTGATTTGCCTTAGCAAATGCTTAGAAAACTTAAAACGAGCGGTTGCAGCTGTGACATGCACAAATACAACATTGATAGCTTATCAAATATTCAACTAAACGTCAAGCAGTTTTATGATTTAAAAATGATTTTTTTCACGCTACTTTTTCGGTTTAAAAACTAATCTTAAAAACTTGTTTTTAAGATAAAAATATTCTAAGATATTCATTAATAAGGTAGGAGACTGCCAACTTTTTATTACAGAAATGAGGAACTGTAGATGAATGAAAAGTTAAGAGTCGGCGTTTTAGGCGCCACTGGTATGGTTGGCCAACGCTTTGTGGCCATGCTTGAAAATCACCCCTGGTTTGAGGTAACTACTTTAGCTGCTAGCCCTCGTAGTGCGGGTAAGACTTATGCCCAAGCTGTTGACGGCCGCTGGAAAATGGAAACCCCTATTCCTGAAGCTGTTAAGGACTTAAAACTCTTAGATGTCAGCGAAGTTGAAAAAGTCGCTGCTCAAGTTGACTTCGTCTTTTCCGCTGTCAGCATGTCAAAAGATGAAATCAAAGCCATCGAAGAAGCCTATGCTAAAACAGAAACACCTGTAGTTTCTAATAATAGTGCCCACCGTTGGACACCAGATGTGCCAATGGTCGTACCAGAAATCAATCCTGAGCACTTTAAGGTCATCGACTACCAACGCAAACGGTTGGGAACCAAGCGGGGATTCATTGCGGTTAAACCTAACTGCTCTATTCAAAGCTATGCCCCTGCCCTTTCTGCCTGGTTAAAATTCGAACCTTACGAAGTGATTGCTTCTACTTACCAAGCAATTTCAGGTGCCGGTAAGAACTTTGATGATTGGCCTGAAATGAAGGGCAACATCATTCCATTTATTTCAGGTGAAGAAGAAAAATCAGAAAAGGAACCACTAAAGATTTGGGGTCAACTAGATGAAGCTAAGGGAGAAATCGTCCCCGCTACTAGTCCCGTAATTACAAGCCAATGTATTCGGGTCCCAATTCTATATGGACACACTGCTACGGTTTTTGTTAAGTTTAAACAAAATCCTACTAAAGAAGAACTAGTGGCTGCCCTTGAATCCTACCAAGGTTTACCACAAAGCCTAAACCTCCCAAGTGCCCCTAAGCAATTCATCCAATACCTTTCTGAAGATGACCGCCCTCAAGTCGCCAAGGACGTCAACTTTGAAAATGGGATGGGTATTTCCATTGGACGCTTGCGTAAGGACTCTGTTTACGACTGGAAGTTCGTCGGACTTTCACACAACACTGCCCGTGGTGCTGCTGGTGGTGGTGTCTTGAGCGCAGAACTACTAACCGCCCAAGGCTACATTACTAAAAAATAACTATTACTAAAAGACGGACTAACTTGATTTCTTAGCAAGCAAGTTAGTCCGCCTTTTTATTTTGGGCAGCTAAAAAATAAAGAGGCAAGCCAAGCTTACCTCTTTACTCTGTATGCAATTTAATGAATCGGGAGAGATTCGAACTCTCGACCGTCCGCTTAGAAGGCGGATGCTCTATCCAGCTGAGCTACCGATCCATTACTCAACAACAATATTTATTGTATTGTATTTATTTTGGCATGTCAATTATTTTTTCAAAAAAGTTAGTTTCAAACAAAAAGATGCCCTGATAATAAGGCACCCTTTCAGTTTGTTATTTCTAAGCTTGTAAATATTGCGCTTCAATTTCGCCAGCTGTAAAACCTAAATCAACTAAGCCAAATTTCAAGAAAATATGCCAAGCGTGCACAAAGGCAGCTTGATTATTTTCAAAGTAACTTTTATTTAACTGTTGCTCTAGAATTAAATAAACGGTATTTAGTGATTGGCTCGCCCACTTTTGCTCAATTTGCGCAAGTAGCTCATCATCAACCAACATCTTATAAGTCCACTTACGTTCGTTTGCAATCTGCAAAAAGGCTTGTAAGGCATTACAATAGGCTTGTAAAGCAGCTTGATTAGCTTGTATGCTCCCCATTAATTGGCCCAAATAGTAAATGACCAAGACATATTGTCCCGCCAGCTGTTCCTTTTCACTAAAAGTCTTACTTGGAACCAACGGCCGGAGGGGATAGTTACGTGCAAAGGTTAACATTTTCGTGATATCCATGATTACCCCTTAAAATAACGGCTATCCGTCCTAATTTCGATTGTGTCTAGATTTTCCAAGTACCAATCCTTTAAGAATTCATACTTAAATAATAAATCTAACCACGATAAGCAGTTAGCTTGATCTTGAACCTGCATTACCCAAGTATTTTCACCGTGGGCAAATAAGCTTAACCGGATGGTTGGTCCTAAGTCCAGGATGGCTTCCCCATCAATCCCCGTGGTCAACATATACCCGGCTTGCGAGGCCTTAATAAATAAACGATCTAGTGCCTGTTGTGGTAGCTTAGAGCTAGTTAAAGGATAGAGCGCTTGGTTAGCAGCATCGAGGTAGCTAAAATCTACTTCGTAGCCGTAGTCTTCCTTGAAACACTTACCAACTGCAATTAATAAGTTAGCTAAGTTCTTGATTGCCTTAAACTGGTAACGTTTGCCGTAGTTAACAACCAGCAAGTTCGTCAGTGCCTGTGAGTTAAAGCTCAACAAGTGGCGCTTAAAGTTAATGTAAAATAGGCGCTGCTCCGTTTCCTTTTCGTAATAGTAAGCCCCAGCTGGGTCAGTTTCACTAGTTGCAAATAAAAAGTAACCAGCCTGACTGATTCCTTCAAAACTGTGGTGCAATTCTTTTTTACGCTCACTCGATTCTAAAATCATTGTGTTTGTTTGATGTAATTGTAGTAGGCGTTGAAGAAAAATTAAATAAAAGTCAGACTTACTATATTGCTGTGGGTAGACCAGGTAAGCGCTATCTAATTGATAAGTGCTTAAAGCCAAAGCTGCTTCAAGCAACTCGTCAGTATCCTTGGTCTCACTTAGGACATCCAAGATTTCCGTAAACCTTATTCCGGCGGCTAAGTTAGCTTTTAATTGCTGATTATATTCAATTAACCGCCCCTTAGCCGTGAGTGAGGCAGCATGCCCCTTAGTCTCATAGTGGCCATCGGGATAAAATACAGTTGTTTCATTCTTAGTTTCAGTCATCTGCTCTCACCCCCTTAGTAGCAATTAAATCGGCAATATAATCGCGGTATAAGGATGCCACCTTATCTTCAAACATTTCAAAGCTACCAAACTTAGCAACAATACTTTGTTTTTCGTAACCGATTAAGGTGTCCTCTTTAGACAAGGCCAGCACCTTTTCTTCGTTTTCCCGAATCTGTTTGTAAGCACGATTGGCTTTTTCGTCTAACTCTGCTAACTCCGTCAATTCTTCGACTAGCCTTTGTTTAGCTTCCTTTTGCTCTGCTGCCTTCCAAAAACCTGACCGCTCCTGGTTAGTCCTTTTCATCTCTTCACGTAGCTCTTCCTTTTTAGCATCACGTTTATCCTGGTCATCAATTAAGGCCTGCAGGCGGTCGCTTTCCTCTGAAATTTGCTTAATCTTATCACTATTGAGCCGCTTATTTTCAGCTTCTAAAGCAAAGGCCCGGGCTAACTTACCATATTCACCTTCATCAAAGATAAACTTCACGTTTAAGACGTCCAGTTTGCCAAAGACCCGTCTTCCCCACCAATTACCAAAGTAAATTTGAAATTGCCCCACGGCAGTTTCTTCAAAGTAAAAAAACGGGTAGATTTCTCGTAGGTAAGCAATTAATTTATGACTTAAGAAATCGCTAATTTCAGGATGAACGTCATAGATTAATTGTTCATTTTCATCCCCACCGACATGGCGGGCCCGGGTAATCTCCTTGGCGTAACGACCACCATCAATTAACTGATAGACCAGTCGATCATCTTTGTTAGCAATTGCTTCTTCCAAGGTTTGTAAATACTTAATCTTGTTAGCAAGTGCGCCAGCCAACGTAGCTTGAGTCTGCTTGGGGTCAGATAAACTAAATTGATTTGTATTCGCCATCCGTATCTCCTCTTATTCTTTAAGAATTATTTCTAAATTCCCATAAATTTCTTCCTTATAATTCATATTACAAACAAAACTGACATTTCGCAATCTTTGACCACTAAATTTTTAAATTTAATTTCTAAAATACTTACTAAATTATGTTAGTAACTTTGCCCATCAAAAAATCCCCCTTAACTTTTTCAGTCAAAGGAGAAATTCAACATTATTTGGCTAAGTATTGGCGTTGGTTAGCTTTGATGCCAGTTAAAACGTAGGCTGAAGCATCATTTTGCCAATCAAAATCAATGTCAGCTACTAAGGTTAGGCCAGCCTTATAGAGCTGTTCGTATTCGGCAACACTAACCTTAGTTCTAGCTTTCAAAGCGGCAGCATGTCCGCATAACATCTGTTCAAAGCCTGGTTGCAAGATGCCACTATAAAATTCACCTTCAGCCCCTGAGCCATAGCTAAACAATCCTAACCGCTGCCCTGCCCGTAAGCTGTCACTATTTTCTAGTAGTGACAGTAAACTTAAGTATAGCGAGCCGGTATAGAGGTTGCCCACCTGGCGGTTGTAGCTGCGAGCTGCTTCAAATTCATGACTCAAGCGAGTAACAGTTTGATCATCTGCTCCTTCAATCGCTAAGCGCAAGGCCTTCAAGCCCATCTTGGTATAAGGTAAGTGGAATAAGAGGGCAGCAAAATCCTGTAACTGTAAGCCGGTCTTTGATTGGTAAGCGGAAAAAACATCTTGGAAAAAGTCCAAATAAACATTAGAAGAATATTTACCATCTACTAAAGCTTCCATATGCCCTAAGGGTCTCCAGAAATCCATAATGTCTTTAGTTAAGTAGCTAGCATCCTCTTCTAATGCCAAAATCCTAGGGTTAGCAGTCACTAACATTGCAACTGCTCCGCCCCCTTGGGTTGGCTCACCAGGCGTATTTAACCCATAGCGGGCAATATCTGCCCCAATAACTAGTACCTTGCTTTGCGGATTTAGTGCAATGTGTCCCTTGGCAAGTTGGAGGCCGGCCGTGGCCCCATAACAAGCTTGTTTTAATTCGATTGCCCGAATATTGGCCTTTAAACCTAGTAATTCGCTGAGATAAGCAGCTGCAGACTTAGAGTTATCTACCCCAGATTCAGTTGCAAACAAGACTAGTTCTACCTGGTCTTTGTCGTCGGCCGTTAATATCTTACTAGCAGCACTAGCAGCCAGGGTAACCACGTCTTGACTAGGTGGAATTACTGCCATTTTACTTTGGCCAATTCCGATTAAATATTTATTGGGATCAACATTTCGTGCCTCTGCCAATTCTGTCATATCAACATACAAATTAGAAGTGGCAAAGCCAATCTTATCAATTCCGATTTTCATTAATTTGTCCTGCTTTCTATAAAGAATAATTCTTTTCTATTATGCCACATTTCACTTAGCATGTGTTAGTATAAAGGTAAACAAGCACACGGGAGGGATTGCTATGCAAGCTGCAAAGTTAACTGTCTTTGGCATCGTACAAGGTGTCGGTTTTCGCTATATGACCAAGCAGGTGGCTGACGAACTAGGCGTAGTCGGTTTTGTCAAAAACCGAGTTGATGGCTCTGTTTACATTGAAGCCCAAGCAGAACCACTAACCCTATATAAATTCATCAGCCAGATTAAAGCTGGTCCCAGTCCGGCCGGACACGTTGACCACGTTTCGGTCACCGAAATGAAACCTAAGGACTATCAAGATTTTCGGGTCGAATTTTATTAAAAATTCCCTTTTCTCAGCCTACCGCGATTGCAAAAAAAACGGGCTTACAGTATAGTTAAAGACGGTAGTCTATTTTGAAAGGGAATGAACAATGAAAAGAAAAAAATATTTAACACTAGGCTCACTATTTGTCATGGTCAGTCTATTTCTAAGCGGCTGTGTCCAACGAACAGCTAGTGGTAAACCATACGGTTTCGTGTATGAAAAGTTAGCTGTCCCAACACAACATATTATGGACGCCCTCTCTAACTGGCTAGGGGGGAGCGGTAATAGCTACGGTTGGGCTATTATCTTAATCACCTTTATTGTCCGCTTAGTTTTGATGCCGGTTATGCTCAGTCAGTTAAAAAAGAGCACGATTCAACAAGAAAAGCTCGGCTCAATTAGACCACAATTAAATGATATCCAAAAGCGCCAAAAGGAAGCCAAGACCCCTGAAGAGCGTGCCCAAATTAGTCAAGAAATGATGGCCTTATACAAAGAAAATAACATTTCGATGACGGGCGGGATTGGTTGCTTACCATTGCTTATCCAAATGCCAATCTTTGCCGCCCTCTATGCCGCTATCCAGTACTCTGAATTACTATCTAAGTCGACCTTTTACGGAATTAACCTGGGGCAACGGAGCTTTACCTTTGTGATTTTGACTTTCTTAATCTACGCACTCCAAGGTTGGTTGTCACTTCAAGGCGTTTCCGAAGAACAAAAGAAGCAAATGTCTTCTATGATGATTGTCAGCCCCGTGATGTTGGCCTTTATGACTTACATTTCTCCAGCTGGTTTAGGACTTTACTTCTTCGTTGGGGGAATTTTCGCATGTATCCAAACTCTGTTAATTAACATCATGCGTCCGCGCATTCGGGCTAACATTGAAGCAGAACTTAAAGCCAAACTTGCTAAAACGGTGATTGCTAAAGTAAGCCAACCAACTGTCGTTAAGCACCCAGCTAAGGCCAGTGCTCCTAAAACCCATAATCGAAAGCGCAATGCCGGTAAGCAAAGACATAAGCACAAGTAAAAATTAGCACTAAAAAGATCCGACTCCCAAATGGGAATCGGATTTTTTTAAGCTTTATTTTCAGTTTCTTTAGGTTCTGTAACCAAAGGTAACGTTATTCTAAAAACAGACCCCTGATTAACAACACTTTCAACAGCTAATTTACCATGATAACCTTCAATTAGTCTGCGAGCAATCGCTAAGCCTAAGCCATTGCCACCCTTGTCACGACTACGTGCTTTATCAACCCGGTAGAAGCGGTCAAATATCTTAGCTAGGTTTTCTTCAGAAATGCCTTCACCAAAATCTTGAACTACTATTTGGACGTGGCGTTGGTCTTTCGCCATCGTCATATGAACTTCCTTGCGCTCCCGTGAATACTTAACCGCATTATCCATCAAGATAATTAAAACTTGCTCTAAGTGATTCCGATAAATCTTGGTAATGGTTGGTTTTTTCAAGTCATTATCAAGCACAAAAGTAAATTCGGGATGTATCATTTGAAAGTTATTAAAGACTTGCAACCCGACCTCACGTGCATCTGTTTCCTCTTGGGCAAACTGAACTTCCACTTGTTCGGCCCGCGACAAGTCTAACATCTCTTGAACCAAACTCTTCATGCGGGTAATTTCTTGTAAAGAAGCGGCAATCGATTCACTTAAAATCTCAGGATCGTCTTTTCCCCAGCGATTCAACAGGTCTAAATGGCCTTGAATGATAGCTACAGGGGTCCGCAACTCATGGGAGACGTCCTCAACAAATTGCTGCTGCTGTTCGATGTAGCGTTGCATCCGATCTAACATGTCGTTAAATAGTAAACTCAGCTCAGACAATTCGTCATGTTGGTTTAAGACCGGCACCCGGACATTGGCCAAGGCGTCCCCTTCTTCATCGTCATTAATCTTACCGATTGTCTCATTTAGAAGATCAACCGGACGTAAGAGCCATGAAGATAAACCATAGGCTAACATCCCACTCGCCAATGCAGCGGTAAGTCCAAAGACAAGGAAGATTAACATTAACTTACGCTTGGTGTTATCATAGTCAATCAACCTATTGGTAACTTGAACATAACCAATCACTTGGTGGGTGGCTTTGGACTTGACCACTTGGCTAGTCACAAAAACACTAACCCCATCAATTTTAGTTAGATGATCGACATTAGAACCAGCCTTATGAAACTTAACTGGCACCTTACGCGAAGCAAAAATTTCATCCCCTGACAGGTTATACACACTCAAACCAATATTTTTACGCGATAAAGTCACAAAGACCGAATCACTATACAATGCTGATGGGCGCGCTGTTGATCTAACTTCTGCCAAAGCTGAACTTAAATCAGTCCTAACTTTATCTGCCGTAAGTTCATTATCGTTGACAGCCAGCTTATTGATAGCAGTCGACAGTGCTTCACTAGCATACTGCTGTTCTTGCCGCAATAACAAGCTGGAAAAACTTTGATAAAGTAGCACCGAAAAGACCAAGAAAATCAATAACACTCCTAGCCCTGTCGCCACCGACCATTTTAACTTCAGGGAAAAAAAGTGCTTATCCTCGCGGAGAGTTTTTCTTACTTCCATCTTAGGAACGCATTACATATCCTGTTCCACGCACAGTTTGGATGTAGCTATCTTCACCTGGTCGATCAATTTTGTTGCGTAGATAACGGATATATACATCTACCACATTTGTTTCAATTTGAGTCTCGTAGCCCCAAACCTTCTTAAGTAAAACATCACGTGCCAAGACCACGTTAACATTTTCCATCAAAGCTAATAATAACTCGTATTCACGCTTAGTTAATTCGATGATTTCATCGCCACGACGAACCACACGGTTTTCTTTTTCAATCGTTAAGTCACGGTAAGTAACGGTAGTTTGCTTAGAAGCATTTTGTTCGCTTTCTAAATCTACCCGTCGTAATACCGCGCGTAAACGAGCCAATAATTCTTCGATTGCAAATGGCTTAACAATATAATCGTCTGCACCATGATCCAAGCCAGAAACCCGGTCAATAACGGAGTCACGCGCAGTCATCATAATAATTGGGGTGTTTTTTACTTGGCGGACACGGCGGCAGACTTCTAACCCGTTTAATTCTGGCAACATTAAGTCTAGCAAAATTGCATCCCAATCTTTTTCTAACGCTACCTCTAAGCCTTCACGCCCATTTTTGCATGCAAATGTGTCGTAGCCTTCGTGTTGTAATTCTAATTCGACAAAACGAGCAAGGTTTTTTTCATCTTCGATAATCAAAATTTTACTCATTAATTGTTTTCCTCCTAATTTTAATTAACTTTTTGTTTGGATTATTACTTTTCTTTAACCTACATTTGCAATTTTACCATTTTATTGCCGGTTTTCCTATATATAATTCTCATTAGTAGGACAAATTCATTAAAAAATCCCAATTAAAGCAAAAAGAGCCAGCCCTAACAACTAGCTCTTCTTGTTTAAACATCAATTTTTATTCTTCGTGATACCATTCGTAGTGGAAGCTACCTTCACGGTCAGTCCGTTCATAAGTATGAGCACCAAAGTAGTCACGTTGAGCTTGGATAATATTAGCAGGTAAGACTGCAGAACGATATTGATCGTAGTAAGTAATTGCGGCTGTAAAACCAGGGCAAGCAACGCCGGCTTTAATTGCTAAGGCAGCCACATCTCTAACGGCATCTTGGTACTTAGCGGTAATATCCTTGAAGTAGTCATCTAACATCAAATTCTTCAAATCCGCATTACGTTCAAAGGCATCCGTAATCTTTTGAAGGAATTGGGCCCGAATAATGCAGCCTTCACGCCAAATCATTGCCAATTGGCCAAACTTCAAATCCCAATCATAGTGTTCTGAAGCCAAGCGTAATTGTTCAAACCCTTGTGCATATGACATAATCTTGCTAAAGTACAATGCCTTGCGGATTTTTTCAATGTAAGCTTGCTTATCTAATTCACCGATTGTAGCTTTAGGTGCTGGTAAAACTTCACTAGCAGCTACCCGTTCGTCCTTAAAGGTAGAAATATAGCGGGCATATACTGATTCAGTAATTAAGGATTGTGGTACCCCTAATTCCAATGCACTTTGGGAACTCCACTTACCAGTCCCCTTATTACCAGCCCGGTCCAAAATCATGTCAACGATTGGCTTATCACTACCTAAGTCATCCTTGCGAGTAAGGATGTCAGCGGTGATATCGATTAAGTAACTGTTTAACTCTGAAGACCGCCAGTCTTCGAAAATCTTGGCAATTTCTTCATTAGACAAGCCCAATACGTTGCGTAACAAGTTATATGATTCCGCGATTAATTCCATATCACCGTATTCAATCCCGTTATGAACCATCTTAACATAGTGCCCTGCACCATTAGGCCCAATGTAAGTTACGCATGGCTTACCATCTTCAGCCTTAGCAGCAATTTGTTCTAAAATTGGAGCGACAAGGTCGTATGCTTCCTTTTGACCACCTGGCATCAATGATGGTCCTTCTAAGGCGCCCTTTTCACCACCAGAAACACCCATACCGATGAAGTTAATATCAGAATTGTCTAATTCTTGGTTACGGCGAATGGTATCTTCAAAGAAGGTATTACCACCATCAATTAAAACGTCACCCTTTTCAAGGTAAGGCATTAATTGCTTGATAGTCGCGTCAGTTGCTTTACCAGCCTTAACCATCATAATAATTCGTCTTGGCTTTTCTAGTGATTTAACAAAGTCTTCGATTGTATAACTTGGTACCAAGTTCTTGTCTGGGTGATCAGCTACAACTTTTTCTGTCTTTGAACCAGTCCGGTTATAAACAGCCACTGTGTAGCCCCGGCTTTCAATATTTAAAGCCAAATTCTTCCCCATAACAGCCATTCCGATGACACCAATTTGTGGTTTATCCATTTTGAAACCTCCCGCATAATTACTACATTTACTTAGCTAATCATACCAAAAAAAGAATTGAAATTAAAGTAACAAGTATTAAATAATCCGTATTCTTCATTAAAAAAACTTGTGTTTACTTATAACTAGCCAACCTTTTTCTTAACCACTTTGGGTTTACGTGTCCCATCAACCGTTGCCTTCGTGATGATAACTTCTTCAATATCTTCCCGGCTTGGAATATCAAACATGATATCTCGCATGGTATTTTCAATAATCGAACGTAACCCCCGGGCCCCCGTATTTCTTTCGATTGCTAAACGTGCAACTTCCTTCAAAGCAGGAGCTTCAAATTTAAGTTTCACACCGTCAAGCTCTACTAGCTTAGTGTATTGCTTAACTAATGCATTCTTTGGTTCAGTCAAGATTCGCACTAAATCATCTTCGGTCAATTTTTCTAAGGCGGTTAAGATTGGCAACCGGCCAATAAATTCAGGAATCAACCCAAATTTTAATAAGTCTTCAGGGATAATTTGTTGCATCACACTTTTTGATTCATCAAATTGTTGCTTAGAATCTGTGCCAAACCCAATGGTCTTTTCACCCAAACGATTCTTCACCATCGTTTCGATGCCATCAAACGCTCCCCCAACAATAAAGAGGATATTGGTCGTATCAATCTGAATGAATTCTTGTTGTGGATGCTTTCTGCCACCTTGTGGTGGTACGTTAGCGATTGTTCCTTCAAGAATCTTAAGCAAGGCCTGTTGAACTCCTTCACCCGAAACATCCCGCGTAATCGAGACATTTTCGCTCTTCTTGGCAATCTTATCGATTTCATCGATATAGATAATTCCGCGTTCTGCACGTTCAACGTCATAATCCGCATTTTGTAATAACTTCAAGAGAATATTTTCAACGTCTTCCCCCACGTAACCTGCTTCGGTCAAGGTAGTTGCATCAGCAATGGCAAAGGGAACGTTTAAAATTTTAGCTAGACTTTGGGCAAGGAATGTTTTCCCGGAACCAGTCGGACCAACCAAACAGATATTAGACTTCTGTAGTTCAGTTTCGTCGGCTTCGATATTAGAGTTAATCCGCTTGTAATGATTATATACTGCCACAGCTAAGGTCCGCTTAGCTTCTTCTTGCCCAATCACATACTGATTCAAAATATCAACAATTTCCTTAGGAGTTGGTACTTCCGTTAACTCTTCTTGAACTTGAGCCTTTGATTCACTTTCAATGATTGATTGTGCAAGTTCAACACACTCATTACAAATATAAACCCCAGGTCCTGAAATCATGCTATTTACTTGTGTTTCTGATTTACCACAAAAAGAACAAGTTACGGGGCCATTATTATCTGTATTTTCGTACATTTCTTTACCACCCTATATTTCTTTCAAATACTAATTAAGTCCATTCTAACAGACATTTTCAAGAAAGGCTAATGCTTAGCTTATTTTCACTAAAAAACGCCCAGGTATAATGGAATTTCACCACACCCAGGCGTTTATTATACTAACCTTTACTAATAAATGCTACTAATTAGTCGTTAGCTTCTTCTTTTGGTTCAAGAGTTTGCTTAGCAGAATCAGCAATCAATTCTACTGCTTTACGAACAGAAATGTCGTGGTCAAGCATGTCGTCTGATAAAGCAGAGCGAACTGCCTTTTCATCCATATTGTATTGCGCTGCTAAATTCTTAATTTCGTTGTTGATTTCTTCTTCAGAAGCCTTCAAGCCTTCTGCAGCAACAACTGCTTCTAAAACAAGGTTAGTCTTAACGCGTTCTTCAGCACCATCTTCAAATTGCTTGCGTAAGTCTTCTTCCTTAGTCCCAGTTAATTGATAGTACATTTCTGGGCTAATACCTTGTTGTTGCATCCCACTTAAGTATTGATCTAATTGACGTTGAACATCATCTTCAATCATAGCAGCAGGAATTTCACCGATAGTTGCATTCTTAACTGCAGCAGCAATTGCTTCTTCTTGAACTTGGTTCTTAGCAAATTCTGCCTTGTTCTTAGCTAATTCTTCCTTAATCTTAGCCTTCAATTCAACTAAAGTTTCAACTTCTTCATCAACGTCCTTAGCAAATTCATCATCTAAGGCTGGTAATTCCTTAGTCTTAACTTCGTGAATTGTAGTAGTGAAGACAGCATCCTTACCTTGTAAGTCTTCTGCTTGGTAGTCTTCTGGGAAAGTAACTTTAACTTCCACAGTTTCACCAGCTTTGTGACCAACTAATTGATCTTCAAAGCCTGGGATAAATGTGTTTGACCCTAATTCTAATGAATGGTTTTGTGCTGAACCACCATCGAAAGCTTCACCATCAACTTTACCTTCAAAGTCGATAACCACTGTATCACCATTTTCAGCTGGTGCATCTTCCTTCAAAACTAATTCAGCTTGTTGTTGTTGACGACGCTTTAATTCTGCGTCTACATCTTCATCAGTAACTTCAGTGTTTTGCTTAGTTACTTCAAGATCCTTGTATTGGCCTAATTCAACTTCTGGTTGAACAGTAACCTTAGCTGTTAAAACCCAAGCTGATTCCTTTTCCATCGATTCAACATCAATTTCAGGTTGAGCCACTGGCTTGATGTCTGTTTCCTTGATAGCAGCTTCATAAGCGGCTGGTAAAACAGCGTTTAAAGCATCTTGGTATAAAGCTTCTTCACCATACATCTTGTTAAAGATTTGACGAGGAACCTTTCCCTTCCGGAAACCAGGTACGTTTAATGATTTCTTGACACGGTTAAAAGCGATGTCTAAACCTTCTTTAACTTGTTCAGGCGCAATTTCAAAAGTAAGTTTACCTTCGTTAGTGCCTTCTTGTTTTTCCCATTTTGCAGACATTATTTTCCCTCCGAGCAAATATTTTCTACAATTATTAATTGCATACTAATTAAGTTTACCCTAGAAAACCTTATTTGTAAATGTTTTGCACCCATTTTAAGCAAATAAAAAACTCGGAACATAAATTCCGAGTTTCTTATAAAACATTACGTTAGTATTAGTCGTCGATTTCTGAAACGACACCGGCACCAACAGTACGGCCACCTTCACGAACAGTGAACTTAAGACCTTTTTCGATGGCAACTGGAGCAATCAATTCAACAGTAAATGTAACGTTGTCCCCAGGCATAACCATTTCCACACCTTCAGGTAATTCGATAACACCTGTAACGTCAGTTGTGTGGAAGTAGAATTGTGGACGGTAGTTTGAGAAGAATGGAGTGTGACGTCCACCTTCTTCTTTAGTTAAGACATAAACTTCACCCTTGAACTTCTTGTGAGTTTGGATTGAGCCTGGCTTAGCTAAAACTTGACCACGTTCAACTTGTGTACGGTCAACACCACGAAGTAAAGCACCGATGTTATCGCCGGCTTCACCTTCGTCAAGTGTCTTACGGAACATTTCAACACCAGTAACAGTTGTCTTAACAACATCGTCTTTCAAACCAACGATTTCAACTTCGTCACCAACTTTAACTGTACCACGGTCGATACGACCAGAAGCAACAGTACCACGACCTGTGATAGTGAAGACATCTTCAACAGGCATCAAGAATGGCTTGTCAGTTGGACGTTCTGGAGTTGGGATGTATTCGTCAACAACGTTCATTAATTCTTCGATTTGCTTTTCAGCTTCTGGATCGCCTTCAAGAGCCTTCAATGCAGAACCACGGATAACAGGAATGTCATCACCAGGGAAGTCGTATTCTGATAATAAGTCACGAACTTCCATTTCAACTAAGTCTAACAATTCTTCATCGTCAACTAAGTCGCACTTGTTCAAGAATACAACGATGTATTCAACACCAACTTGGCGAGCTAACAAGATGTGTTCACGAGTTTGTGGCATAGGACCATCAGTAGCAGCAACAACTAAGATAGCACCATCCATTTGAGCAGCACCAGTGATCATGTTCTTAACGTAGTCAGCGTGTCCTGGAGCGTCAATGTGAGCGTAGTGACGAGTTTCTGTTTCGTATTCAACGTGGGCAGTGTTGATAGTGATACCACGTTCACGTTCTTCTGGAGCAGCATCGATAGAAGCGTAGTCAGAAGCTTCTGCCAATCCCTTTTCAGCTAAAACCTTTGTGATAGCTGCTGTTAAAGTAGTTTTACCGTGGTCAACGTGGCCGATTGTACCAATGTTAACGTGGGGTTTTGTTCTTTCGTAATGTTCTTTTGCCATTTAAAACGAACCTCCTGATATTTTGCAAGAAATACCTTCAATATCAAAATTGACGATAATCCTTTAATTTTTATTATACTACTTTCCTAAGAGAAAACCAAGCCTTTCTTAGCTAGCTTAGCTCGTTAAGAAAGAATTCCTTGAACTATTATATAGAGGCTAATTAACTTTGTAAATACTTAAATGAAAAATTTGTTGAAAAAAATTACTGCCAGGCTTTTTCCCAAATGGCTAAACTTTTCTCGACCTTTTTTCTTAGTATCATTACTTGTTTTTCAAGCGTAGCCTTACTATTTTCGTCCACTAACAGATAATACCATTGTTGGTAGTCTCCTAGCAAGTTTTTAGCCTTGGTAAAGTCAGGATATAGCAGCATTAATACTAATTTTAATTCCGCTTGCTGCCAAAGCGCATCTAACTTACCTTCATTGACTTTTTTTGTAAACAACTGCTCTTGCGCTTGAACCACGGGGTCATCTTCAAATGCTACTAACTGGCTTGGAACTAATTCTAGTTCCTCTTCAAAGAAGGTTCTAATTTTAACCGGCTTGGAGTAAGCTAGTTTTTGTAAATCACTCAAGGCCGTATTTCTAATTAGAGGGTGCACATCTTGGTCGACTAAAATCGGAATCACCCCTTGTAGCCAGACCTCCTTGGCTAAACTATAGGCATCTTGATATATTCCTCTTTGTTGCTTTAACTCAAAGGCCCCTAGGTGACTAAAACTTTTACTTAACTGAGTATCTTCTCCAGTTTCAAGGAGCGTTTTTACCACTAGCGTTTGTTCAGCCTCATTAAGGTAGAGGCTTATTTGACTAACTAGCTGCCATAACTTAATATTTTGCCCGGCCTTAACCCCGACCTGAAGATACTGTTTAAACCACTCATTTCTAGCTAAATAATCGTTTAAATAATCACTCGCTAATTGATAGGCCGCGCTGTAATCGGCGGTAGCCACTAAGGTTTGAAATAACATATAATTGGTCCGCAAGGTTTGCTTTTGCAAATATAGCTTACTTAAAATTTGCTTGGCCTTAAGGTAATCCTTCTTTTCATAACAGGTTTGCGCCTGTTCAAATTCACTAATACTGATTGCACTCACCCCTTTGACAATAAAGCTGCGATAAAAACGAAGGTACCTTACCCGCTTTTACCACAGCTTTGCAGTTAATTAATTCTTACTTTTCTTATTCTTAGCTTTTTTATGACCGTGATATTGGTTAATTTCCATAATTACCGGCAAAATCACAGGGTGCCGCTTGGTTTGCTCATATAAGAAGTGATTTAATTGTTCCCGCACATCTTGCTTTAAATGACTCCAATCAAACTCCTTATTATCTAAATTACTTTGCACAACCTTGGTCACAATTTCAGCACTTTCTGCCATTAAGTCGCGGCTAGTCTTAACGTAAACAAAGCCGCGTGAGGTAATTTTAGGACTGTCGACAATCTTTTTCTTGCGCCGGTCAATCGTTACTACCGCAATAAAAATACCATCTTCTGATAAAATCTTTCGATCACGTAAGACGATATTACCGATATCCCCTACACCTAAACCATCAATCATGGTATTACCGGCCTCAACAGAGCCAACTACTAGCATCTTGCCATTACTATACTCAGCAACGTCACCCTTAGCTAGGATGAAGATGTTTTCAGCAGCCATCCCCAGTTCTCTTGCCCATTGCGCGTTAGCTGCTAGCAAGCGGTACTCACCTTGGACTGGGATAAGATATTGTGGGTGCAATAAGTTTAACAACAGTTGCAAATCATTTCGGCTTGCGTGAGCAGAGGAGTTAAATTCATCAGAAATTGCCTTGACGTCCCCGCCA
>SAMEA104315421__coassemble_1053_pt1 | contig 17798 bp, 32 predicted proteins | sample SAMEA104315421__metabat2_low_PE_055 | metagenome-assembled genome bin SAMEA104315421 (sample SAMEA104315421) | gut metagenome | biome: Monkey gut; feature: monkey-associated habitat; material: faeces | place: China | collected 2013
CTTTCGTTGGCTAGGGTCTATATCAATTGGATATAAGGAATCTATTTAACTTAAAAGGAATGTAAATTCTGAGTTCATCACACTCTCTGTACCTAAGTCATTGGAATCTATTTAACTTAATAAGAATATAAATTTAGCTAATAGCGACTCGAAATCAATATTGGTTATCAAGAAAGCGGGCAGCTAGAAATAGTCGCCCCTTTTCATATTCTAAATTGCAAGTACTTCATAATAGCATGTATGTAAATATGCTACTAACACGGACATGGTACAGGGGGACTATATCAAAGCGTGCTTAGCCGAGATTGTAGGAGAAAGGGTTAAGTCCACGCATGTGTTGAAAATCCTAACCGATATTAGGTGCCTCTATTTGAGAATACTGCTATAAATATAACCAGCCTATGATTGAATGCTCACGTTTCAATCATAGGCTGGTTTAGTTTAAGCTAGTTATCGTTGTGATAGTAATTAATCAATTCTTCATAGGTGTCGAGGGGCTCGAAATTGAGGGTCCACTCAACTAAGGGCATATCCTCGGGGGTCAGCTTATAGGCAATTTCATTTGGATCTAGGTAGACGGCTTCGGGGTCAGGTAAAGCTTCTTGCATCACTTGGCCAAAATATTCACTATCCTCGTCCGTCACTTTGACTTCCTTGCAGCGGTGCTTGGTAATGAAGCACAGTTCAGGCATTTTTAATAAGTCCAAGGTGAAATCTTGGTGATTCAAGTGGATATGTGCTAATAGCTGGGTGAAGCGGTCGTGCGTTGAATTTAGCTGGTAATCAAATGAGTAGTTAAGGGCGGGAAGCAGGTTTTCATCTGCTGGGTCCAACCCGACTCTGTCAGCCAAATAATAAGGAAGGCGGAGGTAGAGTAGGTATTGAAAAGAGGTCTTATCAACTTCTTCTACGAAAAAAAAGCAGCCAGCGTATAATTGATATAAGCTCATCTAATCAAGTCCCTTCCTAAACATTTATTAACTAAGTATAACACAGTTGTAGCTAAAAGGGCGGTTCAATGCTTGCGAAAAGAATTTTCAGAATAAACATTCATTGTTTTGGCAAAAAATGCTAAAATAAAAAGGACTATGTAAAAGTTAGGATTGTTTTTTATGAAAATATTAAGTGTCATCATTCCTTGTTATAATGCTCAAGATTACATGGAGCATGCCATTGAAACCCTGTTAACTGGGGGCGAACGGCTGGAAATATTGTTGGTGGATGATGGTTCTAAGGATAACACCGCCCAGATTGCGGACGATTATGAGCAACGTTACCCAGAAATTGTGCGGGCACTACACCAAGAAAATGGTGGCCACGGTAAAGCAGTTACGACTGGGTTACACGCTGCCACTGGTTTTTTTGTGAAGGTAGTTGATAGCGATGACTGGGTTGATGAAAATGCCTTACGAGAAATTTTGGACTTTTTAGAAAACGAAAGTCTTAAAAAAGATGCAGTTGACATGTTAATCAGTAATTTCATCTACGATAAGCAAGGAGTTAAGCATAAAAAGGCTATGGAATATAGTAGCTTTTTACCGACCGACCGGGTCTTTTCTTGGGATGAAGTTCATTTTCCGTTGGGTAAATACTTGCTGATGCACTCGGTAATTTATCGGCGCGATGTTGTGGTAGGGCAAGCCCAATTAGAGCTACCTCACCATACCTTTTATGTCGACAACCTCTATGTCTTCGAGCCTTTACGGTATGTAAAGAATATCTATTACCTAGATGTTAATTTCTACCATTACTTCATCGGCCGTGACGATCAGTCTGTTAACGAACAAGTAATGATTGGGCGTATTGACCAGCAGCTAAAGGTTAACCGGTTAATGATTAATTTCTACGCCAAAAATGAAGCCCAGCTTGACCCGGCGCTAGCTAATTACATGTTCCGTTACCTGGAAATCATTACCACTGTTTCTTCTATCTTGTTGCTAAAGGATGGTAGTAAGGAGAGCCTGCGTAAGAAGACCGCCTTGTGGAATTATATTAAACGCAAAGATGCTCACCTTTACCGGGAATTACGCTGGGGCTTGTTTGGGACTGGAGTTAATTTACCGTGGAAACTAGGTAGAAAAACGGCGCTGGGTGTCTACAAACTTGCGCGAAAGATGTATGGCTTTAATTAGTGTGTGTAGCCTCCTATCTCGATTTGGGATAGGGGGTTATTTTTTGGTATTACAATGGAATGAGAAGTTAGTAGTCATTTTTTAGTGTCTACCACTAAAAAAAGATTGAATTTCTGTTTAAATTTGATATAATTTATACTGTTATGGAGAGTTGGCAGAGTGGTAATGCACCGGACTCGAAATCCGGCGAACCGGTAACACCGGCGCGCAGGTTCAAATCCTGTACTCTCCTTTTTATGAACAATATACTTTAGTTTAAATAATTTTAAAAACACCAACAAACGTTGATATGATAACATTTGTTGGTGTTTTTTTATTTCTGAGTTTTAATATATTTTAGTATGTTTTTAAAAAGTCTGCACACATTTTACACACAAATTAGATTATAGAATATTTTGTTTAGCTTCGACTTTGCTAAATAATTTATCAACGATATTTTCAATTTGATTATCAGCTCGATTTTTGTATTCATCAATTAGATAAGAATATACCCTAGATGTTGTAGAGATATCTGAATGACCTAATCGCTTAGATATAATGTAGAGGTCAATATTTTCTGATAATAAATAAGCAACGTGAGTGTGTCGTAGACTGTGAAAGTGAAAACTAGGTTTACCGATGTTTAATTCCTTTAAGCAAGCTCTCAGTGTTTTATTTACTGCTGAAGAGGTAGGGACAGTATTATATTGATTTACAAATACCATATCATGATGGTTTTGTTTTAATTCATTTAAATAATTAAGTGTATTCTTGTTAACCCTAATAATTCGTTTTGAGGACTCATTTTTAGTTGGTTGGAAGTCTTTTAAGGTTTCATTCCAAGATTTATTAATGTTTATTGTATGGAAATTAAAGTTGATATCCTTCCAGGTAAGTGCTTGAATTTCGCCCAGGCGTGCCCCTGCGGCAATGGCAAGTAAGATCATATATTTAGCTGTAAAATTGTGATTAAGTGTAGCAGTCAAATAATTAGCTAGTTTTTTAGTTTCTTCAATGTTCAGATACTCAATTTGTCTAGTCTTTGCTCGATTGTAAACAATATCCGTGCCTGCAATGAAATCTTTGGTCACATCGCCATCATACATTGCATCTTTAACGCAAGCGTGGTATAAAGAATTGAACTTTGAAACAGTAGATTTAGCGTGATTTTTGCCAAAGTTGGCTATAAATTTTCGATACAAGCGTCTATCCATTTCTTCAATAGGTATTCCAGCTAAATGTTTTTTAAGCACGTTAAATGCGTTTTTATACGTCAATTTAGTACGTTCAGAAACAGATGATTCCTTATAAGTTTCAAACCAGGCCCAGAAATATTCAGGGAAGGGTGTCTTAGAATTTTGAGAAATAAAATTACGTGCTTTCAAGGTTTCAAGTTCAGCAGCATAAATCTGCGCTTCACGTTTGGTTTTAAAGCCAGACTTTGACTTAGATTTGCGTTTTCCATCTTCAATCCAGTAGATTCTAACTTGGTAAACTGATCCACGTTTAGAAATTTCTGCCATGATTGATTCCTCCTTTATAAATAAAAACTGATGTTCTTTAGGGCGCATTTTTAAACCCGCCATTTGACGGGCTTAAGTTTGTATATAAGAACTATTTTTGTCTGAAATTTCTAAATAGCTAGATCTGGATAATTTTTCCAATTAGATATATCTAAAGCATTAACTTCTATAGAGTGGGCTAGTTGTTCTAAAGATGTTGTATCATCGTTTTCGTAATCAAAATTGATACTTTCAATTCTACTATTATCAGAAACCTTCAAGTCATCAATCATTTGTAGTGTTTCGGTTAAATATGATTTAGATGATTGACTCCCAATAATCAAGTGTAATTTTTCAAAATTATCATTTCTGTTAGATAACACGGAAACGTTTTTATACCAATTGTACAATGATTTTTCGCTGTTATTAGGTACAGTTTGTATAAATCTTGGTTTGTTTGTTGAATTATGTAAGTAAACATAATCCATTTCAATTCTCATAGAAGCTATTGTTTTTACAGGCGCTATTTTAATATTTTTTCTCAGTTTATTAGCCAAAGTTTGTTTTTTATCAAAGTAACTATAGACACTTTTCTTTAAAGAAGCTACATCTTTTTTATTGAAAAATTGATTACCGATATATATATCGATGAGTTTTCTCATTAAATCATCAGAATTAGTTACCATTGCATAGTTTGCATCAGAAAAATCAAGTCCGTAAGGAAGAGTATCTACAGCAAAAAATGAATTCCACGATCCGTTATTAAGTGAAGGAGGAACGATTTTAGAATTATGTTTAGATATATCCGAAACTAGAAATTTCAAGAGTGACATACTTGATTTATACTCATCTCGTTCTGTACGTGACCATAAAAGAGAAGAGAGTTTTTTGTTTCTAGCTTCTAAGAAATTTAATTTTAGTTCATTCTTGACACCCATAATGATACCAATATTTAATTTTTCGTATCTGATATAATTGGGCGAATATGAAATTATTGAATACCAAGCTGGGAATCTATCTTCCATTCTAAATTACCTCCTAAATTATTTGAAAAAGCACCATAATTATACAAAGTGTTAATAATATATGGCAATAGTTCTTTTTGCTTCATTAAGAAGTTCAGATATAAATTTTTCTGTGCTTTTTCATCAACAAACCATTCAAGCGGAATATTGTCAAGGTAAGATTGTAATTTTTGTCTAGTAAAACTTTTAATTTTAGAAACTATTTCTAAGAAAGGATTTGAATGGTTAAATTTAATATGCCGTTCCATTGCATTAAAAACCTCACCAAGCCCAGGAAAAACAATACCGGAATAACCATTACTTTGGCTTAGTGTATCTAATACTCGGTCTATATAATTTTGGAGTGTAGCATAATCGATAATTTTTGTAGGCAATCCTAGAAATTTTTGCTTATCAAGATTCCAAGTTGGTCCAAAAAAACTATGACCAAAGTCTATTGCAAATCCACGGTAAGTATTTGAAAAACTGTCTAGAGAAACGATGAAATTACCATTATTTCCAAACCTATCGAAGTTTAAAAGAAATAAATCAAACGCTATTAAGTTTGCAAATATTTCTTTATTAGATATTTTTCCATAAAAATCAGGTAATGGTTCCTTATACTTAGGTCGATTGATTCTGCTACTTATAGTGTTATTTTGTAATATATTCTGTTGGTTACCAGGGATTACCTCTGTTGCAAAGTATCTACCTTCTAAAAGCAAGTTATTGAATTGAGTTTTTCTGTTATATGAAAGAATTGCTTTATCAACATTAACAATTGCATAGCCGGGAACCGGTATATTTAAATATTCAGCCAATTGGTAAGCAAGCATTTCTTGAATAAAAACACAATTCTCAATGATAATTGAACCATCTATTTTTACAGATTGGCTTTTTAATAAATAGTCCTTTCCATTACTGCCTGTAAAAAATAAAGGGTGACTTTGACCTTGTGATGGATTTCTATCTTCGTTAAACATCATTACGTCAATTTCTTGCATGTATCGATAACTTCCTTTCTACTTCTTATTGTTATCTTTAATTCCCTTAACAGCCTTATCAAAGTCGGAAAGAATAGGTTGGTTATTGCATTTTTTGCAACAACCACTTTTAATTCATATTATTGGGATCACCAGTATCGGTAGGGTCAGCATTAGCCTCAACTTCGGAATCAGCTTGCTGTCCTTTTTCTGTTGGAGTTCCATCCTGATTAAGATAGCCATTTTGTTTAGCCCATTCAACTTGATCTTGTACCCAAGAATCGGGGTTACCGTACACATCAGTTCCAGGGGCGTGATCTTGACCTGACATTATAGAATTACCCCTAGGATCGTAACCACGTTCTTGATTTATTTGGCTTTGTGTTTGTTGCTGTGAAACGTTGTTAGATGATTGAGAATAATCAGCTTGAGTATTCTCACTATTCATTTGTTGCGACTCTGACTGAGTCTGTTGGGATGATTCCTTGGCCTTAGATTCACTTTCGGATTTTTTCTTACTCTCCGAAGCTTTGCGTTTACTCATAGCTTTCTTTTTTGCTACTTTTTCCTTAGCTAATTTCTCAGATTTAGCTTTGCTACTGCTTAATTTGTCTTTGTCATTTGAATTATTGGCACACCCTACAAGCAGTAAGAAAGATAAACTTAAAATCCCTAGTTTAAGATAGCTTTTTTTCAATGTGGGTCATCCTTACTATGAAATCAGCTTTTAGAGTCATCAGTATTTGGACTGTTCTTACTTTTAATGAAAGTCAGTAGTCTTTCTATCATGCTATAATAATATAGAGAGACGTTCTAAAACGTTTACCAGTAATTAGTCAGGAAGGGGAAGCGTAATAATGTTTAAAAAAAGTAAAATTCAAAAATTAGCATTACGTCGAATAAAGAGCGCCGATAAAGATCTAAAGAGACAGCAACGAGAATTTGAAAAACTACAAAAACAGAATACTCACTTCCACCAGGAAATTGCTGATAAAATAAGCCGTTATTCAAAATAAATTGCGATAGGATGGATTATCTTTGCACCTGGTTTTATAAATCCTAGTAGGAATAAAATCAAGAAATTAATTTTAGGCGCGAATGTGTTAATAAATTCTGCTAAAAATTTTGTATCTACTGAATCACTATCTGTTCCACTATAATTATTGGTTGATGAATTATTATCAAATGAAAGAAGGTCATCATTTACGATAGTTTCCACTAAACCAAGTATGGTTAATTTTGATTTGCTTGCTTGGATAGCTTGAAGTTGGCCGATAGTTCGTCTGAAGTTATCAATAGGTGCAATTGCAATAGCTTTACCATCTCCAAATGAAAAAATACAATCTCCACTTGTTAATTTGGTTGCAAATGAGAGAAGTTCAATGCCCGAATCAAATTCTTCGAGCTCTTCCAGTTCATTTGATAGATCCAAATATGGCATTATACCTTTAAAATTATCCATCATATTTTCCATAGCTTGGGGATTAAATAATTTAAATGGTGCAGTGTATTTAACAAGATTTCCTTCTAGTGCGACAGAGAGCCGTTTAAGTTTTGTGCCTAGTCGTTCCTCTAGGACGTTTATTGCATAGTCATTGTAAATAGTTTTAACAACTTGCTGACTCATATTGTGTTCTGTTTCGGATGAACTTTTTGTACCAGATAAACTACTATTTCCATTTAAAATACCTATACCACCGTTAATGCCAAGATCTCCAGATGTAGTAGCCGTTTTACCTTTCCCTGAAAGAGCTTGGTTAGTTAATTCTAATGCTGTCATCAAACCTTCATCTAATTGAGCTAGAAGTGAATTGAGTTGTATTTCATCAGTATAGATGATTTCTTTAATCGGATAATTTTTTTCTGTTTTACGTTTATCTCTATTTCTATTACCTTTCCCCATAGTTATCTATTCCTTTCTATATTTTATTCATTCATCTATTCCTACATCTCCACAACAACATCCAAGACAATCCGTTCATATTATCCTAGATAATACCTGGCGCTTTCTTCCTTAACCATGTCCTCAAAGCTGCTAGGGATGCCAAAGGTTTCCGCAAATTTAGCCGGTTCAAGCGCTAGATCATGGCAGTTACAATATTCAAGCAGCAGCTTCACGGCCCGACGATTAGCGCGCATCTCAATTTTTGAATGGTTATTAAAACCTGAAAAATAAAGTACGTCAGCTTCACCGTTCAAGACGTGGCCTATCTCGTGTGCGATTGTGAAGGGGAGTTCGGTAGGCTTACCGTATTTGCTGTTTATGATGATTGTGCTTTTATTTGGAATGGCACAAGAAGGAACATCCTCATTGAGCTGGTCCGTAATTATGTAGTTAATACCCTTGTCAAAGGCGTAATTAAGCAACCATCTAATTAGTTCGTCCAAACAAATCACCTATTTCCCGTTCATCAAGCGTTTAATAATTTCTCTATCTTCGTCCGAGAGTTCCTTACCTTGGTAGGTCATGATAATATCATCGTCCGTTAATTCGACATTCTGCTTCTCCTTCTTCTTCTCCGGACGACCAAGTAAGTAGTCAGTAGTGACGTTGAAGTAGTCGGCTATAGCACTAAGCATTTCTAGGCTAGGTTTTCTCTTATTTTTTTCATACATAGCTAAAGTGCTTTGACCTATATGTAAGTCATTAGCTAAGGCAGACTGGGAGATTTTATTTTTATTTCTTAGCTTTGCAATAATTTCACCAGTAGTCATAGGCGCGCTCCTTTCTAAGCATTACGTGATTTATCTACTCTAAATATATCACTATTTGTAATAACAATAAAATAAAAAAATATTACAATTTGTAATTGACATAATCTCAAATCGTGATATACTTATTTTGTAAGGTTAATTAACCTCAATAGTTTTATTAAATAGATATTATATTTTTTAGAAAGAGATGGTTAGATGACAACAAAGTTAAGGGAGCTGCGCTTGAAAAAGGGGCTTTCACAAAAAGAAGCAGCAGAGAAAATAGGGATATCTCAATCTATGCTTGCTATGATTGAGAGTGGTGAACGTCGTGGTAGCGATGATACAAAAGTGAAGATAGCAACTTTTTATAAAAAGAGTGTCGGCTCTCTTTTTTTTGCTAACGGTATCACAAAACGAGATTAAAATGTTTTAAAATCAACAAAATAATTACTTTTTGAAATAATGTAGCTTTCGATTTACTCAGTATTTATTGATGAGCGAGAAGCAAGGAAGGAAGAAACTAGATGGATAACTTAATGATGTTTAGAAATGGTAATACAATTCTGCCAATCAAAGAAGTTGATGGGGAAGTTCATTTTAGTGCTGAATATGCTGCTATAGGTTTGGGATTGTGTGAAATAAAAAATGGCAAAGAATATGTGATTTGGAAAAGAGTGAAAAAATATCTTTCGACAGAAGTGTCGAAAGGCGATTATATCAGTGAACCGGACTTCTACACTTTGGCAATTAAAGCTAATAACCCGGTAGCAGAGAAGTTCCAATACTGGGTAACACACGATGTCTTGCCTAGCATCCGTAAGACGGGATCATATCAAGCACCAGTGCAAAAGCCGATGAATCAAATTGAAATGTTAGAGGCTCAGTTAGGGATTATCAAAAAGCAAGAAGAACGGCTCGAAGATGTTGAAGCCGATGTTCATGAGTTAAAAGAGAATCAAAAGCTGGAACCTGGTGAATATAACTATATTGGCAGGTTGGCTAATAGAAAGGTTAAAGAATACATTGACGTTCATCACCTAACTTTGTCACAAGAACAGCGGGCCAAGCTTTATAAAGACATTAACTCAGGGATTGCTGAGGTTGCTGGGGTTAGAACCAGGACGCAGCTTAGGGCTAAGGACTTCAACTTAGTTTGTGACTATATCAATGACTGGGTGCCATCGACTGCATCCCTAACATTGATTAAACAAATGCAAAGCGTTAGCAACTAAGGTTTAAGGGGTGATTGCATGGAAGCACTGCAAGTAAGTATTAGCCAATCATACCTGGATGGCTTTGTTAAACAACAGTTTGAAACAGCGCTTGAAGGTGTGACCTGGGATATTAACGACTTTAGGAAAAGATGTTGTTTCAACAAGTCGGCCGAATGGGTAAGACGGAATGTAATCTTACCATTTGCTGATGAAATTGATTATGACAAAGGCGGCTGGTGCATTAATCCGCACGGTGGCCGTGGTAAGAAGCAGATGATATTTGCTAAGTCTGCGAGTGAGTGGATGGAAGCTAATAAGTTGAGAATCGACTGGAAAGCCAAAGGAGGGTACTAAATGAGAACCAAAGGCTACTTGATTAGCCGTAAGGGCACTGACTGGAACATGCCAACGCAAAGAGCCATGGACTTAGGCTTGTTTCAGATAAAAGAAACAACAATTAATCATGCTAATGGTTCGACTTCAATCAGCAAGACACCGAAAGTTACAGGCAAAGGGCAACAGTATTTTATTAATAAGTTTTTGGTAGAAGTTAATTAGGGGGATTTAGTTATGGAAGTACCAGAGTTAGAAGAAAATATCAAAGAATTAATAAAGTTGCTTACCGAGGCAACTAACCTTAGTAAGCAACTCAAAAGCGTATTAGAAGATATTGAGAAGATTAAAGACCAAGTGTTTTAGATATATATGCATTGACAGCAGATGATAGCATACTTTGCCATGAATCAAAATTGGTAACTTGTGATACCCAATAATCTAAATCTTTCTCAGGAATATCTTCAAATGAAGATGCAGAAAAGTTTCCTGCATCTATAAAGTCAGCGAAATTTGTAAAGCGATCATTAGTGCATTTACTTAAGAAATTTTTTCCAAAAAGTTCAGTCGCTGGAATTTCGTGGGTACCATTCAATTTTTTAGCATTATTTGCCAAAGTATCTAATTTATCAATTAATTTGTCAAAATCTAGGTCAGCACTCATAAAAAAACCTGCTTTCTTAGAATTTCAAATATGTTTTTTAGAAGGCTGCATATTTGATAACACAAATATAACACTATATATAGAGTTAATCAAGAAAGGAGCGCCAATATGTTGTGGAAAAAGATGAAAGATGAATTGGATAAACAAGATATGTCAGTATATCAACTTGTTAAAAAGACGGGGATTAAAGAATCAACGATTTGGAATTATAGGAACGGTGTAGAACCGTCATTTAAAAATGTATGCAAGATTGCGGATGCACTTGGTGTAAGTTTGGATTACTTCAGGGAGGACGATTGAAATGGAAATGATTTTAAATGTCTCAGAAGACTTTCTTCCTCAATTACTTAGAGAAGGCAAGAAGGAGGGAATCACGATTAATGTGGTTTCTAACCAAATACAGACAGACAAAAAGTTGATGACAGCTAAAGATTTAAAGAAGGAGTTGGCAATAGGAGAGGATACTCTTCGGGAACTCTTAACTGATGGGCTTCCAATTTATGAGAAGTCGCGAAAGTCTAAGTGGTTCTATTATCCTGAGGTAATTGAATGGATTAGGAAGAACAGGAGGGTTTAATGTGGATAATTTTACAATCATGGAAAAAATCAGAGGAATAAGGGCGCTAGCAATCTTTATTTCAGGCTGGGGGATGGCTTGGTATAGCCAACCAGCTACTTGGCATAAGGGCAGTTGGCTAATGTTAATCGGGCTAGTGATGGTGATTGTTACTGCCCTCTTGCAATCGGTAATTGAGCTTGAAGAAGGGAATGAAGATTAGTGCTAATTGCTCATGGGATTGTGGTCATCATCATCTTCGGCCTAGTCTATTCTGCCTTTTTTGAAAAGATACCAGGCGAGCACTTTGAGCATTCAAAGCAAAAAGAAAGAGCCCCTAATGGTAGGGACTCTAATATTAAACCTTAGGAAGTTATTGACAAACCTATTATACCGCTTAGAAAGTGAGTGAACAAGATGAACAAACTAATTGATTTAGATTTAGCCAAGATTGCAGACGGTGCCTTGCAAGAACAAGTCTTGCTTGAAGCTAAGAAGGTATTTGCTAATATCTTAGATCCTAATACAACTGCATCCGCTAAAAGAACAATGACAATCAAGTTAACCTTTGAACCAGATGCAGACGACCGACAAGACATCAAGCTTAGATTTGATGTTGCTAGCAAATTAGCTCCACTAGACGGTGGGGTAACTAAGCTTAGAGCTGGCCGTGATATTGATACGGGTTTAATCGGGGCTGCTGAAATTAAATCGGGCATCCCTGGACAAACCTACATAGATGATAACGGCGATTTACGTACTGACACCGGGAAAAAGGTTGAGGAAGTTGAAGCAGAAACAGCAAACGAAGGAAAAGTAATCAATTTACAAAAAGCAAAGAGAGGTTAATAAATTATGGATTTAACAGCAGAAGCAATTAATGAATTGAAAGAAAGTGGCATTAAGCCCGTTGAACGATTAGTGAGTGATGGCCGTGGTCGTGTTTACGGCGTTGATAACAATGGCCGCTTCGATGTGCTAGGCGGGCCTGAAAAAGCATTAGAGTTAAATACCTTATCGGGGATGGTTGATTACATCAAATCCGGCCTTGACTTAACAGAAGGTAGCTACTTACTCCAAATTGTCGATGAGACACAAGTTGAACTTAAAACAGGCTTAGTTGAAGGGGGCCGTAAGATCTTGGCACGCTCAACTGCAATCATTCCTAAGCTTTATTTTGATACGTTCCTAGATACAGAAAAGCTTAACATTGCCTTGCAATCAAACTTTGAAAAAACAGAAGACCGTGACATCTTACTACAAGTCGTTGGTAACATCCGGGATAACAATGTTAAGACAATCGGTGATGATGGGGTTAGTCAAGCCGTCACGATTAATCAAGGGGTAGCAAGTGCAGCTGATGTAAAGGTGCCTAATCCTGTAACCTTAGCACCTTATCGGACCTTTACGGAGATTTACGGACAACCAGAAAGCGAGTTTATTTTTAGAATGCAAGAAGGTCCTAGAGGTGGTTTGTTTGAAGCTGACGGTGGTAAGTGGAGACACACAGCGATTGAACGGATAGCATTTTACTTAAATGATAAGCTAGCAGATTTGATTGAAGCCAAGAAGATTATTTTAATTGCTTAATCTTAATCGGTTAGACAACCTACAAGTCCGAATGGGTGGGAGGCCCTAAAGGAGGAAAATCATGGCAGAACGCAAAATTACCAACGAAAACAGGGCCTTCAAGGGTATCTGGATTCCGGCCAAGTATTGGCTAGATGAAAACTTAACGATTATCGAAGTCAATTTCTTAGCTGAAATCGAAAGCTTAGACTTAGAACGTGGCTGCTTTGCTAGCAATAACTACTTTGCTGACTTTTTCGGATTGTCTGCTGGCCGTTGTAGTCAAATTATTAAGTCACTTAACGAGAAAGGCTACATCACACTTGATTATATCCGGAACGGTAAGCAAATTGTTAATCGGGTAATCAAGGTAGTTAATAAATTAAACGGGGGTATTAAATATTCTAAAGAGGGTAGTAAGAATACTAAATTAGGTATTAAAAATTCTAAAGGGGGTATTAAGAATATTGCAAGGGGGTATTTAGAAAATTGCAAAGAGAATAATACAAATAATAATACAGTTAATAATACAAATAATAATACAGCAGAAGTAGAACAAGAAGCTGCTGCGACTGCTGAGGGGCAAGCCGGAAATCTGACTGAAGTTCTTAGCGAGGAAACAAACGCTCAGATTGAAGCACTAGCTGACGTGGAAAGCTGCTATCAAGTTAATTTACGTCCTAGGACTGGCATCCCATATCAAATAAAATCTGAACTGGCTACATACGTTAACCAAATGGGGCCTAGTTTAGTCAAACACGCTATCGAAAAAAGCGTAATCCAAGTCAGCAACCCTAGTTGGGGTTATATCAAAGCTATCCTGGACGGCTGGTTAAAGACAAATATTAAAACAATTGAGGCAGCTAAGAAGGCTGATGAGGACTATCAGCAACGTAAAGCACAGCAGCAAAACCGCTTCAAAGGCGGCCGGCGCATTGTGCAAAAAGAAAGTCTACCGGACTGGGCTCAACCTGACTATCAAGAACCAGAGCAAGCAGAAGATCCAGAAAAAGCTAAACGAATAGCTGAGATGATGGCCAAGATTAACGCACGAAGGAAGGCACAGTAGCGATGAACTTTGCTAAAGAAAATCAAATTCTGAAAGATGGCTGGCGGTTAATTAACGAGCTTCGGGGTGCAATTGCGGAAGAATATTATTTTGATCACAAACTCACCGCTGACGAGGCGTTAACTAAATTATTAATGCATTCAGAGGAAATCGAGTATAAGACCTTTAAAAAGCTTAGCTTGGAGCTGAAAGGTTTAGGGAGAAGGCGACGAAATGAAGACAAGAATTAGGCAGCTAAGGGCGCTAGCTAATTTGACTCAAGTTCAATTAGGCAAAGCAATTGGAGTGGCTGGAAAAACTATCAGCATGTGAGAATTGGGCGCTAGTGAGCCGAGCGATGAGCAATTAAACAAACTAGCCGCGTTCTTTGAGGTTAGCTTGAAATACTTGAAGTGTCAGAAAGACAGACTTTACGAAATCGTTAATTTAGATGCTCAAGTTGTTGAGGCCTTTGTAATTAATGACTTTGAAAAGACTTTAGAAATAGCTAAGAGCTTAACCGGTCCGGACATAGCAAATGATACGCAAGTAGGGGATATTGCTATTTCTTGTTACGAAAGCGGAACGGCGGATAATGTTTGGCCAGGAGCAGGTCATATTTGGACCCAAGGACTAGATGACTTGCTAGCCATAAAGGAGCGAGACGATGACAGCTAAGAAGAATTATGCGGGACTGACACGTCATGAGATTATTGCGGGCTTACACGAAGAGTATGGAGCCAACTGGCCGTTCTTAGCTCCGTACACGCACAAACTGGTTAAGATGTATCGTAACTTTCCTGACATGGCACCAGAGAATTATTTTTCAGCCGTTCACAGGCGCGATGCTGAATTATTGCCTAGGTACAAGGAGCTGGTTGAACAAGGGTTAAGCGTGCAAGAAATAGCTGACGCCTTGAATGTGACTAAAGGTGTAGTTGCTTATCGTTTACGAAAATATGGGTTGAGGATAAAGAGAAGGAGCAGGAAATGGAAATTAAATTAGGTTATGTGCTTAAATCGGGAAATTTATTCTTTAGAGGATTTAATGTGGGTAATAATGATAATTTGTTCGTGATGACAAATGAATTTGAATTAGCTTTACAGATCATAGAGAAAGAAGAGGCAGTCTCTATTGCTAACGAAATAGGCGCTGATATTTATCGAGTAATACTAAAACGGAGTGATTTGAGTAAATGAAAATACTTGACGCATGCTGTGGCTCACGAATGTTTTGGTATAACAAACAAGAGCCACATACGACATACATGGACATCAGACGTGAGGTTCTCCACTACAAAGATAGATATCTAGAAAGAACCGCTGAAATTAACCCAGATATAATCGGAGATTTTAGAAACATGGACTTTGCCAATGAAACATTCGACTTAGTCATCTTTGATCCGCCACATTTAATAAAAGCAGGAAAAACGTCCTGGCTAGCTCAAAAATACGGAACACTAGACTTAATGAGTTGGAAAAATGATATTAAAAAAGGATTTGATGAATGTTTAAGAGTACTAAAACCTAGTGGGGTATTAATCCTCAAATGGAACGAAGATCAGATACCATTTAAAGAAGTCTTGAAAGTCATACAAAAACAGCCCATTTTAGGTGACAAAAAATCTAAAACTAAATGGAGTGTGTTCATAGAATGAAAGAAGCAACTGCTATAGATGAGCTATCACGTTTAATAAGTCAGCATAAAGTACCAACTATAGTTATTTTAGATGTCAAACAGCGAGTCGAGGATTGGAGGTCATCAATAAGTTATAGGAATGATAACGCCCCATATCTTTGGCAACAAGTTAGATATATTAGAAATTTTTTGAAGATAAATGAGCGATTATGAATGGAGGAGCAACTATGGATGAGTTAGCAATATAAAAGAAAGTGACGGAATGAGGAGAAGAAAATGAAGTTCAAACAGATATTAGCACAGTGCTTGCTGCTACTAGCATACTTGGGATGGATAATTCTAGGTGCGGCAATATTTTGTAGATTTTTAATTAGTTTATGGGGATAGGTTGTGATAGGCGTGAATTTAAAGTTACAGGTTAGGTATAAGGGACATATTTATTCAGTTTATGCCTACATTAGGGATGCTAGGTATGGAAATCGGTGCCTAATCAAAATGAAAGATGGCTGCCGTGAGCTAGCAGTTGATGAAGTTGAAATTTTAAGACAGGAGAAAAAAAGAGAATGGCTAGAGAAGGAATATTAATTAAACAACAGAGAAATTGAATTGGGGTGTAAGAGATGATTGACGAATATATAACCTTACGAATCATGTTTGAAATGTTTAAAGATGCCTTAGCGGTTATAGCTGCAGTGGTTGGCTTGGGTTGCTGGGTTTATTACAAGTTTTGGAGAGGAAAGAGAAAGTAAAGGATTATTTGGTTTGCGTTGAACTTAACGAAATTTGGACTAATCTGCTAGTTAAAGCTACGAGCTGGGAAGAAGCCGAGCGGTTGGCAGAGTTAGAGATTAGAGAAGCAGGAATAGAAGCCTAGTAAAAAAGCCAAGGCAACGACTAGCAGCCTCGGCATGTTCCCAAATATATCAACAATTCATTATATCATAAAGGGAGCGTGCTGAGATGACAAGCGAGCAAATAACCCTAGATATACCTCGGGTTGACTATGATAAAACGGCAGAAAGCGTGCTAGAATTCTTAACAAATAAGGATTGTTATCCGAAATTAAAGCGGATTTGTTTAACCGCGAATCCTAAAAATTTGCAATCACCTAGCTTATCTGGGATGTCATCAGGCAGCTTTGACAATAGCGCAGATAGAAAGATGAGCCGGTATTTAGCAGCTAAAGTAATTGTTGATGCAGTTGCAGCTACACTTAGCAAAGGTTCAATCGAGATGAAGATTGTCTGTGATGATGTCCTAGGTAAGATACCTCCTGTCCGCGCAATGGAGCAGTTGCACTTTGAAAAATCACGATATTACGAGGTTAAGAAGCGGGCTTTAAATGAGTTTGCAGATATTTTTGAAGTGCAAGGCTATTATTGCCCGGATTTGCATGTTTACATTGATTGAACTGCTAGTTTATAATACGTATATAGATATCAATCCCTTCCGTTCCACAATTAGGTGGCAGATACGTTCTGAAGGCGGAAGGTTTTTTGTGTTATTAGACAAAAATAAATACGATACATAGGTATATACAAATAGATACAAATATGATATTATATATTTGTTGATACATGTATCAACATCAAAGGAAGATGAATATATAAAGGTAGGTAGTTCTTATGGAAAAATTTGGAGTCCTGAGCTTGTCCAAATGGGGCAATAGCTTAGCAATTAGAGTTCCTAAAAAGATATTAGATGAATTCAATTTGCAAACAAAAGATGAGTTAATCTATAAGGTAGAGGATAATAAAATTATATTAGAGCCACAAAAAAGAAAGACCTTGTTAGAAGAATTATTTGAAGGGTATGATTTAGACGCAGAATACCCATTTGAAATCATTGATAAAGGAGGCGCAGTCGGAGAAGAATTGTATTAAATTATTTGTGCGAGTGAAATTTAGTAGCGTTTGAACACAAAAATAAATTTAGAAAGGTGCTGAATTTATGGCACAACAAATACTTGGACGTGGTGATATTATTTTGGTATCAAGTAGTCCTAAACCTAGCGGTAATAGTGAACAAAGAGGAAGACGTCCCTGGTTGGTGGTGAGTGAACAACTTGTAAATAGGACAAGCCCATTCGTAATTGCCATTCCGTTTACTACTACTGTTAGAAATTATCCGCTAGTATATAGCTGGGATAAACAACAACATAATTCTAAGACGGGAGGTACATTGCTGTGTAATCAGCTTACGGCTTTAGATGTTAACAGCAGGGACTGGTCTTTTGTCGAAAAGGTTGAAGTTCCCGTCGAAGTGGATACGATTATCCAAGCAATGTTTGGATATAAATAAAAAAAGTTCCTAGGGAACGACTAGGAACAAGACGATATACTGATAGACACAACTTCAGTATATCGTTTTTTTATGTGCTTGTAAATAGTGGCCATTTTACGAAAAGTGGAATTTTACCGGAAAAACGGTGGAAAAAGAGCGGACGACAAGCGGATACTTTATGTAATATTATGTTAG